>JGI12109J20283_10693119_pt1 | contig 58838 bp, 53 predicted proteins | sample ElkSlonscriptome_12_FD_20283 | JGI IMG/M metagenome (IMG submission 20283)
GGGCGAAAAGGTGTCTGAGCGACAGCGAGTTCTTTTCGCCCCGCCCGCATCGAGCACTGCAGGTGACCCGGCGCAGCCGGGCGGTGAAGTCGCGGGAGATTTTTTGGTGACTTTTTGATCACAAAAAGTCACTCGCATCAGCTCACAGATTGAGCGGCGAAACGATTTTGACTTTAAAAACAAATCAAACCAATCATTCGATCGTTGCTCTGATTAAAATGATCAACTCAAACGCACCGCAAAACTTCAAATTTCATGGCAAAACCAAAAACCAGTTACGTCTGCAATGAATGCGGTGCCAGTCAAACCAAGTGGGCTGGACAGTGCCCCGACTGTGGTGCGTGGAATTCGCTTGAGGAGGCGTTGTCTGAAACCGCGATCGGCAAGGGGCGGCGTGGTGGCTGGACCGGTCATGCATCGGCTGATGTGATTCAGCTGGGTTCTGTAAAGGCTGCTGATACACCGCGGTTTCAGACTGGCATTGCTGAACTCGATCGCGTGCTGGGTGGTGGCCTGGTGCCTGGCTCGATCATCCTGCTTGGCGGTGAGCCGGGCATCGGCAAGTCCACGTTGTTGCTACAGACGCAAGCCAGCATTGCGCAACATCGTTCCACGCTGTATGTCACCGGCGAAGAGTCGGCTGCCCAGGTTGCCATGCGTGCGCAGCGCTTGAAACTCGACAGCGCTGAACTGACCTGCCTGACCGAAACGCAGCTTGAAATCGTCCTGGCCACGGCTGCGTCAAAGCGGCCCGATTTCATCGTTATTGATTCGATCCAGACGCTGTGGTCGGAAGCGCTCCAGTCCGCGCCCGGTGCGGTGGCGCAGGTGCGGGAATGCGCCTCGCGACTGGTACAGTTTGCCAAGCAAAGCGGGGCTGCCGTCGTGTTGGTTGGGCACGTGACCAAGGAAGGATCGTTGGCTGGGCCGCGCGTGCTTGAACACATGGTTGACGGCGTACTGTATTTCGAATCGGATTCTGGCAGTCGATTCCGCTTGATTCGCTCGGTCAAGAATCGATTCGGTGCTGCCAATGAACTCGGCGTCTTTGCCATGACCGACACTGGTTTGACCGGCGTGGCCAATCCTTCGGCAATCTTTCTTTCTGACGAAGAGGACCCTGCTCCCGGCAGCTGCGTTTTGATTACGCGCGAAGGTACCCGGCCGATGCTGGTTGAGGTGCAAGCGCTGGTCTCTCCGTCCAGCCTGTCGCAGCCCCGGCGTGTCGCTGTGGGCGTAGACCCGGGGCGGCTCGCAATGCTGTTGGCGGTCATGAACCGGCACTGCAATATTCAGCTGAACGATCAGGATGTATTTGTCAACGTGACCGGCGGCCTTCGAATCAATGAAACCGCGTCGGATTTGGCCGTGGCGCTTGCGCTACAGTCTTCGCTGCGCGAGCGGCCGCTGGCCAGGGATTGCGCCGCGTTCGGGGAGGTCGGCCTGTCCGGCGAGCTGCGTCCGGTCTATAACGGCGAAGAACGGCTGCGCGAGGCTGCAGCCCAGGGATTCACGACAGCCCTGGTGCCGCAAGGCAACGTTAAAGGCGTCAAAGCCAAGCTTACGATCAAAGGCTGTCGCCGATTATCGGATGCGCTGCAAGCCGTGCGTGAGTGAGTCATTCACCCCGTTGAAGCTGCAGTATTCACTTGATGTGCGTTTCGACAGCCAGTTCAGACCCCACCACCAGACCTGAATTTAATCGGTAGCTTCCAAAAGCCGCCAGCAAGCGCTATAATGCGCGGCTGACTCGGGCATCTGGTCGCGGATGCCCGTTTTTTTCACCAGAGACTATCAACGATAGTCCAATGACATTCAAGAGGCATTGCCATGAGTAAGGTGTATAGCGTGCCGGCTGAAGTTCGTGAGGATGTGGGGAAGGGTGCGAGCCGCCGCCTGCGTCATCAGAATAAAGTGCCGGCTGTCGTATATGGAGCGGAACGTGACCCGGTCGCGTTAACGCTCGAACATGATTTTATTTTGCATGCGATCGAGGACGAGGCGTTTCACTCCTCGGTACTTGAACTGCACGTCAGCGACGGTAGTGGTGACGATAGTGGTGATGGTCGTCGTCAAAAGGTCGTACTGCGCGACTTGCAGCGTCATCCGTTCAAGCTGCGTGTCATGCATGTCGATTTCCAGCGCATCAGCGAAAACACTGAAATTCGCCTGAACGTCCCGCTGCACTTCCTGAATGAAGAGGAGTCACCGGCAGGCAAGAAGGGTGGTGTCGTAATTTCGCATCAGATCACCGAAATCGAAATCATGGCTTTGCCCAAAGACCTGCCGGAATACCTGTCGGTCGATCTGTCCGAGCTGGAGCCTGGCGAAAGCATCTTGATGAGCGAAATCAAGCTGCCCGAAGGCGTCAAGATTCCCGCGCTTGAATACGAAGAAGACTACGATCCTTCGGTTGTAACCGCGATCTTCGTCCGCGAATCCCAGGGCACAGGCGCGCTGGCTGAAGAAGCCGATGCGGCGCTGGCCGAAGGCGCCGAGCCGGAAGCCATCGAGCAGGATGCCGATGAGGCCGAAGCCGATGATGCCGACGCGGATGCAGGCGATGATGCAGACGGCGACCAGGACAGCCCGGATGACGAGAAGTCTTCGGACTGATCCAGTCTGAGCCCAAGGCCCGGTCGTCAACCCGATCGCACGAATGACGATGGAATCCTGGCTGGTGGCAGGCCTTGGTAACCCGGGCCGGAACTACGAACAGACCCGGCACAATGCCGGGTTCTGGTTTGTCGAGGCACTGGCGCGCAAGCTGGGTGTCCAGCTTTCATCCAATCGCAAGCTGCTTGGAGATGCAGTCCGGGCTCGCACTGCCGGCGCGGAATTGATTCTGCTGATGCCCGATACCTTCATGAATGACTCGGGCCAATCCCTTCGTGCTGCGATCGACTTCTACAAGCTGTCGCCCGGTCGGGTGCTGATCGCACATGATGAGCTGGACCTGCCGCCCGGGGTTGTCCGCCTGAAGCACGCCGGTGGTCACGGTGGTCATAACGGCCTGCGCAGCAGCTTCAGCCATCTTGGAACGCGTGATTTCTGGCGATTGAGAATTGGCATCGGGCATCCCGGTCAGGCCAGTGATGTCACGCCCTGGGTGTTGAGTCGCGCCCCAGCGGATGACCAGCAACTGATCGAACAATCGATCGAGCGCGCGGTCGAGGTGATGCCGCAGTTCCTGAGCGGTCAGGCCAACGAAGCCATGAAAGTGCTGCATGCCAAAGCGGCCCCGGCGGGCCGTTCAAACTGAACGACCTCAAGAAGATCGAACCAACAACACCGAATTCGGGAGTTTGAAATGGGCTTCAAATGTGGAATCGTTGGTCTGCCCAACGTCGGGAAATCAACGCTATTCAATTGTTTGACCAAGGCCGAGATTGCGGCAGAGAATTATCCGTTCTGCACCATTGATCCGAACGTGGGGATGGTGCCGGTGCCTGACCTGCGCCTGCAAACGCTGGCTGAAATTGCGACGCCCGACAAGGTCATCCCCACAACGATGCAGTTTGTCGATATCGCCGGCCTGGTGGCGGGCGCCTCTCGGGGTGAAGGTCTCGGGAACAAGTTCCTGGCCAATATCCGCGAGACCGATGCAATCGCACACATCGTTCGTTGCTTTGAAGACGATGATGTCACCCATGTGGCGGGACGAGTCGATCCTTTATCCGATATTGAAACCATTGATACGGAATTGATCCTGGCGGACCTCGATGCGGCCGAGAAGGCACTGGAAAAGATCAACAAGCAGACCCGTTCCGGCGACAAGGAAGCACTGAAGCTGTCTTCACTGCTTCAGCGGCTGGTTGCCCATCTTGGTGAAGGCCACCCGGTTCGCACATTGGAACAGAACGAAGAAGAAAGGCAGGCATTGAAAACCTGGCAGTTCATTTCGGCCAAGCCGGTGCTGTTCGTGGCCAATGTCGAGGATGCCAACGACGCCGATCATGACCTGGTCAAGCAGGTCGAGGCCCATGCTGAACAGACCGATGCAGGTTTCGTGGTGGTTTCGGCTGCAATGGAAGCCGAGTTGGCCCAGCTTGATCCTGAAGATCAGGTCGAATTCCTGGCCGAGCTCGGGGAAACCGAACCCGGCTTGAATCGATTGATCCGCGCCGGTTACGACCTGCTGGGCCTGCTGACGTTCTTTACGGCCGGCCCGAAAGAAGTTCGTGCATGGACGGTGCGCGACGGCGCCAGCGCCCCTGAAGCCGCGGGTCGGATTCATACTGATTTTCAGAAAGGGTTTATTCGCGCCGAGGTCACGGCCTACCAGGATTTTGTCGATACCAACGGCGAGGCCGGCGCACGCGCAGCCGGCAAGCTGCGCCTGGAGGGTAAGGACTATATCGTCCAGGAGGGCGACGTGATGCATTTTCGGTTCAACGTTTGATGGTAATCCTTAGCCTTCTGGCAAAAATAAGCGATCCGCAGATTACACAGATGACACAGATTTAATCAACACAAGCTTGGGTTGTCTTGGTCGTCATTCCGGGGCCGGCAAAGCCGGAATCCAGTTTTATTGATTTCAATGACTGCAGGTCGAAAAGATTCCGCATCGAGGTCTGGAATGCGGACGATCCGTTGGGAGACTTGGAACTCTGGTTCCTTGGTAGGGTGTTTGTGTAGGAACGAGCCTGCTCGCGATTGATTTGAGAAAACCATTGAATCCCGAGCTGCCTTGCTGGTTTCGCGTTAGGCCGTCATTCCGGGACCGGCAGGGCCGGAATCCTAAAAAAGATCGTTGGTTTCAAATCTGCGAATTCTGTGTAATCTGCGGTTTCAAGGCTTGGGCATATTGACGATTCCAGCATTCGCCACCACAATACCCGCGAATTCGAACATCGTGTATTCATGATTGTTACCAGCGCGGATGCCTTCCGCAGAAATATCGAAGAACTAGCGCCGGTTCACAGGCACCCATCCGTGCCGCGGGCCGTCTTCCTGGTCGAACCGGCAGAGTTCAAGCTCTCGCGTCAGGCGGCACGTGATAATCAGTACATGGATTTAACGGTGGGTGTCAGCCCATCGGTGGCGCTCGAACAGCATCGCTACCTGAGTAATGCCATTGCCGAGTGTCAAGTGCCGGTCGTGCGGTTTCCGGGTCGAATTGAAAACCCGGACGATCTGTTTCCGAATAACGTGTTTGCCACGACGGCGGGGCGATTCATCGTCGGTGCCATGCTGCACCCCGAGCGCAAGCGGGAATCACAGCGCAAGGATATACGGACCTTCTTCGCCGATTTGATGGATTACCAGCTGGTCGACCTTTCAGGCCAGGACCTGGTTGCGGAGTTGACCGGCAGCCTGGTGATTGACCGGGCCAAGAATATCGGCTTCTGCGGCATGACTACGCGCGTGGATCGCGCCGGATGTGAGGCTATGCATCAGGCCTTTGGTCTTGATCTGACGTTTCGTTTTGACCTGAAGCCCGAGGAATATCACACCAATGTGGTCATGTCCGTGCTGGCTTCGCGCGCGCTGGTTATTTGTCCCGATGCGTTTGTCGACCCCGCTGTTCCGGCAGCGATTGCCGAACTGTACCCCGATCGCGTGCTGGAGTTGAGTCAGGCAGAAAAAACCGCATTCGCCGGCAATTGCCTGGCATTGACCGAGCAGGACCTGTTCATCAGCGCCTGCGGCTGGCGCTGCCTTGCGCCGGAGAAGCGACGGGCGCTCAAGCGCTGGGGGTTTGAAGTGCACGCGATCGAGCTGGACGAAGTGGAAAAAGCGGGTGGCTCATTGCGATGCTGTATTGCAGAGATTTTTTAGCGCGTATCAGCGTTCGCATTGAATAAATAAGTAACTGAAAATATTACTATTATTTAATTTGCAAGCAAAGTTTGACCGGTTTCAGCGCTGCTTTGCGTTTATTAGGGGTAGGCAAGCGCGTTTTACGGGCTTGAAAAAGCCGTCAGCGCTAGAATCAATCACTCTAAATTGGGGTGGTAATTGATCTCCAACTGCATTAGACTCTGTAGGACATATGGTTTTTATTGGCCGTAACAATCAACAAAGTTGTGAAGCAGTTCAAAGATTCTTGGAAGGTTGGACCCTATAATCAGTATAAGAACTGGAAACATTAAGCCAAAGTTTCTTTGTAACTTTTTTGAAATTCTTAGTCCATATTCTTAATTACATTAATCAAGCATTGTTACCAATCTCGGCTAACACCGGCAAGACACATCAGGAGTTGTACACATGACAAACGCGAAATTCAATTTCCTCAATCGCACCCTGGCAGCAGGTGCAGTGCTGGCCGGTGCCATGCTGGCAGGTCAGAGTGCGGTGGCCTGCACACTGGATAACTGGTCATCAAGCTCTGGTGCCGTGACCGCTGGTGACCCCGAAGCTCCTCCGGCATCTTCGGACCCTGCAATTGCAAGATATTCTGGTTTCTGTGGAATGCAGGTTACAAGCCAAGGCTGGGTTCAGGATAACAACCCTGGCGGAATCAACAGAATTGTCGCGCGTTTCTATGTGTTGAACGATTTAAGTGCAGGCCAGGATGCTGTGATTTATGCAGGTTATGGTGATCAGGCTGGAGGTGGCGAACGATTCACCGTTACTTTGGACGACTCAGGTGATATCACACTTGTTGATTCTGCAAATCCCGGGACCCCCGTTGAACAAACTGGTTCTGCCGCTGGTTGGTCTTCCGTAGAGATAGATTGGGCGGAAGGGGATAGCATTAGTCTTTCAGTTAATGGCCAAAGTGAAACTGTTCAAAATATCGGTAGTGCAAGTGGATCTCTTTCTTCTGTCCGCCTCGGCAATATAGACGGTGCCACTGGGATATTAAATTTTGATGCCTATGAGTCTCGCCGCAGTACTGCTGTAGGTCGTCTGTGTCGCGGTGATGCTGATGGCTCTGGTACTCGTGATATTAGTGATTTGCAGGATCTTTTCGCTGAAATCCAATCGCTAGGTGGTACTCCAGCAGCTGGGACACCAGACGTGAACGAAGACGGTGTTGTTAGTCTTCCTGATCTTCAAGCAACTTTTAACTTCATCCAGGCGTTGCAAGGAGATTGCGGCGCATTTCCGGGGTAATTGTCTATGAAAATTGTTAAATCATTCTTAATCCTTCTTTCATCAGTTTCGGCTGCCGTAGCTTTAGCTCAGTATGAATCTGCCGCTGACCACGATTATCAATTTAATCGGGAAGGAAAAATTGCGATGTTGGAAATAAATCAACAAAACATTAGTGGGATTCAGTTCGAATTTCGTTATGATGAAACCGTACAAGTTAGTTCGGTAGAGAACTGTCTTGCAGGTATTCCGGAAACTCATAAAGGTTCTTTTACAACTTGCAAGCATTTCCCAGACAAGAATACAGTTCTTGTTGTAGTTTCTGACATAGGAGAGTCTCGCTCACTTACTGGTCCGATTGGTTGGATCGAATTTCAGGGCGCATCAAGAACATCCGAATCTCCATTTCGCCTGTCACAAATCGTTGCATTAGATACGAATGGCCAAACGCTTTCGGATTCATCAAACAGCATAAGCTTTAGCGTTGAATAACCCTAAATTAGAATTTATAAAAAACAAGACAACGGAGTCTATCCTCATGAAACGTTTTATAGCGATATTGCTACTCTCAGCGGGTGCATCGATTCAAGCACAAACTGTAGAGCTAACCGAAGTCACAGGTGCTGCTGGCGGTACAGCAGTTGTCGAGATTAATTACACTGCAGGTGCTAATTTAGCTTCATTTAGTGTACAAATCACCTATGACAGCACTCGGTTAACTCCACAAACAGACATGGCTGCAAACCCTAATGTGAACGGTTGTACAGCCAACACCCCACCATCACACACAGGTGCTTTTACTGGTTGTAATAATCCTTCACCTGGGAATATTGCACTTACAGTAACGGACCAGCTTAGCGGAACAGTTCTTCCTACTACAGCACCATTAGGCTCAATTACATTTGATATCAATGGTACCGTCCCACCTGGAACCATAATCCCGGTTGAATTGACACTCTTGTCTGCTACAACGGATGCGGGTGCAACGGTTGGATCAGTGACCCTTGATGGTGGTTCAGTAACAACTGAAGTACCACCCGGTGAAAGCTTCTATAGTTCAACAAATCCGGCACCGGGCGAAGAGGTTGATTTCGGACAGGAAGTAGTCGGATCTGCTACAGCAGTTCAACAAATCGCAATTCAAAACCTGAGTAGCGATACTGCTTTTGACATTACTGCATTGGGTGGAACTGCAAATGTAGGTGCAGCAACGATTGGTTCGCCAAGCCCAATGTTGCCTGTAAATATCCCTGGCGATGAAGGGGTTACGACTCAAAACGTATCGTTTAATTGCACGCCAGATCAACGAGGCGAAAACAGCGGCACTTTGTCCGTAACAAATAATTCTGACAACCTAAGCCCAGTCGCAGAATATACCTTTGTTTGTGATGGTTTAACGCCAAATGTAGCGGCCTCCACACCTGCGACCATTACTGGTCTGACAGTTGATCCAACAGCGCCAACCGGTACAATTTCTGTTACTAATCCCCAGGATGGTTTCACTAGCACCGCTTTCCAAGTGACTGCAACTGCAGTTGGTGCAGCTAATCCAATCACTGTGATAACTGGTGGCGGGCCAGCGAATGATGTCGCCCCAGACGGGAACTTCGATGTTGTTGTTGAATGTGACAACACCAACGACGGCAACTTCAGCCGAGACATCGAAATTACATGGGAAAGCTTTGATTTCGTACCCAGAGGTGGTCCGGCCTTCAATACCACCGTCACTGTGGAATGTGAAATTACTGACGCAGTTCCATCGTATGACTCAACACCTGCTCCGGCGACTACAATTGACCTTGGAACAACGCCAAATGGTGTTACGACTACAGCTGTAGGTATCGACGTAACGAATGACGGTGTCGGACCCGCTCCGGATTCCAATCTGACCATTACGGGCGTTACGACCAGCGATTCTCAGTTCACAGCAACGTTCAATGGTGCCGCCATTGCGGTTGGTGACACGCTGGCTGATGCAGTCGAAGTGACTTGTACTCCGGATGCTGGTACCGGTGGTTTGATTACTGCAACGCTCTCGGTTACACACAACGGTGATGCGAATCCTGCCAGCCCGGTTGAATATGATCTGGAATGTATTGGTGAACCGGATGGCGATTTCACCTCGGATCCGCTGCCGGGAGGCACGCTGAACCTGGGTATCGTTCCACCGAATACCCCAACACCCATTGGTGATATTGAATTCTTCAACAATGGTGATACTGACAGCATTGAGGTGACCTGTAATTTCACGGGTGATGTCGACGGTGCAATCACATCACTGGACTCACCGTTTAGTACCGTGATTGGTCCCGGGGCCTCTGCAACAGCAGAGTTCCAGTGTACACCGCCTACGCCACAGAGCTTCCAGGCCACCTTCGAGTGCTTTGTCGAAGATGTGCTGCAGCCGGTGCCACGCGGTCTCCCGGATGCTACTTACACGATTGCATGCCAGGGCCAACCACTGGTTGTTCCGACCATGAATCAGTGGGGTCTGATCATCATGAGCTTGATGCTGCTGCTGGTCGCCGGCCTGTTTGGCCGCCGCTGGTTTGCTAGCCAAGCCTGATCTGAACGCTGAACGCTAGTTCTAAAAGCCGCCCCCAGGGCGGCTTTTTTAATGGGCAATTGGACGAACGAAGAAATTCACAATATCAAAATCACCGATTTTCAAAAAGAATCGTCACTTCAACCCAGCACTCGTTCTTTTGAATTCATCGTTACAAGATTTTCTTGTTAAGGTAGCGCCCAGCGTTTCGAACACTGAATACGGATGGTCGACAACGTTTCTCTTCAATCGACTAGCGCCATTAAGCAACAACCATTCAGCACATATTCAGTCGCAGGCGCTAGAATCGAGCTATGGAATTAAAGCCTTGCATTAAACTTGCGCGCTGTGTGTTGTTCGGATTGGTAGTGCTTGTTGCGCCACCGTTGATGGATCGCCAGGGAGTTGCGTATGCCGACACGCTTCGCGAAGTTGCAGAACGCGTCGCCCGCCAGCATGATGCAAAGGTTATTTCTGCGCGTGAGGTGTCTGACCGAAACGGTCAGCGCATCTATGTCATTCGGATATTGACTCGTGAAGGGGTGGTTCGCACGATTCGGGTGCCTGCTGACACGATGAACTGGCGTGTACAGTCTGATTTATACGACGTCGGGCTTTCCATGCAAAACACACATCTATTAGATGATGCTGCATTCCAGTTCACTGGATTCAGTCACCAGACTCCACTGCCCCCTCCGCAACAGACTGGTACTACCAGATGAGACTGCTGCTGATCGAAGACGAAACCACACTCCGCGAAGCACTGACCGATCGACTGATCAAGGCAGGCTTTGTTGTTGATGCCTGTGGCGATGGTATTGAAGGCGTGTATTTCGCGACTGAGTATCCGATTGATCTTGCGATCGTGGACCTTGGCCTTCCTGGGCAGTCCGGCCTCGACGTGGTCAAGAAATTGCGCAAGGCCGGTAAGAAATATCCGGTGCTGATCCTGACCGCCCGCGATCACTGGCAGGACAAGGTTGAAGCGCTTGAGCTTGGTGCCGATGACTATTTGACCAAGCCTTTTCAAACCGAGGAGTTATTGGCCCGCGTGCAGGCATTGCTGCGCAGGGCAGGTGGGCATGCAACCTCTCAAATCGAGTTTGGTCCACTGAAGGTCAATCTGACGGCGCAAAAAGCCACGCTCAATGACGAGCCGATGGAGCTCACCGGATTCGAATATAAATTGCTGGCCTATTTTGTGCTGCATCCTGACCAGGTACTGTCCAAGTTGGAACTGAATGAGCATCTCTATGAGGATGATGCGGATCCGGACAGCAACGTGATCGAAGTCATTCTTGGCCGTTTACGAAAGAAACTGGATCCTGAGGGCGACTGGAAGCCCATTCAAACGCTTCGTGGGCGTGGCTATCGATTCAGCCCCGATGTCGAAAAAGCACATGATTCTGAATGATGCCCGTTGCCATTGAGCTCCTCGCTCTGACTTGCCGGATCTGAGCAATGCCAAAACAAGATGCTGCATCTGGAGCGAGTCGCCGGATTCCCTCGCTGATCTTCAGGCAGTCAATAGCCTCGGTACTGATTGTCGTGTTGGCACTGGGTCTGATTGGATTGGTTATCGACCAGGCTTTTCGCTCCACTGAGCAGGCCGCTCTGTGGGAGCGGCTCGAGTCGAACTTGTTTGTGGTGTTGGCTGGCATCGAGGTGGATCAAAACGGTCAACTTCAATGGGCCGCAACGCCGCTGGATTCTCGACTGATGCAGCCCGGGTCTGGCTTGTACGCTGGCGGCATCACTCAAGCTGATCGCTGGTTTTCAGCATCAACCATCAACGCGTCGATTGATCCGCTCGAGACTCTTTCGATGATGGAGCGCGGTGATTCGAGACGAATTCAGCCGAGTTCTGCGCTGCCGTTCTATCGTTATCAGATGGGCCTGGGCTGGGAAACGCAGGGCGGTGAGATTATCGATCTGACCTTATGGGTTGCCGAAGATGAGGCCCGTTCAAGCGAGACCGGCAACGCGTTTCGCGCCAATCTTGGCCGCTGGCTCCTGATCGCAGGCATTGTCATTCTGTCGGCCCAGCTCGTCTTGCTGCTGGTGCCGCTGCAGGCATTCCGCAAGGTTGCCACCGAAGTCCAAAACATGGAGTCCGGCAAGCAGCAGCGGCTTCAGGGCCGTTATCCTCGTGAGTTGAAGCCATTGACGGACAATCTGAATGCCCTGATGGAAACAGAGCGCGCAAATACCGAGCAGTATCAGCGCGCGCTGGCGGATCTGGCACATGCCCTGAAGACACCACTGGCCGTGATTCAGGCGCAGTTGGACGACCTGCCTGCGCACGATGCGGAATCGTTACGCGATACGGTTGTACAGATGCAACATCATATCCGCCACGAACTGGATCGTGCTGCTCGATCCGGGCGTCGCACAATGCTTGCGTCAATCGACGTTGGCCCCGTCACGCTGCGGGTCATCACTTCACTCCAGAAACTCTATCCCGAACACCGTTTCGAGCTTGACTGTACAACCGAATTAAGTGCGAACATCCTGGAGCGCGACCTGATCGAGGTGCTCGGCAATCTGCTGGAAAATTCAGCCAAGTATGGCGCAAATATAACGCGGATTCAGCTGCAGCCCGCCGTTTCAGGTGGCCGACGCACCGGACTTCAGATCGATGTCGATGACGATGGTCCCGGCCTTACCCAGGTCGAATTCGAGTATTTGCTGCAGCGCGGCATCCGGGGTGATCAACGTGCTGAAGGCCAGGGCCTCGGGCTGGCCATCGTCGAGCGTATCGCCCGCAGTTATCAAGGCTCCATCACAACGCAACCCGCGCGCCTGGGTGGCACCAGTATCCGGGTTACACTGCTGCCTGAATAATCCACTTCCGCTTGGACCGGAGCACCACACGATGACCGATGCGCTGGACAATCCACGCCCGATGACCCGCTTGCTCGAAGTCATGCGCCGACTGCGCTCTCCAGATGGCGGCTGTCCCTGGGATCAGCAGCAGACTTTTCGTACGATTGCGCCGTACACGATTGAAGAAGCCCACGAAGTTGCGGATGCCATCGAGCGCGAAAACCTGGATGATTTACGCAGTGAACTAGGTGATCTGCTGTTTCAGGTCGTGTTTCATGCCCAACTCGCCGAAGAGATCGATGCGTTCGATTTCGATCAGGTTGCCGCTTCTATTGCTGATAAATTAATTCGGCGACACCCGCATGTGTTCAACGACGCCCCCAATCTGGATGCCGATGCGCAGACCGATGCCTGGGAAGCGATCAAAGCCGAAGAGCGGGCCCAGGCCGGTGCAACCAGTCACCTCGACGATGTACCGGCTGCACTGCCTGCGCTGAGTCGCGCTCTCAAGCTGCAAAAGCGTGCCGCACGGGCCGGCTTCGATTGGACCGATGCATCACAGATTCTGGACAAGATGCGCGAGGAGTTGGCTGAGCTTGAGGTTGAATTGGCCAGTGCCGATCTTGATCGACTCGAAGACGAACTTGGTGATGTGTTGTTCGTCGCGGCAAACCTGTCGCGCAAGCTGAAGCTGGATCCCGATGCAGCATTGCGGCGCGCGAACTACAAGTTCGAGCGTCGCTTTCGCGCGATGGAATCGATTGCCGGTCAGTCCGGAAAGCGCATTGAAGAATTTGACCTGGATCAACAGGAGGCTCTTTGGCAACAGGTCAAGTCAAATGAACCGCCAAACTAGTCGGGGCTTGTTCCTGCTGTACTGCGTACGAACACGTCAGTGGATTTCCTACGTTTGTAGGAAATCTACTGATGCCGAAAGTCTCGATTTCCTACTCACTTTCAAGTCATTTCCGTCAGTCAATCGCCTCACTGAAAGCCTATGATGTAGGTCATTCAACGGTGGGGTGGTTCTGGAGAGGCTCTCACTCTTCAGGACATTGAGCGGCACACGAACCCGGTTCGCGTGCCGTTCTTTTTTTCGGATTGTTGGGTTGGCAACTTTGCGGTCAGGAATGACCGAATGACAGGAAGGACTTGCAGTTCAAGACCCAGAGACAATACGGATATCTAGGATTCGCCTTTTGCATCCTTCCCTGGTGGTTCAATGTCCATCAGCAGCGTTTCTGCATCAATCAGATCACCAACCTGAACGGTGATCGCCTTGACTGTCCCGCTGATATCGGCCTTGATCGACAGCTCCATCTTCATGGCTTCCATCAGGGCCAATGTTTGGCCCTCAGTAACAGGGTCGCCTACATCAACGGCAAGTTGAATGACTTTGCCGGGCATCGGTGCGACAACCTGACCACTGCCGGTTGCTGCGGCATCGGATCCATCAACCCGTTCAACCCAACTGACAGGCCACCGCCGGTGATCAAGTACGATCTCGAGTTCGTGCGTTGAACACTGATGCAGCCAGATGCGAGCGTTCTTGTCATTGATGCGTGCCGACACCTGGCTTGTCCCATCTTGATTCAGCTGAACGTCGAAGCATTCGTTATCGCTCGTGATTACCTGAATGCTTCGGTCGTCATTGACTTTGCATTCAAATGCACAGGGTAGACCGCCGATTTCAAGCTCGATCGGCACAGCTGCTGTAGCACCGATACGCCAGCCATCGGCCAGGCTCCAGGGCGTGTTGCCGAGGCTCGAATCACGCATGGTCTGGAACACATGAGCTGCGGCAATAACCGGGACCTGGTGCGGCGGTTGCTGATCCACCTCGAGTAACGCATCCAGGTTGCGATCCAGATAGCCTGTATCCAGGCTGGCGTCCTGAAATGACTGATTGTTGGCCAACAGTTGAAGAAATCCCAGGTTACTGGTCAAGCCTCCGATAAACGAGGCAGCGAGCGCGGACTGGAGCCGCGCCAGGCATTCTTCGCGATCCTGACCGCTAACGATCAGTTTCGCGATCATCGGGTCATAGTGCACGCTGACTTCATCCCCAGATTCCACGCCGCGATCGACCCGTATCCAGTCCTGCTCGGGAAATGACAGGGCTGTGATGGTACCGGAGGCCGGCAGAAATCCGCTGTTTGGATCCTCGGCATAGATGCGGGCTTCCATGGCATGACCGTTGCGTTCAAGTTCCTCCTGATTCAACGGCAGGGCCTGGCCAGCCGCGATACGCAGTTGCCATTCGACCAGGTCCTGGCCGGTAATCGATTCGGTGACCGGGTGTTCGACCTGCAGCCGGGTATTCATTTCGAGAAAATAGAAGGCATCCTGATCGACCAGAAATTCCACGGTCCCTGCGCCGACATACTGGACCGCTTGTGCGGCTGCTACAGCCGAGCCAAGCAGTTGATCACGCAGCGTCGGGTCCAGATCCGCCGCTGGTGCTTCCTCAATGACCTTCTGGTGTCGACGCTGACTGGAGCAGTCTCGTTCGAACAGGTGAATGATCTGGCCATGCTGATCACCAAAAATCTGTGCTTCGATATGCCGTGGCTTTTCAATATAGCGTTCTAGAATCATGCGTTCGTTGCCAAATGCAGCGCGCGCCTCCCGTCGCGCGGCAGCCAGCGCATCGAGGAATTCCGCGTCGCTGTGGACAATTCGCATGCCCTTGCCACCACCGCCGGCAGCGGCTTTCAGCATCAATGGAAAACCGATTTCGACTGCGTGAGCCCTCAGCGATTCATCAGACTGATCTTCACCGTGATAACCGGGCACCAATGGAACTTGAGCCTTGGCCATCAGCGCTTTGGCTTCGGCCTTTGAGCCCATGACGTCAATGGTTTTCGCAGTGGGTCCGATCATGACCAGGCCGGCCGCGTCAATCGCCCGTGCAAACGCAGCATTTTCGGAGAGAAATCCATAGCCAGGATGAATCGCCTGGGCCTGGCAATGCCGGGCTGCTTGAACGATGCGCTCAATGTTCAAATACGATTGGCTCGCTTCGGCCTGGCCAATCAGAACAGCCTGATCGGCCAGCCGCGTATGCCGTGCGTTGCGATCGGCGTCCGAATAGACTGCCACGGACTCGATCCCGAGCTTGCGGCAGGTATCGATAATGCGACAGGCAATTTCACCGCGGTTTGCTATCAACACACGATCAAACGGCGGCCCAGTGTCGGCACGGCTCATGNCGGATCCTCAGGACGATTGATCCAGTCCGGCGCTTGTTTGTTCAAAAAGGCGTTCAGCCCGTGCTGACCTTCTTCCGAAACGCGCAGGCGCGCGATCCAGTCCGCTGTCATGGCATCCAGCTGTCTTGGGTTGCCGTCGAAATTGCGAATGCGTCGAATCAGTTGTTTGCACTGATCAATCGCCTGTGGTCCAGCAGCCAACAGATCGGTCAGTATCGATTCGACGTGATCATCGAGTTGCTCGTCATCGACCGCTTCTGAAATCAGGCCGAGTGCTTGTGCTTGTTGCGCATCGATTGATTCGGCAGTCAGGAACAGGCGTCGGGCTGCCGTCATGCCGATCCGCTCGATGACGAACGGTGCAATCGTCGCAGGGATCAGGCCCAGTCGCACTTCAGTCAGCGCAAAACGGGCCGTGCGCTTTGCGACGGCAATATCACAGCAGCTGATCAATCCAATACCGCCTCCATAGGCTGCGCCGTTCACTTTGCCGATCGTTGGGATAGGCAGCTCATCCAGGGAACGAAAAAGCCCAGCCAGACGCGTTGCGTCTGCGCGGTTGTCCATTTCCGACGCGGTGCACATCGATTGCATCCAGTGCAGGTCGGCGCCAGCAGAAAACGAGCGGCCAGCGCCGGTCACAATCAGCGCTCGCACGGTTTGATCGGTATTGACCAGTTGTTCGAGCGCCGAGGTCAACTGCGCGATCAGCTCCGCATTGAACGCGTTATGCCGTTCAGGCCGGTTCAGCATCAGCGTTGCAACGCCACGTTGATCGATCTCCAGGGTCAACATGGCAACATCCCTGCGCGAGCCATCATTTCGGGCTCAAGCTGGTGACTACATTCGGAAAACACCATAATCCTGCTGTTTGATTGATTGTTCAGTGGCCAGTGGTGGCGATTGAGCAGAAAGCTGCAGGGCCAGCCCAAGCACGCGCCGGGTATCGACTGGTTTGATCACGCCATCATCCCAGAGCCTGGCGGTCGCATAGTAGGGATGGCCCTGGTGTTCGTATTGCTCACGGACGGGGGTCTTGAAGGCCTCTTCTTCCTGTTCGCTCCAGGCCTGGTCGCGCTGTTCCATCGCGTCACGCTTCACGGTGGCCAGCACGCTGGCCGCCTGTTCTCCACCCATGACCGAAATACGGGCATTGGGCCAGGTCCACAGGAAACGTGCGCCATAGGCACGACCGCACATTGCATAGTTCCCAGCGCCAAACGAGCCGCCGATGATCACGGTATATTTCGGAACTCGGGCACTGGCCACCGCGTTGACCATTTTAGCGCCATCGCGGGCAATGCCGGCTTGTTCGTATTTCTTGCCGACCATGAATCCCGTAATATTTTGCAGGAATATCAACGGGATATTGCGTTGATTGCAAAGTTGTATGAAGTGGGCACCTTTCAGCGCCGATTCTGAAAACAGGATGCCGTTATTGGCAATGATGCCAACCGGATAACCGTGAATACGGGCAAACCCGGTGACCAGCGTCGTACCGTAACGCTGCTTGAACTCACTGAATTCAGACCCATCGACTATCCGACCGATGATTTCACGCACATCGTACGGAAAGCGCGTATCGGTGGGCAGGACACCGTACAGCTCTTCGGGCTTCAACACCGGCTCGCTGGAAGGGCCGGGTGGTTCCGATTGTGTCCGGGGCCGGTTCAGGTTGGCCACGCACTCGCGGGCCAGCGACAGGGCATGCGAATCATTTTCGGCGAAATGGTCTGCCACTCCGGACAGGCGGGTGTGCACATCGGCGCCACCGAGCGTTTCGGCGTCCACTTCTTCACCGGTTGCCGCCTTGACCAGCGGCGGGCCACCCAGAAAAATCGTGCCCTGTTGCTTGACGATGATCGCTTCATCGCACATTGCAGGAACGTAGGCGCCACCGGCCGTGCACGAACCCATGACTACAGCAATCTGCGGGATATTTCTGGCCGAAAGCTTGGCCTGGTTATAAAAGATCCGGCCGAAGTGGTCACGGTCGGGGAATACTTCGTCCTGTAACGGCAGGAAAGCGCCGCCCGAATCCACCAGGTAGATGCAGGGCAGATGGTTGTCCAAGGCAATGTCCTGGGCTCGCAGATGTTTCTTGACCGTCATCGGATAGTAGGTGCCGCCTTTGACGGTTGCATCATTGGCGACAACCATGCAGAGCGTGCCCTGAATGGTTCCGATACCGGCAATGACGCCAGCTGCCGGCGCGGCGTCTTCATACAGTCCATGGGCCGCAAGCGGTGCTATTTCAAGGAATGGACTTGCGGCGTCCAACAGCGTCCGGATGCGCTCTCGCGGAAGCAGCTTGCCACGATCCTGATGCTTCCGGCGCGCACGCTCGGAACCGCCAACAGCCGTTTGTTCAAGCAAAGCGTCGAGATCGTCTGCCAACTGGCGATGATGTTCGAACTGCTGCTGAAACGCTGACGATTTGGGGTCGATCTGTGATTTGATTTGCACGCGGCTTCGAGGGTCTGGATCATCCAATCACAAGTTTACCCGCTTCGACGGCCTGACCGAACGGGTTTTAACTGCAGCAGGGCGACATTGCGCGCGGGTAAATGGAGGCTGCATTCGTATTGCTTGGCAAGCCAGCGCATGGTCTGAGTCCGATAAAACACCACGTGGGTCGGATCGCGGCGGTAATGCCAGCCTGCGAATCGATCGTCCTCGGTTTGAAACGTGGTCATGATGGCGAGCCAGCCGCCTGGCCGAATCATGGCCACGATTCGTTCGAAAGTGCCCGCTGGATCGTACAAGTGTTCGGCAACTTCGCTCAGCGTAATGAAGTCATAGTGTTGGTTCAGTCGGTCTTCATGCGCACAGTACAGCGGATCCCAGCAGGTCGTCGGGTATCCGGCTTCCGTCAAGATCCGCGCCAGCAGAGGACCGGGGCCAGAGCCATAATCGAGACCGTGCTGACCCGGCGAAAGACGCTTCAATAACGGCGTTGCCAGCCGGTTCAGAAAACTGCGGTAGCCCGGATCGTCCATGCGGTTCTGATGCAGATCGTAATGGGCTTTTTCCTGTTCAGGGCTCAGTCGCTGTCCGGGTTCAAGAAACGTGGCCTGACATCGTTCACAGCGCCAGTAGCGCTGCTGATCGACCGATTGAAAAAAATCAATCAGGCGGCTGCGACACACCGGGCAGGCTACTGGCGGTTTGCTGGCGCTCACTCAGTACCTGTTGATGGACTGGACAGAATCAGTCCAGCTGTTGCTCGAGCGACGCTAGAAATTCACGAATACGGGCCGCATTCGCGCCCAGATCGCTACCTCCGATGCGCGATTTGGACCGGACATCCAGTTTGCTGCCGCCAGGCGTCGGCTCAATCCGGATCACGACATCATCCTTGAATCCGTACCAAAGGGTGGTTTCCACGGCTTCGATCCGGCCATCGGCCGCGGCCACATCGATGATGTCCCAGGGCTGTGCCTCCGCAGCAGCCAGTGCAGCCTGAAAAACCTCATCCGTGCTCCGCTCGAATGCGCGCGTCTGGATATCCGGGTAGGCTTCCAGCTGCTGCGCTGCGACTTCCGCGCCGGCATACTCAGGCGGATTGGGCGCATCGGCCCGCAACGGCAGCACAGCCACAAACTGCGGGGGATTGCTGGTGTCGGTCGTGATGTCATGGATAAAGGGGACGCTGCGCGCCGTGTCGCGAAGCTGCAGCGGCACAGTAATCACAACCAGGCTTGTGATCATGGCGAGTATCAGCATGAAGGCGCTGCCTTTTCGTGTCGCGGGAATGATCAGCAGGACCAGCGCAAGACTTGCACCGGCGATGCCCGCATACAAGGCATAGCGCATCAGCTGAAACCCGAAGCCGAAGTCCCACAGACCCAGGCGAGTGCCCGGTCCGCCAATCAGTAGCAAGATGACTGCCACGCCCGCGACCAACAGCGCCAGTAAAGACCATTTCATGATTGCTTTCCTGCTTCGAAGATTCCGCTATTCTGCCACGCGCAGTCGGATGAATCTGTGGCAGACTCTTTTTTGAGTCGAAACTACACCAGTAATCTACAGACGATGGCATCAATACTTCAATGTGGTCTGATTCAGCCGGACGTCGCCTGGCGCGACCCCGCGACCAATTTCCGCCGCCTCGATACGCTGATGAACCAGCTGCCTGGTTGTGATCTATATATTCTTCCTGAAACCTGTACGACCGGCTTTCCGGCGGGAATTGACCTGGCTGAACCCATGGACGGGCCGAGCGTATCCTGGCTTTTGCAACAGGCCGGGCAACGAAATGCCGCCATTGCAGCCGGCGTATTGATCGAGGAAGATGATCGTATTTTCAATCGAATGGTCGTTGCGAAGCCGGACGGCACGCTGAGCCATTACGACAAACGTCATCTGTTTTCTTATGCTGGCGAAGACAAGGCGGCCGGCTACTCACCGGGCATTCAGCGCAGCGGCGTGCAGTTCGATCATTGGCGTGTAGATTTGCAGATCTGCTACGACCTGCGATTCCCGGTCTGGTGTCGCAATCAGGCCAGTGAATTCAATCGCTATGACCTGCAGCTGTTTGTCGCAAACTGGCCCGCTCCACGAATTGAGGCCTGGCTGGCTCTGTTGAAAGCACGCGCCATTGAAAATCAGGCCTATGTGATTGGCGTCAACCGGGTCGGAACGGACCCAAGCGGAACGCAGTATTCCGGACAATCAGCGGTTTATGACGCCGACGGCCATTGCTTGGTGCAGCTAGAGAATGAACCGGCGGCGGTAATGGTTGAATTGGATCTGGAGAAACTCAACGAAATCCGGACCCGCTTGCCGTTTCTTCCAGACCGTGACCGCTTCGAGCTGGGCTGAGGGGATCCTGCGGGCGTCGAATTCTTGTTGATGGCCGTGAGTCATCACCACCAGTAGTAGGGGTAGTGCCGACCCCGCCAAACATCGATATATTCCGGCCAGAGGTAGATCGCTTCGGCCTGCACCACGGGATAGCGGTAGGTAAATTCGCCGATAGCCTGTTCGCTGAAGCCGGTGATGGCCCCGGTAATGGTGACCTGGCGATCATTGACAAAGACCTCCGGATCGATGAACACGCTGCGGCATGCCAGGAATCGACCGAAGGTCTGATCGGATGATATGGGCCGATAGCTTGGATCCAACTGCCGAGCAAGAATTTCAATGCAGGTTTGGTCATTCTCAGGCAGCGTCCTGATAATCGTGCCGCCCCAGCGGACCTGAGCCCCTGCAGAGCGCTCCACGGCCTGTTCCGGGTAGAACTCGTTGAATTCTCCCTGCAGAGGCGACGGGATGGTCGTACAGCCCTGGACAATGACAAGGCTGGTCATGAGCACAATAAGACGGAAGGGCGAATTCGTAACAATCATGCGGGTTTCCTCGTTGTCATCCTCTGTAGTAGGACCCGGATAACCGGCGCCGAGTTCAACAGCTCAGGGTTTGGGTCCGGTCGCCAGTTCCGGCTTGCTTGCTGCAGCGAAGCGCGGAGCGACTCGCTGATGTTGTCGCTGTGCGCATATCGGAGTTGATTGTAAACCCTGGCTGCATTGATCAAGCGTTGCCCATTGTTCAGCTTGACAGCCGCGCGTTCGGCGAATTCCAATGGCGTTTCGGCACGCCGCGGCTGGAGCTTGAAAGGTTTCAGTTTTTGAATCATCCGTTTCCAGGCGCGTTGGTCAGGCGTCAGGACCCGGCGGGTCTGGCCGAGACCGCGCAACAAGAATGCCAAGGGCACCACCGTGAGGAGCGCCAGCAGCACGATGACCACAGCCAGCAACGGCCCACTCAGGCGATCCAGGCCAAGGCGGCTGAACAGTTCATTCTGACGTGCAGCGTTAAACCCGAGCACCCATTGATTCCAGTAGTGCTGAACACGGTCGAACTGATTGCGCAGATTTTGCGCCCACCGACCGCCCATCCACCCGGGCGTGTCATTCAGCGCCCGGCGTGCATTTTCCAGGATGCGCGTGGGTGAAACGGCAGCCGTCGGATCGATGCGCGTCCAGCCACGACCCTGCAGCCAGACTTCCACCCAGGCATGTGCGTCGGATTGACGCACCAGAAGGTATTCGCTGGACTGCTGCCAGAAGCCGCCCTGGTAACCGGTCACGATGCGGGCAGGAATGCCGGCAGCGCGCATCAGAATGGCAAATGCTGACGCATAGTATTCGCAATACCCGGTTTTCAGGTCGAACAGAAACTCATCGGCACCGTTCAGCCCCAGCGGTAGCGTTTCGAGGCTGTAGAAAAACGCATCTTCATTGAACCAGCGCAAGACTGCATTGATCAGCTCCCGGTCATCGGCATATTCTTGACGATAGTCTGCTGCCAGCTCAAGCGTGCGCGGATTTTGCCCCTCAGGCAATCGCAGGGCAGCGCGCCTGAGCGTGGGGTCGAGTTGAGGCTCATCGATGAAATCGGGTTCACTGCTGACGCTATAACTGATGAGCCGGGTCACGGGGCGTTCTCGTACTAGCTGATAGTCCCGGGTCAGGCGCGCCTCTTCTGACCATTCAACCGGATAATCCAGGGTGAATAACCAGCGTCGCTCATTCGGCTCCAGCTGAACGGAGTATTGCAACGGCGGATTATTGCCGGTCGGGCGGCGTGGCGTCTCCGTGTGGGCCGAAATCAGCCTGCTCCAGGTGGTTCCATTGAAGTGCCAGAGGACAGGCCCGCGCCAATACAGGTCGGACTGCTCCGGCCGCTGGCCCTCGAACTCCACCCGGAAGGCCGGGCTATCGTCGGCATACAGGCTGGCGATCGCACCGGGTGACATTTCATCGGACAATCCGGTGCGTCCGTCCAGCGCATTCTCCGGTATTCCCCATAGTGGCGATGCCAGTCGGGGAAACACTGCGAACAACACCAAAGCAAACGGGATCGACAGGCCGAGCAGCACCAGGCCGCTTTTCAGATGGCGGCTCCAGTCCGACCCGCCTGACTTCAGTGGCTCGTTTTGTCGAGCCACTACGTCTGGATGACGCCGACGGTCGTCATCAGCCTGAACGGATAGCATGGCCGCGGTTGCCAGTCCGCAGGCGATCAGCAGGTATGGCAGCAGCGCGATCTGCTGGCTGAACAGGAACTGTGCAGCAACCAGGAAGAAGCCCAATGCCGCAATCTGTCTTGCGTCGCGGGTCCTGAACATTTCCATCAGCTTGACCGCTACCATGACGCACAGCAGTGCGGTTGCGGCACGCCGACCCCAGAGGGTGCCATAGCTTGCAAGAACAGCACCCAATGCGCTGAAGGTGACGAGCGTACGAATCAGCCAGTGAGGCGGCCGCCAGCGTTGCCAGGCCGTCACGACGCGCCATGCGCTGATGACCAGGATGCAGAGCGCAAGCCAGCGCGGCATGGCCATCAGATGAGGGCCCGCTGCGACCAGATAGGCCAGCACAGTCAAGCTGACCGTAAACTGCGACGGGCTGGTGATTGCTATCGACGTCTTGTTTGCTTTCAAGGCCAGCAGCTTCACGGCAATTCAGCCAACGCATTCAGGCAGCGATCACGGTGACGACGTCCGCTGCCGGTGTCGACTCGAACAGCACCCAGTTCGAGACCGTACTGCAGGCCGCGCTGATCAGACTCCAAGACCCAGCTTGTCACAATCGAGATGGCACGCTCGCGCTCGCGAACACCGGTTTGATCAATGCTGAACAGCAGTTCATCCTGGACCGGCTGGGTAAACTCGCGCGCTAGCAAATCCTGGTGTCGCTGACTGGCTTTCCAGGCGATGCGATGGATTGGATCGCCCTCTCGCCAGCTGCGCAAGCCATGATATTCATCGCCCTCGTCGCCGGGCTTTTCGCCGCTGTTCAGGCGGTTGGATAACGGCAGCGCCGGTGCCTGATCGGCCGGCTTTGGCCAGACCAGGAATTGCTGTTCGGGCCAGAATACCGACCAGGCTCGGAACAGTCCCAATGGATGACGGGTCGCCAGCGTCAGTCGCCCTGGCTTGAACCAGCCGCGTTCCACGGTGGGCAGGGTCAGCATCATCTGGTCATGATCAGCAGGCTTCAGTCGAATGACATCGGTGCGCGCATCGTCCTGGCTGGATAATCTCAGGCCACTGCGCAATCGGTTGCTATCTTCTGAGAGCCGGACCAATAGCGCAAGGTCCTGACCTGCAAAGACCGGCTCGGCCGTGCACTGCCGGATAGTGATGCCTTCCAGGTTGCGGTAGGCGATGTGCATGGATAACACTGCAATTCCGGCGACCAAAAAGGTCGTGAACAACCCCATGTTGTTGTTGAAGTTCAGGCTGCTGATCAGCATTGCAAAGGCAATGGCACCCAGCAGGCAGCCAAATCCAGTTGGCAGAATGAAAATCTGTCGATAGTTCAGTCGAAAGGGCGGCGTAACGGGTCCGCGCCGCTTGAGCCAGCGCGCAAACAGACGATCCAGTCGATTCTTCAGTGAACCGGGATCGGTCTGGCTGAGTTCAGTCAATGGGCGTGTTGACCAGGATTTGCCCGACCACATCGTCGCTCTGACCCGCGTTCGGCTTGCACTGCAAGCGGTGACTGGCCAGGGCTGGAAACACGTGCTTGACGTGGTCAGGGAGCACATAGGCCATGCCGGATACCTTGGCAAACGCGCGACTGACGCGCACCAGGGCAATCGCGGCCCGCGGTGACAGTCCGGCCTGAATGGCCGGATGCGTCCGCGTTGCCTGGACCAGTGCCTGAATATAGTCCAGTACCGGATCACTGATGTGCAGCTGGTTGGTCAGGTGAATCAGTTCGATCAACTCATCGACGTTGAGCTGGGTCGTGACCTGGTTGAGCAACTCGCGCCGGTCAGGCTCGACCAATAATGCGCGTTCGAACGATGGGTCTGGATAGCCAAGGCTGATCTTCAGCAGGAACCGGTCGAGCTGGGAGTCTGGCAGCGCATAAGTACCGGCCAGGTCCAGTGGGTTCTGGGTTCCGATCACGAAAAACGGTCTGGGCAATTGATGGGTCTGGCTGTCAATACTGACCTGGCCCTCGGCCATGGCCTCTAGCAGCGCGCTCTGCGTTCGGGGGGTTGCCCGGTTGATCTCGTCAGCCAGTACTACATTGGCAAACACCGGGCCTGGCCGAAATTCGAACTGCTCCTGTTGGCGACTCCAGATCGAAACGCCCAGTATGTCGGCCGGCAACAAGTCGCTGGTAAATTGAATTCGATGCCATTGTCCGCCGATCACTTCGGCCATGGCGTGCGCCAGCGTGGTCTTGCCCACGCCCGGCAAGTCTTCGACCAACAGGTGGCCGCCGGCCAACAAGGCGGAAAAAGCCAGATGAATCTGGTCGCGTTTGTCCAGGACCACCTGATTGACTGCATCAATGGCATTGCCCAGGTGCTGGTCCAATTGCTCGATCCGATCCGGTTCGACCGTAGACATGGCAGTCGAGGCGTGTTCAGTCATTCAGCATGGCATTCAGCTTGGCGGCACAAATGAAGTCGTTCTCACTCAGGCCGTCGATTGCGTGCGTGGTGAAGTTCACCAGACAGAAGTTATAGCCAGCTTCAAAATCAGGGTGATGCCCTTCCTGGTTGGCGATCCAGGCCATGACGTTGATGAACGCCATGGTTTTATAAAAGCCCTTGAATTCGAATCGGCGGTAGATGGTTTTGCCATCCCCGGATATCGACCACTCCGGAACTTGTTCAAGCAGCGTCTTCGCTCGTTCGGCGGATAGTGGCTCGGTGCCGCCCTCACAGGGCTTGCATTGTTGCTCTTGCAGGGCATTGGATTCAGAATTGCTCATTTTATGCAGCGTCCTTTTCGATAGCAGGATAGGTTGGTTTGAAAGGACCCAGTGCGCGCGCCCTGCGAATCAGTGCAAGAAGATCTTGATTCGCCAGCTCGAACAGGTCATTCATGGAGTCCAGAATGTAATACACGGTTTGGTAGATATCGATCCGGTAGGGCGTTCGTAATGCATCGACTGGATCAAACGGTCGGCGCAGGGGTTCATCGCTGTCCAACGCATACACGGTTTCACCCGGTGATGAGGCAATGCCACCGCCGTAGATCCGGACGCCATCAAGAGTATTCAACAGCCCGAATTCGACGGTAAACCAGTACAAGCGGGCCAGATACACGCGTTCAGCCTTGCTGGCCTTGATGCCCGCATGACCATAGGCTTCTGTAAAGTTGGCGAATGCCGGATGCGTCAGCATGGCGGTGTGGCCGAAAATTTCATGGAAAATATCCGGTTCCTGGAGATAGTCCATTTCTTCTCGGGTGCGAATGAATGAAGCTGCCGGAAATTTCTTTTCGCTGAGCAATTTGAAAAAACGGTCGAAGTTGATCAACGCCGGCACCGGTTCTACCCGCCACCCGGTTTTTTCAAACAGCACGTCGGAAACGTCATTCGGTTGCGGAATGTGATCGTGTGGTAACTGGAGTGCTTCAAGGCCCTCCAGAAACGGGCTGCAGACCCGGTCCTCGATAATCTCGATCTGTCGCGCGTAAAGTTCACGCCAGATCGCATGCTCTTCGTCGCTGTAGTGGATGATGCCGTTCTGGTCAGGAATCTTGGCCTGGTATTTGGATGATTTCGCCATGATCTGGATACTCGCGTATGCTTTGTTTCATATTCTATCAGTCAACGGTCATGGACCATGTCGAATCCGATCCGCTCCAAACGCTTAGCCGGTAGGCAGCCATGAGCGACTTCAAGCCACCGTTGTTTCACGCCCCGACCTGGTATCAGCATGCCTGCGGCCCGAGCGAGCCTTTTGCGCCGATCGAGACATCCGAGCAGGCCGAGGTCGTGATCGTCGGCGCCGGTCTGGCCGGCCTGAGCACGGCTGCATACCTGGTTGAGGCGGGAATCAACGACATCGCAGTGTTCGAGCAGGGCCAGCCAGGCGAAGGCGCATCCGGTCGAAATGGTGGTTTTGTGTTCGGTGGATACTCGCTCGATCCGGCTCGGCTGGCGCGACAGCTCGGCCTTGATGCCGCTCGTCAGCTTCAGGGCATGACTCACGATGCCGTTCATCGAATCCGGCGGCGGTGCGCCGATCTTGAGGTGCCGATTCAGGACCATGGCGTGGTGCTGGTGGACTGGTTCAAACGTGAAAGTCAGTTAAAACAATTCGCCGAGCATCATCGACGCTACACCGGCCAGAAGCTTGAATTCCTGACGCTGTCCGAGCGGCAGCAGCATATTCACTCGAACCGCTACGGTGCTGCTTTGATGGAAGCCGACGCGTTCCACTTCAATCCGCTGCACTATGTTCAGGCATTGTCGCGCTGGCTGGTCTCGCAGGGCGTGCGATTGTACGGCCATAGCCAGGTGAATTCACTGAAGCAGCATTCAAGTGCAGGACCGAACGCCAAGCATTGGACGATCAAAGCCAACGGCATCTCGATCGAGACGCCGAATCTGGTGCTGTCGGGTGGTGGTTACAGCCAGGATAGCCTGCCGCGGGTGCGCCCCTGGATTCAACCCATCGGCACTTACATTGCGGTGTCTGAACCGATTCCGGGCACGCTGCCCGCGCTGTTGCCAACCCGGTCCGCTGTTTACGACAACCGATTTGCGTTTGACTATTATCGGCGGGTTACAAACGATCGGCTGTTGTGGGGTGGTCGTATTTCCATTCGTGACCGGTCGCCGGAGCAGATCGAGCAGCTGATGCGCAAGGACCTGCGCAAAGTCTTTCCGGAACTGGCCGACGTAGGCTTCGATTTCAGCTGGGGTGGCTGGATGAGCTATGCGCGCCATCAAATGCCTGTTCTTGCCNATCCCGAGCCGGGACTCTGGCTGGCCGTTGCCTTTGGCGGTCACGGCATGGCACCGACCAACGTCGCGGGTCGTGTGCTGGCCGATGCAATCTGTGGAAAGAATGATCGCTTGCAACGCTTTCAAGCCTGGAAACCGGCTTGGGCCGGCAACCGTCTTGGTCGCATGTTTGCTCAGCTGTATTACTGGCGTCAGCAGGGCCGGGACTGGCTGCGTGCGATCGGCACCGCCTGAATGGGTGCGGGCCGTGAATGCGCTGAAATGCAACGCTGGATGATTGATGCCGACACACAATCCGTTATACTACGCAGCGAACGAAATGGGCCGTTAGCTCAAGTGGTAGAGCACCGGGCTTTTAATCCGTTGGTTGAAGGTTCGAGTCCTTCACGGCCCACCATTTCGACCCGCTCTGCGCCCCTGGCCTTCTGATCGCATTGAATCCTCCTCAACCAGGCACTGTGGGCCAATCGCGAATGGTACGAAGCTGCCAGACCATGCCGCACAAGGATTTGCTCCGCTGCCTGGACAAGCATCGGGCCAATGCCTGGCTTCAGCCTGTGCTGGCGGCCAGTCAAGCGGCCTTCAACTCGATTGCCCCCTGGCTGCATCCCGAACGCGAGCTGATCCTCGATTCGGGCTGCGGGACCGGTCACAGCACGGTTGGCCTGGCTGAACGGTATCCAGAAGGGCTAGTGCTCGGTATCGATCAATCGCAGGCGCGTCTGAACAAGTCGCCGTCTGTGCCCAACAACGCGCGCCTGATCCGTGCCCGGGCTGAGGATGTCTGGCGATTGCTGCTGGACCGTGGGTTGTCGGCGTCCCAACATTATCTGCTATATCCAAATCCATGGCCGAAGCCCCGGCACTTGATGCGCCGCTGGCACGCGCACCCGGCCTTTCCGTCGTTGATCCAGCTCGGAGGACAGCTTGAACTCCGCACCAATTGGAAGCCCTACGCGGAAGAATTCCAGATTGCACTGGAGTATTATTCAAGAAAGTGTGGGTTGGAAGTGATCAAAAACGACACTCAACCAACGACGTTGTTCGAGCGAAAATACATCGCCAGCGGTCATACCCTGTACCGACTGATTTCATTATTGCAAGCCAATCAACCCGGAGATCGATATGACTCATAAGCACCCATTCCAGCAGCTGCGAATCGCAGTGGCAGCCGTCTTTACGCTATCCATGTTGTTCGGCACGGCCTGGGCTGACGATCGCCTGCGTGCAGTAATCGACGCGGATCAACGACAGGACGAGGCGGCGAGAGACCCGTTTCGTAATCCCTATGAAACCCTGACGTTTTTCGGCATTGCGCCGGATATGACCGTCGTCGAGCTATCCCCCAGCGGCGGCTGGTACACCGAGATACTCGGTCCATATCTGGCTGATCAGGGTCAGTTGGTTGCGGCACATTTCAACCTCGATCGTGAAAATGCGCCGGACTACTATGCCCGGGCGCGGACTGCCTATGACGAACGGATCAGCGATGCAGAACGCTTCGGGTCTATTGAAATCCTGCCGTTTGACCCTCCGACGGTCAGTAGCTTGGGCGAGCCTGGCAGTGCCGACCTGGTCGTTTCCTTCCGCAGCGTGCACGGCTGGAAGCGGGATGAGGTGTTCGATGATGTCCTGAAGAGCACACACGAAGTACTCAAGCCGGGTGGCGTCTTTGGCATCGTGGGCCACCGCCTTCCAGAAGACGGCGACGATTCGGTGTTCAATGGCTATGTCAAGCAAAGCTGGGTGGTGGCACAGGCAGAATCCAACGGCTTCAAACTGATCGAAGCGTCCGATATCAACGCCAATCCGGCGGATACGGCCGATCATGAAAATGGCGTTTGGTCGCTACCGCCATCGCTGAACGTTGACGACGAGGCGCAGCGCGAAATCAATCAGGCAGTCGGTGAAAGCGACCGCTTCACGCTGAAGTTTGTCAAGCGGTAATCGTGCTGTAACAGAATTGACGCATCGTATGCAGGCGCGGCCGCTGGCCGCGCTTTGCATGAAGCATGATCTGACGGCCTTTGGAATCGTTGCAATGCTGCAGATCAGACATCTTGTCTCTGTGGGGCCAGAATGACGCAATCCATCGAAACAGTCGTGTTTCCAGTAGCCGGCCTGGGTAGTCGATTTCTACCGGCCACCAAGGCCATTCCAAAAGAAATGCTGCCGGTGGTGGACCAGCCGTTGATTCAGTACGCTGTCAATGAAGCCGTGGCTGCCGGCGCTCGCCGGCTGATCTTTGTCACCGGACGAACCAAAAAGGCAATTGAAGATCACTTCGATATGGCCTATGAGCTCGAAACCGAGCTGGCCAAGAGCCATAAGCAGGCGCTGCTTGACTGCGCGAAAAGCGTGCTTCCCGAGGGTGTCAGCTGCGCATTTGTGCGTCAGAGTCAACCGCTGGGGCTAGGCCATGCCGTGTTATGTGCCAAACCCCTGGTCGGCGATCGACCGTTTGGTGTGATCCTGCCCGACGATCTGATCGATGCCGGCCAGCAGCCTGTCATGCAACAGTTGGCCGATCAATTCGACCAGACCGGTCGTTCGGTCATCAGCGTCAAACGAGTGCCGGAAGACCTGACCCAGCTCTATGGCGTGGTCGATATTGGTGATCAGGCCGGGCCTGCGGCAGCAATACACTCGATTGTCGAAAAGCCCGCCCGGGGCCAGGCACCATCGAATCTGGCCGTGGTGGGTCGCTATCTGCTGACACCGAGGATTTTCGAGCTGCTGGAGACCACGGCACCAGACCAACGCGGTGAAATCCAATTGACCGACGCAATCGCGCGCCTGCTGGACGAGCAGGGCGCTGACAGCTATGAATTCAACGGCCAGCATTTTGACTGCGGCAGCAAGCTTGGTTTTCTGCAAGCAACCGTTGAATATGCACTCAAGCACCCGGAATTGAAGCAGGGCTTTGCTGAGTATTTGACTCATCGAGGTGCATTGTGAGTTCGGTGCGCCTCTGGGAGAGCTCGATCAACTGATGTCTCAATCAGATCAATCATGCTGGACTCATCTGCAGGCGCTAGAGGCGGAGTCCATTCATATCCTGCGCGAAGTGGTTGCAACGGCCGAACGTCCCGTCATGCTGTATTCGATCGGCAAGGATTCGGCCGTCATGTTGCATCTGGCGCGCAAAGCGTTTTATCCGGCTACGTTGCCGTTTCCACTACTCCACGTCGACACCACCTGGAAATTCCCGGAAATGTATGCTCAGCGCGACAAGCTCGCTGCCGAACCGGGTATTGAGCTGCTGGTTCATACCAACCAGGAGGGTGTTCGCGATGGGGTCAGCCCGATGACGCATGGTGCTGCAGTGCACACGGACATCATGAAAACCCAAGCCCTGAAGCAGGCCTTGAATGAGCATCGTTTCGATGCCGCATTCGGCGGTGCGCGCCGTGACGAAGAACGGTCACGTGCCAAGGAGCGCGTGTTTTCATTTCGCGACGCGCACCATCGCTGGGATCCGAAGCAACAGCGTCCCGAACTGTGGAACCTTTACAACGGCCGGGTGCGCAAAGGGGAGAGCATTCGGGTCTTTCCGCTCTCGAACTGGACCGAACTGGACGTATGGCAATATATTCATCTTGAAGGAATTGAGGTCGTACCACTGTATCTGGCCGCACCCCGGCCGGTTGTCGAGCGAGACGGTCTGTTGATCATGCGCGTTGATGAACGGTTGCCTTTACTGCCGGGGGAACAACCCAGCATCGAGTCGGTGCGCTTCAGAACACTGGGCTGTTATCCGTTGAGTGGTGCTGTGCGCTCCGATGCTGCAACGTTGCCGGAGATCATCGAAGAAATGCTGCGTGCCCGCGCCTCTGAGCGACAGGGCCGAGCGATCGATCACGATGAGTCGGCCTCGATGGAAAAGAAAAAACGCGAGGGCTATTTCTGATGTCCGAATCCGCGTTCGATATCGAAGACTATCTTGAACAGCATCGCAACAAGGAGCTGCTGCGGTTCGTGACCTGCGGTTCGGTCGACGACGGCAAGTCCAGCCTGATTGGCCGGATTCTGTACGACACGCAGCAAGTGCTGGATGATCAACTGGAGGCACTCGGCCGTGACTCTCGAAAATTCGGCACAACGGGTGACGTGCCGGATCTCGCGCTGTTGGTTGACGGTCTGCAGGCCGAACGAGAGCAGGGCATCACGATTGACGTTGCGTACCGCTATTTCACGACGGAACGCAGAAAATTCATCATCGCTGATTGTCCCGGGCATGAGCAATACACCCGCAATATGGTGACGGGTGCATCCACGGCTGATCTGGCTCTGGTGCTGGTCGATGCCAGCAGCGGACTGCAGCAGCAGACCCGCCGACACACCTACCTGGTTCACCTGATGGGCATACGCCAGCTTGTGGTTGCGGTCAACAAGATGGACCTGGTGGACTACCAGCAGCACACCTTCGACAAGATCGAACAGGCCTACAGGCGCTTTGCCAATCAGCTGGGCGTCGAGGGGCTGACTTGCATTCCGGTATGCGCATTGAATGGTGCGAACGTCAGTCGTGCTGCCGAAGAGATGCCGTGGTACGAGGGCAGCACCATTGTCGAGTGTCTGGAGCAGGCTGACATCGACGAGCTCCGATCAAGCCATCAGCCATTCCGGTTTCCGATTCAGTATGTCAATCGATCCAGCAATGATTTCCGTGGCTATTCCGGCACTCTTGCCAGCGGACAGGTTCGACGGGGTGACGCGGTGACTGCTTTGCCATCCGGTAAAACCAGTTCTATCCGGGAAATCGTCAGCTATGACGGCAGCCTGGAACAAGCTCATGCAGCCCAGTCGATCACGCTGCGGCTCGAGGATGAAATCGACCTGAGCCGTGGCGACTGGTTGGTTCACGCAAACGAGCTGCCGCGCGTTGCCATGGCCTTTGATGCACGCATGGTCTGGATGAGCGAACGGCCGATGTTGCCGGGCCGCCAATATGACTTGAAGTTGACGTCGATCGACGCACCAGTGACACCGGAGTTCATTCACCACCGAGTCGATGTCAATACGCTTGAGCATCATCCAGCCGAACAGCTGGCACTGAATGAGATCGGGTATTGCCGGCTGCGCAGTTCGCGCGAGTTGACGTTTGATGCCTTTGATCGTTTGCCGCATAGCGGAAGTTTTATTCTGATCGACCGCGTCGACAACAGCACAGTCGGGGCGGGCATGATCGTCCGGCCCGTGAGCAGCGACCACGATGATCGACCTGAGCATGTTACCTGGCATGAAATGGGCATCTCCAAGCGAGCCCGCGCACAGCAGAAAGCGCAGCGGCCCACCGTGCTCTGGTTTACCGGCCTGTCAGGCGCAGGCAAATCGACCGTGGCCAATGCGCTGGAACAGGCGCTGTTCAAACGAGGCCATCACAGCTATCTGCTGGATGGCGACAATGTCAGGCTTGGCCTGAATCGTGATCTTGGCTTTTCCGATGATGATCGGGTTGAAAATATTCGACGAATCGGCGAGGTGTCAAAGCTGATGGCCGATGCCGGCCTGGTGGTCTTGAGTGCTTTCATTTCACCGTTTCGGGCGGATCGCGCCATGGTTCGTGAATTAATGGAGGACGGCGAGTTCATCGAGATTCATATTGATGCACCGCTCGAGATTTGTGAGCAACGGGATCCCAAAGGTTTGTATGCCAAGGCCAGAGCTGGCGTAATCAACAACTTTACCGGCATCGACTCGCCGTACGAGCCGCCGCTCGACCCGGATGTGGTGATCGATACCGAAAAGCTGAGCATTGATGAGTGCGTCGACGAATTATTGGTTTATCTAAAGCAGCGTGGCGTATTGATTGGTTAGTTTTCAATAGTTTACAATGTAATATTGAGGCTGATTATAGATTTACTTTTAAAGGCCTTTCGTTGCTCCGCATATCAAGATAACGGCATTTCGCTGCTCGGTGCTTGAGTTGATGCGTCTTATTGGTTGTTGTGACGATCGGCGACCCAAACGCAAGCAAAGATCTCGCGCGACTTCCCCGCCCGGCTGCGCCGGGTCCCCTCCAGTGCTCAAGTCTGTCAGTAGCCGCCGAACTCGCTGCGCCCGGACATGCGGCGTCTCTTTTGTTGACAGAGTCTCCGCGCTTCGACGGCTCACACGCTCACCAAGTTCAAAAGCAAAGGCAAAACCAAAACGGTAAAGATTCTTGCCAGAACGGAACTGTAGATGCTGAGTCGCCTTTGGCAGAAAACCCACTCAAAAGCCGTGCTTTCAAGCCCCTGAGATTATACGATTGCACCCCACGATCCGAAAAGCCTGAACAAAGGCACGAACCGGATTATTGCCTTGATTACATAGAAAGCAATCCCGGAGGCCGTTTGAAAGCGGGTGTTGTTGCTTACTTTTTTGGCAAGACACGTTTGTTATGACAAGCGGTCAGTCGCATCAGCCAGCGAAGCCGCACGGTGATATGCCGTCGACTTGAAAAGCACATCAGCAACACTGACCAGCCAAGCGGCTGCAGGACCCATTCGAGCAGTCAGGCACTGAAATCACTCGATCAGCTGAATTGATTCAGGTTCCAATGTCCGGTTGAAAAAATCAACCCAGTGACGGTAGACATGCAGGCGTTGCCCGGTTCCTGAAATTCCGTGCTTTTCACCAGGATAAGTCATCAGTTCGAACGGGATGGCTTGATCCTGCAGCTGCTGCATCAGCATCGTGGAATGCGTGAACAGTACGTTGTCATCTGCCATGCCGTGAATCAACAGCATCGGATCAGATAGTTGGCTGGCATAGGTCAACACGTTGCCCAGCCGGTACGCCTCGGTTGGCAGGCCCTGTTCGTCGCGCGGCATGCCCAGATAGCGTTCGGTGTAATGGGTATCGTACAAGGCCCAGTCTGTCACTGGCGCTACGGCAACGCCGGCCGCGAAGCTTCCAGGATGCTGCATCTGCATCATCAGCGCCATGTAGCCACCGTAGCTCCAACCGAAGACACCAATCCGATTCTGGTCAACGAAGGGCAGGTTACGCAGAAATTCGACGCCGGCCATCTGGTCGGCCACTTCGACGATGCCCAGTTTCTTGTAGGCCGGTTCTTGAAATTTCATGCCCTGGCCGACAATGCCACGATTATCGATTGAAAACACAAGGTAGCCTGATTGCGCCATGAACTGGTCAACCAGATGTCGCCGTCCCCAGCGGTTCAGCACCACGCGAGACGTGGGTCCGCCGTAGACGTGCAGGAATACCGGATATTGCCGCTGTTGACTGAAATTGGCTGGCTTGATCATCCGGTAGTGCAGGTCCATTCCGTCGTCGCTCTGGATGATGCCGAATTCGGTCGGCTGATGATCATCAAGAAAAGGCGCGTAGGGGTGATCAGTATTGACCTGGTTTTCGATCAACCACGCAATTCGCTCGCCATCGGCAGAATGAAGCGAAAGTTGGGGTGGTTGATCGGTGCTGGAAAACTGGTCGAGATAATGGCGAGCCGCGGAATCCATCGAGATTTCATGCCAGCCGGAGCGCCGGCTTACTTTTGTGACATCGCCGGGGCTTTCCGTGGCCAGCGACTGTCGGTACAGATGCTGCTCGGTCGGACCTTCCTTGAAGGCCGTGAAGTACACAAAACCCAGCTCCTCATCGACGCCGACCACAGCGTCCACCGGCCATTGTCCAGTCGTGAGACTTCGAATCGGGTTTCCATCCAGGTCAATCAGGTAGATGTGCCGATAGCCGGACTGTTCGGATGACCAGATCAGCGCCTCTTTTTCAGACAGGAAATTCAGGTCATCGTGAAGATTGATCCAGGTGTCGCTGGTTTCCTGAACCAGCACGCGCTGCGCGCTTCCATCAATGGAGTGCAGCACGAGTTCCAGCCGCTGCTGGTTGCGTGACTGTCGTTGGAAGGTCAGGCCGCTGGAGTCCGGAAGCCATTGCACTCTGGGGATGTAGATATCTTGGTTCTGACTTTGATCCAGCACATCGATGTATTCGATGGCCCCGGGCTCTTCGATGCGAACGAGACCAAGGCGGTAGCGGACATTCGGAGTGCCCGCATAGGGATAGCGCTGTTCGATCATGTCAATGCGGTCACCGCTGACCTCAAAGCGTGTGCTGGGTTCGATCGGAGATTCGTCAACCTGAAGGAAGGCGATCATCTGGCCATCCGGTGACCACCAGTAGCCGGTCGAGCGACCCATCTCTTCCTGGGCGATAAATTCAGCCATGCCATTTTTCAAGGTACCGCCGCCGTCGTTGGTCAGCGCCTGCGACTGCGCACTCTCGATATTGACGATCCAGAGATTCTGGTCGCGAATGAAGGCAGCATGGCGATGATCGGGTGCAATCTTCGGATCCAGATCGAAGGAATCACTGGCGGTCAATTGACGAATCTCGACCGGCGCATCGGCTGTTTGCGGCAGGCTTGCATGAAACAGGTTACCGCCCAGTGGAAACAGCAGCTGGGAACCATCCTGAGACCAGCGGTATTCAACAATGCCGCGCAGATCGGAGATTCGCGCGCGTTCCCGCCTGGCCTGCTCTTCGGCGGAGAGCGCAACGTCTGCGGTGAGTAGTTCGTCGGCGGCAATCAACCGACGGGTTACACCTTCTTCAAGGTCATATTCCCACAAGTCCAGCAGGCTCCGGTCTTCGTCACGCCCACGCAGAAAGGTGACCCGGTCACCTGCAGGCGAGAGCTCGACCTGCCTCAGTGTCGGTCCAGACAGTGCTGGAGAGGCAAAGATTCGCTCAAGCGTCAATTGCTCAGCCGAGGCCGGGCCTGTGATCAACCCGCTTGCGAACAAGAAAAGCAGGCACCCGAAAACCAGCTGCGCGGTTTGCAAACGAGGAGCACTTGTTGCTGTCGTATTGGAAAGGATCAACATGAAATAGCAGCGGACTATGGATAGGGCTTCATTGTGACAAATTCCCATCGGCTTGATCAGCCTTTGGGCGCGGTAAATGATGCTGGTGCCACGCCCGGGCCACTGAAAATGGCTTTCATGGTAAATTATGAAAGGTGTTGGAGACTCGATCCATTACGCACTTCGAGGTCTGCAATCACACTGTCGTTTCAGGAGTATTCGCATGAGTCAGACCAGCCCTGGTGCTCGTTTCCGAGCGCTGGTACAGCAGCACGCGCCACTACAGGTGGTTGGAACCATTAATGCACTGACCGCCAGAATGGCTGAAAAAATTGGCCACCAGGCGATCTATCTGTCAGGTGGTGGACTGGCGGCGAATTCCCTCGGCCTGCCTGATCTTGGCATCAGCACGCTGGAAGACGTGTTGATTGACGTTCGTCGCATCACGGATGCGAGCGAGCTGCCGATTCTGGTGGATGGCGATACCGGCTTTGGCAGCGCATTCAACATTGCACGTACCGTCCGGTCGCTGGAGAAGGCCGGTGCAGCGGCCGTGCATATTGAAGACCAGGTGCAGGCCAAGCGCTGCGGTCATCGCCCCGGCAAGGCCATTGTGACGCAGCAGGAAATGGTCGATCGCATTCGAATGGCCGTCGATGCTCGCCAAGACGAGCATTTTGTGATCATGGCCAGGACCGATGCACTCGCGGTAGAGGGCGAGTCGGCCGCCATCGAACGGGCTCAGGCCTGTGTCGAGGCCGGTGCAGACATGATCTTCCCGGAAGCGATGCGTGAACTCGAGCAATATGGCCGGTTCCGTCAGGCGGTGCAGGTGCCGATTCTGGCCAACATCACCGAATTCGGCCATACGCCACTGTTTTCAACGCCTGAGCTGGGCGAGCAGGGCGTTGATATCGTGCTGTACTGCTGTGGTGCGTATCGGGCCATGAACCGCGGGGCCGAAACCGTTTACCGGGCGCTGCTCGAACAGGGCCATCAGCGCGATGTCATCGACATCATGCAGACGCGGGATGAAATGTACCAGTATCTCGATTACTACACGTTTGAAAAGAAACTCGATCAGCTTTTTGGCAAGGAAACCGCATGAGCAACAAGAATACGGGCGCAGGTTTGCGCGGACAGTCGGCAGGAGAAACGGCAATATGCACGGTTGGCGCAACTGGAAATAGCCTGAGGTATCGCGGCTATGCTGTTGATGATCTTGCAGAAAATTCTACTTTTAATGAAGTGGCTTTTTTGATTCTCAAAGGGCATCTCCCGACCCGGTCAGAACTGGACAACTATCAGGCACGGCTTCAGTCCATGCGCGGACTGCCCGACTCCTTGAAACAGGTGCTCGAACGAATCCCGGCCTCGGCTCATCCGATGGATGTCATGCGAACCGGTTGTTCATTTCTCGGTAATGTCGAGCCGGAGTTGGCGTTCGATCAGCAGCAGGATGTATCCGATCGATTGCTTGCGGCGTTCCCGGCGATGATTACCTACTGGTACCGGTTCAGCCATGACGGCGAGCGGATTGATACCGAGACCGATCAACAGGGTGTTGGCGGTCATTTCCTTGAATTGCTGCACGGCAAGCCACCGTCTGATTTACATGCACGCGTAATGGACGTCTCGCTGATCCTGTATGCCGAACACGAATTCAATGCATCCACCTTTACCGCACGGGTCTGCGCATCTACGCTATCGGATATGCATTCATGCATTACCGGCGCAATCGGTTCGCTGCGTGGCCCTCTGCACGGCGGCGCCAACGAAGCGGCGATGGCCATGCTCGAACAATATGATTCGGTTGAACAGGCGCGTGACGATGTGCACGCAAAATTGGCGGCCCGGGACAAAATCATGGGCTTTGGCCATGCGGTCTATCGTGAACGGGACCCTCGCAATGCCATCATTCGCGAATGGTCGCGCAAATTGGCCCAGGACGTCGGCGACCAGGTGCTGTTCCCGGCTTCACAGGAAGTCGAACGCATCATGAAAGAGGAAAAGGGCCTGTTTGCCAACGCTGATTTCTACCACGCGTCGTCCTATCACTTCATGGGAATTCCGACGGGTTTGTTTACGCCGATTTTCGTGATGTCACGCGTCACTGGCTGGTGTGCGCACGTCATGGAACAGCGCGCGAACAACCGCATTATCCGGCCGGGTGCCGACTACATTGGTCCGGAGAGTCGCGCTGTAGAGCCGATCGAGCAGCGCTGAGGCCGCTTGCTTTGAGGTCGGAAATCATCGCGTTATACTGCATGCGTAGGATTATGGAGACCTGAACATGCTGGCAGAACCATGGTTTTGGATGATTCTGGGTGCACTGCTGATTCTGTCGGAATTCTTCCTGACGGGCGTCATTGCGATGTTTTTCGGCATCGGCGCACTACTGGTTGGGCTGGCAACTGCGGTCGGATTGTTATCGGAACCGCCGGAACAGATCGTCCTGTTCGCGCTGCTGAGTCTGGGCTCCTTGTTGTTTGCGCGGGAGCGCATCAAGGTCTGGTTTCGTGGAAACGTGACGGATGAATGGAGTGGCGACAAGGACCTGATCAGTGCGCGCGGACAACGCGGCAGCGCTGTCAGTGATTTTCGTGATGGTCTGGGCAAGGTGCGTTTGAGCGGTACGGACTGGAAGGCTGAAAGTGATGATTCGATTGTTTCCGGCGATACTGTGTGGGTCATCGGACATCGGGGCATTACTCTGCTGGTGACCAGAGAAAAGCCGCTCGCCGATAGCAGCGGGAAGCAGTAATTGGGTCAGCAGTAATTGAACCAGGCCGTTGGCGGCCCGGACTAATTAAGTCTTGTATTGGAGCGGTAGATGGATATTGATTTTCCAACCATAGTTTCGTTGATCATCCTGGTCATCATCATCGTTGCGCTGGCCAAGACTGCGCAAATCGTTCCGCAGCGCTCGGCCTTTGTGATCGAGCGTCTTGGGCGCTACGCCAAAACGCTGGATGCAGGCTTTCATCTGCTGATTCCGTTCGTCGATAAGGTTGCATACCGGCATACCCTGAAGGAAGAGGCCATCGACGTACCGCAGCAGGCCTGCGTAACCCGGGACAACATCCAGATCCATGTTGACGGTGTGATCTATATGCAGGTCATTGATGCCCGTCTGGCCAGCTATGGCATTACTGACTATCGCTTTGCGGCTATTCAGCTGGCTCAGACGACGCTGCGTTCGGTCATCGGTAAAATCGAATTGGACAAATCGTTCGAAGAGCGTGCGGTCATCAATGAAAAAGTCGTTGAAGCGTTGACCGAAGCAGCCGAGCCCTGGGGCGTCAAAGTGCTGCGCTATGAAGTTGCCGATATCGTGTTGCCGGAAACCATCCGCGATGCGCTGGAAAAGCAGATGCGCGCTGAACGTGAACGCCGCGCGGTTGTTGCTGAGTCGGAGGGCGAACGGGAGGCCAAGATCAATGTGTCCGAAGGCATGAAGCAGGAGATGATCAACGTCTCAGAAGGCGACATGCAGAAGCAAATCAACGAGGCCCGGGGTCGAGCCGAAGAAATTACGCTAATAGCCGATGCGACGGCAAGCGGGATCGAGCGGATTGCCATGGCCATCAATCAGCCTGGTGGTGCCGATGCAGTCAGTCTGCGTATCGCGGAACAATACGTCGGTGAATTCGGCAAGCTTGCCAAGGAAACCAATACCCTCATCCTACCGGCGGAGCTGGCAGACATTGGTGGGGTGGTGGCCGGCTTGACGAAGACCCTGGATCAGGCGCGAAGCCCGAAGAAATAATATCGCTGTGACTGGCATTTCAAGCACGGGCTTACGGTTCACGCCGTAATCAGTCATTCACAGCGCGCTTGCGCCAGGAAACTACACTGGTGAATGATGTTTCCGGGCTTGAAACCGCATGACGCGGTACCCAAATCTGTTTCATGACTGTAGTAACCAATTTTTACCTTTTCAAACTCAAAAAAAGAGGACTCAACCCATGCTCACGATTGGCAATAAATTTCCTGAATTCAACATGCAGGCAACGGTCAGCAATGACGTCGACAGCGCCTTTATCGACGTAGATTCGAACACCTATGCTGGCAAGTGGCTGCTGGTATTTTTCTATCCGAAGGATTTTACGTTTGTATGTCCGACTGAAATCAAGGCATTCGGCGATTTGGCAGGCGAGTTTGCCGACCGTGATTGCCAAGTGCTTGGAGCCAGCACCGACAGCGAATTTGTTCACATGGCCTGGAGAAATAGCCATGATGACCTGCGCGACCTGCCGATCCCACTGCTCGCTGATATCAAACGCGAACTGTCCGGACAGCTGGGCATCTTGAACGAAGACGAAGGCGTCGCCAATCGTGCAACGTTCCTGGTTGACCCCCAGGGCATCATTCGTCATGTATCGGTTACCGACATGAATGTTGGCCGTAACCCGAAAGAAGTGCTGCGCATCCTCGATGCACTGCAGACCGATGAACTGTGTCCCTGCAACTGGCAGCCGGGCGACGACGTGCTGGCCGCAGCTTGATCTGAATTGCAAGGCAACAAGCCTTGTCGACGGGCCGCCGGGAGGCGGCCCGTTTTGTTTTTCTTTTTGCTATGAACCGCTATTAGGCGGATAAGGAGTAACGATGTCATCACTTGAGACACTGAAACAACAACTTCCAGACTATGCGCGTGATCTGAAAATCAATCTGGGTACCGTGCTGGATCCTGATCGAAACGATGCGCTCAGCGCCGCTCAAATCCACTGTGTCGCCCTGGCCAGTGCGATTGCCAGCCGAAATCCGGATATCATCAGCGCCGTGCATGAACAAGCCGAGGGCATTTTGGACGCCGCGCACATCGAGGCATCGAAGGCGGCTGCTGCCATCATGGGGATGAATAACGTGTACTACCGCTTCATTCACCTTGCCAGTAACGAGGATTACGGCAAGATGCCTGCCGGCTTGCGGATGAACGTGATCGGAAATCCCGGTATTGACAAAGCCGATTTCGAGCTCTTGAGCCTCGCGGTGTCGGCCATCAACGGCTGTGGTCTGTGCATTGACAGTCATGAAAAAGTGTTGATCAAGGCCGGCATGACAACCCAGGCGATCCAGTCTGCGGTCAAGATTGCATCGGTCATCCATGCTGTTGCGCTGGTGGTTGAATCCGAAGCCTCGTTTGCCTGAAGCACGATCTGTCCAGTCATCACCCAGGGAAGCTATGAATAACTCTGTGCGGGCGCGGGGCGCCCCTCTGGGCGGCTCCGGCCCGGCCTGAGCGATCACCGATAGGTATAACAATCGGTCATTCCAAATCAGCGCGTCCGCTTTGCATCACAATCGAGGCGGAGAGCTCATTGAGGCCGGACCCACATGGCGATAGTTATGACAAGTGTGATGAGAAGTGTGATGTGAAGCGACCGGAGAAGCCGCATCTCGCACGCTGCGATCGGAGCTACAGCGACGGTCACTCGGATCGCGTCGCACGCCCTGCGGCTTTTCCGACTGAACCGCGCTCCGTAGCGAATGGTTCAGCTGTTTTCCAGGTCCCAGGGCTTGGGGCCGTTTCATTCGCGAACAGTGCGTGGATCAGAGTGATAACATTGGCTTTCTATTCAGCATCAACCGTTGGCCTCTCAGCGGCTGAGCCAGCAACGAGTTCCTGATGACCATTCAACAGCAGATCCAGGCCGCCGAGACGCGCATCACCAAGCTGGTGTTTCCCCATGACGCCAATCCGCTAGGCACGTTGTATGGCGGCAATGCCTTGCACTGGATGGATGAAGTGGCATTCCTGACCGCGACCCGGTTTACCCGCCGTCAGGTCGTGACCGTTTCGATGGATCGGGTCGATTTCCAGGTTCCGATCGAAACGGGCAGTATCGTCGAAATAGTCGGCCACGTGACACGGGTGGGTACGACCAGCGTGACCGTTGAAGTCAAGATTTACGTTGAGGATCCGCGGTCGGGTGAACAACAGCAAGCCATCACAGGCACGCTTGTCATGGTTGCCGTTGATGAAACTATGCGTCCGGTCAAGATCGAAAGCGCTACCAGTACGCGATGAGCTGCCCTTGAATACGCCTGTCTGATACGAACAACATTACCCATGACCACTACTCCAAAAAAACGTCGCGTTCTGACCGGCATTACGACAACCGGAACGCCTCACCTCGGGAACTATGTCGGTGCGATCAAGCCGGCCATCCAGGCCAGCACCAGTGAAGAAGTTGAATCGTTTTATTTCCTGGCGGATTATCATGCACTGGTCAAGTGCTTTGAGCCCGAACGCGTGCAACAGTCCACGCTTGAGATCGCCGCGACCTGGATCGCCCTTGGGCTGGATGCTGAACGCTGTTGGTTCTATCGGCAGTCCGACGTTCCTCAAATTCCAGAGCTGACCTGGCTGTTGACCTGCGTGACAGCAAAAGGCCTGATGAATCGGGCCCACGCCTACAAAGCGCAGGTCGCAGACAATGAGTCCGCCGGTGAGGATGAAGATCTTGGTATTTCAATGGGCTTATTCAGCTATCCGGTGCTGATGGCAGCCGATATTCTGATGTTCAATGCGCATCAGGTGCCGGTGGGTAGAGACCAGATACAGCATCTGGAAATGGCACGTGACATTGCGGGTCGTTTCAATCATCGCTACGGCGAGCTGTTTGTACTGCCCGAAGCCCAAATCGACGATCACGTGGCCACGCTCCCGGGCACGGATGGTCGCAAGATGTCGAAGAGTTACGATAATACGATCCCGTTGTGGTTACCGGAGAAGAAACTGCGCAAAGCCATCATGCGAATCAAGACCAACTCACAGGAGCCCGGCGAACCGAAGGATCCTGATCAGGCTTCGGTCTATGCCATTTACGCTGCCTTTGCAACCGAATCACAGCGCTCGGAAATGCGACAGGCCTTTGCCGATGGCATCAGCTGGGGTGAAGTCAAGCAACAGTTGTTTGAGCTGATCAATGCAGAATTACTTGAACCACGCGATCGATACCAGGAGTTGATCAGCAATCCACAGCAGTTGGAAACCATTCTTCAAAATGGCGCCGAACGGGCACGCGCTGATGCTGCACGATTCATCGCAGCGCTACGCAATGCCGTTGGTATTCGATCACTGAGCGATTGAACCATTCGCCGAGACGTTTGCTATGGATTTCAACTGGTCCCCCCGGTCACTCAAAACCCGTGACGGCAAGTCAATTGAACTCCGGCATATCTGGTGTATTGGTCGAAATTATGCGGCACATGCCAGGGAGATGGGCTCGAACCCGGAAACGGAGTCCCCACTGTTTTTTTCCAAGCCGGCCGCATGCATGGTTCAATCCGAGCGCATCGAGTATCCTGCGCAAACCGAGCTGCTCCATTACGAGGCGGAACTCGCGGTTTTTCTGGGTGCTGGCGGTCGTTATCTTGGCCGGGAACAAGCGCAGGGTTGTATCGCTGGCTGGGCGGCTGCATGTGATTTGACAAGGCGCGATCTGCAGTCCAAGGCCAAGCAGGCCGGACACCCATGGGAAATGAGCAAAGGCTTCGATCAATCGGCACCCGTTGGACGGATTACGTCCGTATCCGACTGGCAGCCAGATCCTGACACTACGATTGAACTGACCGTCAACGGCGAGCTTTGTCAGCAAGCCAGGCTGGGCGAAATGATCTGGGATGTGCCTGCGCTGTTGTCGCGCCTTTCCGATCAGGTCACGTTGCATGCCGGCGATGTTGTACTGACCGGTACACCTTCAGGCGTGGGTGAAATCGTTCGCCAGGATGAAGTTCGAATCAGCATCCAGGGGCTCGATGATCTTTGTTTTGCCCTGGTCTAGATTTGGAATTTCTGCAGCAAAGCGATCATCTTTTCAAGCCCACTCCGAGGCTGATCGTGGCGTCCAAAGGTCCGCGTTGCGACTGAGAGAGTGTTCCAGTATTCGTCCGCCGAGCACCTGAGAACCGCCGGTGATCATCCTCCAGACTTTTCGAGACTTGCTGGTATAGCTGCGTTGCTGAATGACTTCAGGGTGGCTGTTGAGCAACTGGATACCGATATCGCGGTACACGGATCGTGCAGTAGCGATGGCCCAGGCGGCGCGGCCAGGCAGTGCACGAATGCCGATATTGGCTGATGCGTAGTAGGGTTCAGCCAATGTCACGAGCCGGCACACCAGCGGATAGACTTTGGCACTGGCGTCCGCCCGAGCCAGATCGCGTTCGATGACACCCTGTCCTTGCAGCCATTCCGCTGGAATATAACAACGATCCGCTCTGGCATCCTCGACCACGTCGCGTGCAATGTTGGTCAACTGAAAGGCAAGGCCCAGGTCACAGGCTCTGAGCAGGATATTTGGATCGCGCACGCCCATGATTCGTGCCATCAGAATGCCGACGGCACCGGCAACGAAGTAGCAGTATTCCAGCAGGTCATGTTCGGTTTCAGGCCGCCAGCCGTTCGCGTCGCGTTCAAAGCCCTGAATATGATCACGAATCACGGCCTCCGGTAACGCATGCCGCTGACAGACGGACGCCAGGGCCTGGAAAGGAAACAAGTCACCGGGTGTACCCGCATGCGCGTCCAGAGAATCGGTTTTGAGCTGCTTGATGACCGCGCTGGACGCGGCTGCGTGCTGGCCCCGACCCTTATCCTGACCGTCGGTGACGTCGTCACAATGACGGCACCAGGAATAGAGCAGCATGACATCCCGACGCATATCGGGCCTGAACAGTCGCGTCGCAGCAGCAAAGCTTTTCGAGCCTTCTGCAATCGCCTGTTCTGCCTGCTGCTGTAGCGCGTCCATAGCCTCAGTGCCAGCGATGGTTCAAATCGCTTGGGCTGGCAAATTGAAATCGTCCAGCATCAAGCTCGCGGTTGCTCGGGCCGAGCCCACTACGCCCGGTATGCCGGCCCCAGGGTGCGTTCCTGCTCCGACCAGGTAAAGGTTGTCCAGCTTCGGGTCCCGATTATGCGGCCGGAACCAGGCCGACTGGGTCAGCACCGGCTCTACGGAAAACGCCGAACCATGATGAGCGTTCAGGTCATCGCGAAAACCGAACGGCGTCAGCGTGCGCAGCGTGACCAGATCGTCTTTCAGCCCAGGCAAGTAGTGTTGTTCCAGATAGCCAAGAATACGGTCGGTATATTTCGGCCCGACCTCATCCCAGTTCAGGTCTGCGGTTCCAAGGTGAGGCACTGGCGAGAGCACGTAATACGCGCTGCAGCCTTCAGGCGCCAGCGATGGATCCGACAGGGTCGGTGCGTGCAGATAGAGCGAAAAGTCATCGGCCAGGTCTGGTGCATTGAAAATGTCATGAATCAGTTCTTTGTAGCGCGGCCCGAAGATGACCATATGATGCTTGAGATCGGGATGCACGCGCTTCAGGCCAAAATAAATGACAAACAGGGACATGCTCCATTTCTGACGGTTCAGCGTGCGTGACTTCCGCTGGCCGCGCGCAGTATGTCCAAGTAGCTTGCGGTAGGTATGCATCACGTCGGCGTTGCTGGCAACGGCATCGAAAGAACCGCTCCATCCATCCTGGGTCGTCAGTCCGGTAATTCGCCCATTGGCCTCCTGGATGCTGGATACCTCAGCATTCAAGCGTATCGTGCCCCCGAGATCCTCGAACAAGCGAACCAGTCCTCGGACCAGTGCTGCTGTGCCACCGCGTGCAAACCAGACCCCCCACTCGCGCTCAAGGGCATGAATCAGTGAGTAGATTGCAGAGGTCTTGAATGGATTTCCACCCACCAGGAGCGGGTGAAAGGAAAACGCCTGGCGCAAATGTTCATCCTTGATGAATTTCGAGACCATCGAATACACGCTGCGGTAGGCACCCAGTCGAATCAGATCAGGTGCCACCTTCAGCATACTGCCGAAATTCAGGAACGGGACATGGCCCAATTCGAGGTAGCCTTTTTCGAAGGTATTGCTCGAATACTCCAGAAATCGGCGATAGCCTTCCAGGTCTTCCGGACTGCGCGCTCGAATTTGGGCTTCGAGCTTCTCGTTGTCGTTGGTGTAGTCGAACACATCGCCATCTTCCCAACACAAACGATACATTGGGTCGATCGGCATCAACTCGACGTAGTCTTCCATTTTTCGACCGCTGAGCTTGAACAGCGATTCGAGTGAGGACGGGTCGGTGATGACGGTTGGACCACCATCGAAGCTGAATCCCTTGTCTTCATAAACATAGGCTCGACCCCCGGGTTTGTCGCGCTTTTCAAGCACCGTGGTATTGATGCCTGAGGACTGGAGTCGAATGGCCAGACTGAGACCGCCAAAACCGGAGCCGATGACGGCTGCGCTGGGTTGGTTAGACATGATGATTCGCTCTTTTAGTAATGGCTTTTTATGACGATTGTTCAGGCCGAGAATGAAACCGCATGGGTCCGAACCGGCCTGAATGTAACTCGTATTTTGTTTTTTGAGACCGGAAGAAAATGTGACGATGGTTGCCACACTTCAACCGCGGTTCATTCTATCCGTTTTGTCCGGGCCGGCAGCGTCTGATCCTGGCCTGATAAAACGATCGGTCAACGGCGTCTGCGACGATCCTGTTGCCGATACAGATCCCGGTGCTGTCAGTGGCTGAATGAATCCTGGCAGACTCGGTGCTTAGCGAGCCTCAAGCGCTGATGAATCAGGCTTGCTCAGCGCTGTGTTTTACTGCGCTGAAGCGCTTAAAATAACATCGGTAAAGCACAGAAGTCAGATAAGGGAGTTCACTATGGTCATTCGGCATGATGATTTGTCACTGAGCGCTCAGCAGCGCGCAGTTGATGACCAGATCAGTGCCGAAATGCACGCCTGGTGTCGACAAGCCTCGGAAGCCATTCAATCACGATTGGACCGCTTGACCATGCCCGTGAGCGACGGCTGCGCGGAGTTGGCAGAAGCGATGCGTTACAGCCTGCTGTCGCCCGGCAAGCGGGTGCGGCCCATGTTGGCGCTGCTGACAGCAGCGCATTTTGACCATGGCCAGGACAGGCTGCTCGATTTTGCCTGTGCGCTCGAACTGGTTCACTGTGCTTCGTTGATTCTTGACGATCTGCCCTGCATGGACGACGCGCGGCTGCGCAGGGGCAAGCCGGCTTGTCACTTGCAGTTTGGTGAAGCTACGGCTTCATTGGCCTCGGTTGCGCTGATGAACCAGGCTTTTTCGGTACTGGCGCGTGAACAGCATTTACCTTCCGGGACCCGCTGTGCGCTGATCGACCAATTGTCTGCGGCAATCGGCGCGCGAGGGCTGGTGTCAGGGCAGTGCAGGGATCTGCTGGAACGTACTGATCGCGTAGGTGCGGCCCAGATGCGCAGCATCAATTACCAGAAGACCGGCGTGCTGTTCGAGCTGGCAGTCGTGGGTGCAGCCACGCTGATTCAACTTGAATCGCAGGCCCTGGCCCAGATGCGGCAGTACGCACGAAACCTGGGTCAGGCCTTTCAATTGGCCGATGACCTGCTTGAAAGCAGGCTGTATGCTGAAGGTAGCGGTAAGGATTCCAACGCCGATCGCAACAAGTCAGGGTCTGTGCACGCGCTTGGAGAACAGGCAATCAAACAGAAACTGAGCGATGAATTGAACAATGCACGATCGAAGTTGCCCGCGGGGCTGGGTGCGCGGGCCAATTGGCTGCACCTGTATGCTGAGCAGTTATTCAGTCGCTTTGTCTGATTGTTCAGAATGAGTCTTTCGGAGCCGGTGGTCGCGGCACTTCAGGATGTGCGTTTTGACTATCCCGGTCAAACGGTACTCGCTGAGCTTGACCTTGAATTGATTCGCGGTGAGTGCTTTGGGCTATTGGGACCAAATGGCGCCGGGAAATCCACGCTGATCAAATTATTGTGTGGTCGACTACAGCCTGCATCGGGCCAGATCCTGGTCAATGGACAAAATCCGAAACTCAGCGCTGCTGCGCGACGTTCGATGGGGCTTGTGCCTCAGCAGGTCGCACTGTATCGCCATCTTTCGGTGCTGGAAAATCTGATTGCATTTGCGCAATTGTCGGGTTGCCGCCGCAGTGCGGCTCGATCGGCTGCCAAACAGACCATTCGACGCTGTGGGCTTACGTCCGTTGCTCAACGACCGGTTCATGAACTGTCCGGTGGCTGGCAGCGTAGGGCCAATATTGCCTGTGGAGTCGTGCATGCGCCGAGCCTGTTGGTACTCGACGAACCCACCGTTGGTGTAGATTTACCAGCACGCCTTGAGATCGAGCATCTGTTGGCTGAAATGGCGTCGAACGGCATGACCATTCTGTTGATCAGTCATGACCTTGATCAGGTTGAGCGGCTTGCCGATCGGGTCGGTTTTCTGGTGCGGGGCGCAATCGAGCCGATTGGATCACCGGCTGAATTGCTGAAACGCTTTTTTTCCGGTCGCTTTGAGTGGCGCGTCATGCTTGATCAGGCACCCGAGGCGGGTGTTCAGCAGTTACTGACCGACCTGGGCCTGGAAGCAGATCCGGCAGCGGGTCCGATGCATTGGTTGGGTGCAGTTCACAGTGACCAACAGGCGAGCCAGCGGATGCGCAAGCTCGAGCATGTTGCAGTCAAGGAGTGGCGGGTGCGCCAACCTGGACTGGATGCGCTGTGGCGTGCGCTGTTTGACCAGCCCGGGCCGGGCATGAATCAACCTGACGTCAGCGGCTCAAGCGCATGATTCTTACGGTCCTCAGAATCATGTGGCTGGGTTTGTGGCGCGACCGAGGTGCGTTGGTGCTGGCGTTTTTGTTTCCGCCGTTATTGTTTGTCGTGTTTGCGGAAGTATTCTCGGGCAGCACGGGTGAAGGACTGGCGCTGAATATCGCGTTGGCTGATCAATCGCAATCTGGTTTCAGTCGCCAGCTGATTGATTCGATCGAGACGATTGACGGTTTTGAATTGAGTGTGCTTGATTTGCAGGGCGGCCTGCCGGCTGCTGATGATCAACTGAGTGATCTGGTTCGGCGTGGCGCGGCGGACGCAGCGATCTGGGTTCGCGCCGAGCTGAGTAGTGATATTGATTCCGATGCGCCCATTGTAGTCATTGGAGATTCATCCAAGGCGCTGGCGCTGGCCGTCGTTCAAGGCCGTCTTCAAGGGCTCCTTCAGCAAGAGTTTCCAGCGCTGAACGTGGCCCGTGCGGTCACACTGGTCGACATCCTGGCTGGACCCTATTCGCCGGAACAACAGCAGCTGCTTGATGAAGTCTTGGCCGAAATGGAGGCTGAAGCGGCGACGGGTGAGGCCATGCCTGAGCCGGTTAACAGCCTGATTGAGCCGCGCATGCTACAAGGCGCCACCGGCGTCGATGACGACGGCGGCATCAGCTACTACGCGGGTGCTGTTGCCATATTGTTTCTGCTGTTCTCAGCCATGCAGGGTGCCATTTCGCTGATTGACGAACGCTCGTCGGGCATCGTCGATCGCCTGCTTGCCGGACCGGGCGGGGCAGGCGTGGTCGTTTTCGGAAAAGGGCTGTTTCTGAATCTTCAGGGGTTGGTGCAGGTCAGTCTGATCTTCGCGCTGGCCTGGTGGGTGTATGGCATTGACTGGTTCGGCAAGTTCGACTTGTGGCTGGTCACCGCTGTGCTGGCATCGGCCAATGCGGCCTGGTTGGCCATGTTGACGGCATCGTTATGTGCAACCCGGCAGCAGGCTCAGACGGCGGCCGCGTTTCTGGTTTTGATCCTGTCGGCGATTGGTGGCAGCATGATGCCCAGGTTTCTGATGCCAGGCTGGCTGCGCGAGCTTGGCTGGCTGACCCCGAATGCCTGGGCCATCGAGGCCTGGCAGGGTATCTTCTGGCGTGGTCAGAGTTGGTCGGAACTCTGGCTGGCCTGGCTTGTGCTTGGTCTGACGGCACTGCTTGCGATGTGGCTCAGTCTCGTACTGTCCACACGGTATGCACGGGCTTGACGCAAGCTGAACGCTATTGAAATAAGATACATGTATGGAAATTATTTTTTTCAACGCCTCGTTGTTCTTGCTGACGCTGGTTGGCATGGAATGGGTTGCCTGGTTTTCCCACCGCTACATCATGCATGGCTGGGGCTGGGCTTGGCACGAGTCTCACCACAGGCCACGCCGGGGCTGGTTCGAAAAAAATGATTTATTTGCCGTTGTCGGTGCCGGCCTGTCCATTACGCTGATCTGGTTCGGCCGCGAAGGCTACGGCCCGACCTGGTGGATTGGCTGGGGTATGACCGGCTATGGTCTGATCTACTTTCTGTTTCACGACGGATTGGTGCATCGGCGCTGGCCATTCAAGTGGAACCCGAAAGGTGGCTATCTCAAGCGTTTGGTGCAGGCGCACAAGATTCATCACGCGGGCCATGGAAAGGATGATTGCGTATCGTATGGCTTTTTATATGCCAAGCCCCTGCCTGAATTGAAAGCAGAATTCCAGCAGCTGCGTCAGCAACAAGGCAGTCTCGAATCTCAGCGGTAAGCAACGGTTGAACGTGGTGTAAATCCGGGGTGCATTGTCAGCGCCCGCCACCGCCTCCGCCACCACCGCCGCCACCAGAAAAGCCTCCGCCGCCGCCTCCTGAACTGCTGCCGGGTGGCGTAGACGAGGAGCTGATTTGACTGGAAAACCCCTGGCCCAGTGAGTCGCCCAATTCGGCCAATGAGCCAGGTCGACCGGCCGCACTGGTGTACCAGCTCAAGCCACTGGCAGCTGCAGCAGCAGCCGTAGTCCCAGCGGCCAACTCGAATTTTTTCGTCCATGCACCTTCGACATCCAGTGCGAGCGCATAGGGCAGGAGTGCCTCGAAGCGCTCTGCGTTCAATTCAGGCTCATCCTCATTGCGGTGTTCGAGCCGCGCGAGATCCTGCTTTTCGGCGATGTCGAGATAGCGTTTCAGGCCTTCGATCTGGTCCAGCAGTGCACGGCCTTTGGTGGTTACGTTTTGCAGCAGCCAGATGAACAGGCCGTTGGCCACTGCCAGCGCGAACGACAGGGCCAGGGTCAGGCCCGGTGCAAATCCTTGGCCGATGATCAAGGCCAGCACGAACAGCACTATGGATGCCGCTACGCCGAGCCCAATGACGCCGCCATTGTTGATCAGATAATCACCCTTGAATCGTGTACTCAATGCTTTTGCCTGGGCGCTGCGGGCTGTCATCAGCAGCGAAGCATTGCTCTTCTCGAACTTGACCACCGGGCCGTCCGCGAACAATGCCTTGAGCAGTGCCGACTGGCTGGCCGACAGCGTTTCCATTGAATCCGATCGAATGCTGGTCACGACCCAGTCGGGGTCTTTTTTGAACACCCCGTTGCGCCCGCCTTCCCGGTGAATGCGTACGTAACCTTTGACGCCAAGCTCGACCAGGTCAGCTGCAAAACAGCGCGAATCGTGGCCGCGTCGCAGCATGTAGCGCAGATCGGCAGGCGAATAACCTGCAGGCGGGGCATAGCGGGCAATGATGACCCCGGGGGTTGGGTCGCGCCCCTTTTGATGCCATTGCCGGTAGTAGAAAAAAATGATCATCGGTATGCCAAGCAGCAGCACGAGTACACCGCGGTTGTCGCTGAGGAGCCAGCCAAAGCGCTGCCAGTCCGTAGGCTCATCGATCATGCCTTTGGGCCACTCGGCGACGATGGTCAAACCCTGGCCGGGCGACAGTGGTCGGGTTGTGATGAATCGAAATCGATTGACCGCGGCAACTTCTGCGATGGCATGTTGATTTTGCGAGCCAAAGCGGCCGGTAAAGGCCGAAGCCTCGAGACGATCAAACGTTGCTGATTCNGGCAGCACGACCTGTGCACTGGCCTCGTCGATCGGAAAACGCCAGCCATTGCCGGTGACATTCCAGTACAACTCGTCGTGATCTTCAAAAAAACCCAACTGCCGGTTGGTCCGATAGCGCAGCGTATATTCGATGGTGGCCGGTACTTCGAGCAAGCGGTCATCACCGGTGTTCAGGCGCACGCCATTGTCGCGTCGTTCAGTAAACCAGGGCTCGGGCAGTCCGTCACGCAGTACTTCAATGGGTTCAAAATCAACCACTACGCGATTGCCATTCTGGTCGGTGTAGCGGGTCGGGAAATCACGAAAGATGCCGCGCCGTATGGACTGTCCTTCAGCCCTGACAACAATGGTTTCGGTCACCTCCATGGATCCATCGGACTGGATTTCGATTTGGCTGTGAAACTGCTCGATTCGCTCGATGGCAAGCAGATTCGCTGCCGGCAGGCCCATGCCCAGCCCGAGCGCAACCAGCACAAGGAATGCTTGAGATCGAACGGACATCAGTTTCTCTCATCGACCGGGATTGCCGGACGATGTTGGGGTTCCGCTTGATAAAAATCAGCCTTGCTGAAGCGAAAGGTCTGTGCAACGACCAAGTCCGGAAACTGTTCGATTCGGGTATTCAGGTCACGTACGGCACCGTTGTAATAGCGCCGTGCATAGACCAGATGATTTTCGATTTCGACCAGTTCGGTCTGCAGCTGCGAGAAATTCTGGTCGGCCTTGAGGTCCGGATAAGCCTCGCTCAGCAGCAACAGTCGCTCCAGCGTCTGCGCCAGCTCATCTTCGATGCTGGCAAGTTGCGCAGGCTGTTGGGTTTGCTGAGCCAGCGAGCGCAGCCCGGTTACCGTCTCCAGCAGCTGCTTTTCATGACTGGCATAGGCCTGCACAGTGCGAACGAGCTGCGGGACCAGGTCGTGGCGACGCGTCAGCTGTACGTCTATATCACTCCAGGCCGTGGCAGTTCGATTGCGAAGCTTGACCAGGTGATTGAACGTCCAGATGCCCCAGACCACGAGCGCAAGTCCGGCCAGGCCGGCCAGTAGTTCCATCATTCGAGTTCTCCGGTGATCATTGGCGGATCGTGATCAGTTCATTTCTTAATTGGTTAACGTCGGGTTCTAGAGCGACTGCATGGCTCGACTGAGTCAGTAATTCAGCCAGCGCAGGCGGCGGATCCAGGCGCTGCCCAGTGACCGCCTCGACGATCGTTTCGAATTTAGCAGGGTGGGCTGTTGCCGCAACCAACCACGTTCGGCTGTCGCCCTGCTTGCGATAACGATGCAGCAGTTCCATCGCACATGCAGTGTGTGGGCACAACACGTAACCACCGGCTCGATACACACGCTCGATACACTGGCGAATCGTATCGTCGTTAATGCTTTCTGCCTTGAGGTTTGCCTTGTGCAGATCAGCGTCGCGATAAAACCAGGCCAGGCGCTCGAAGTTGCTGGGGTCGCCGACATCCATTGCATTGGCCAGGGTTTCCAGGCCGGGTCGTCCCCGATAGTTTCGATGTTCGAAGAAATCAGGAAGCGTACGATTGGCATTGGTTGCCAGTACGATGCGGCCAATCGGCAACCCCATGGCGCGGGCCAGAATACAGCCCAGCGCATTGCCGAGATTGCCGGTTGGGACGATCACGTTCAACTTGTCGTTTGGGTTGGCAAGCCGAAGGGCCGCATAGGCATAGTAGGTAATCTGCGGCAGCAGCCGGCCCATCGAGATGCTGTTGGCTGAGGTCAAGCCGAGCCGACTGGATAGTTCAACGTCATTCAACGCCTGCTTGGCCATGGCCTGACATTGATCGAAATTGCCCTGAACCTTGTAGCAATGGACGTTATCGCCAAATGCACCGAGCTGATGGGCCTGTCGCGGTGAAACTTTCCCATCCGGATAAAGAATGACTACTGAAAAGCCGGGCCGTCGATGAAATGCGGATGCGACGGCCGCTCCGGTATCGCCGGAGGTGGCGACCAGTACGGTTTGATGCTGCTGCGGGTCATTGCGTAATGCAGCCAGGCAGGTCGCTAGAAAGCGTGCCGCAAAATCCTTGAAGGCCGCCGTCGGCCCATGAAACAGCTCCAGCAACCAGGCGTGATCATCTGCGAAAACCGGCACCAGCGGAATGGGCAGATCAAGCGCCTGTCGACAGATCGAGTCGAGTTCGGGTGCCAGGCTGGAGCCGGAAAAGAACGGCTGTAACACGTGCGAAGCCAGCTCGGCCAGGGGCTGTGACCCGTCCAGGCGATCGGGCATTAGCGTCGGGATCTGCATGGGCACATACAGGCCGCCATCATCGGCCAGGCCGGCCGTCAGCGCTTGGTCCAGGCCGACCGGGGCTGAGGGCCTCGAAGACGTTTGCGCGCGGGTACTGACATAGTCCATATCAGTCAATCACCTCGATACATGCGCCGGGGCTATCGACGGGGCAAATCAAGTGCTCAGAGTCGAGTCCGTGCTGTTTGAACGCAGCCTGCATGGCACCGGCCACTGCCTGCGCCGAGTCCAGGCCATCAAGCCATGCACAAACCGTAGGACCAGCACCCGAAATGGCAGCTGCCAGTGCGCCGTGCTCGAGCGCGGCTTGCTGAACAGCCTCAAAGCCCGGGATCAGGCTGGATCGGCGTGGTTCAATCAGTACATCCTTCAGGCCTCTGGCGACCAGTGGAAGGTCGTTTCGATAGCAACCCGCAATCAGCTGTGCCAGATAGGTGGTCTGTTGGACTACCGGCTTCAGCTCGAACGGTTGTTGCAGCATTGCCCGTGCCTCGGCGGTTCTGACCTGACAATGCGGATGAACGGCCACGGCCGTCAGGCCTTCGGGAACGGGCAGTTCGATCAATTCGTCCTCGGCTACAAGCACCAGCCCGCCGAGCAACTGAGGGGCAATATTGTCACCATGCGCGCTACCGCTGGCGACGGCTTCTCCGGCCAATGCAAACGGATACAATTCGCGTGGACTCAGCTTCAGGCCCAGCCAGGCATTGGCGGCAACCACGGCAGCAACGGCGGAAGCGGCAGACCCGCCCAGGCCCGATGCAAGTGGAATGCCCTTGTGGATATCCAGCTCGATGGGCACGTCCTGATCGAATGCCTCCATCAGGGACTGAACTGCTCGACCCGCCGTGTTGCGTTCCGTCGTGATCGGCAACTGATCGTTCAGGCCTTCGATTCGGCGAATGCGTACCCCCGGTCTTGTGCCGCCCCGGACCGTTACACGATCACCCTGGCCGGCCAGCGCATGGCCCAGAATGTCAAATCCCGAAGCCACGTTGCCGACGCTGGCTGGGGCGAATGCTGTAACGCTTGGCTTGTGCATAGGAGGAATTGTAGAGCCACTGGTTCTGCGTTGTCAGTGTGCCGTCCAAACTGATCGTGTGGTCACATCAAGTGCATGAAATCGGTACCATGCCCAGATGGACTCCAAAGACAAGATTGTAGAAAACTGGCTGCCGCGCTATACCGGCACGGCGATAGAGGATTTCGGCAAGTTCATCCTGCTGACCAATTTCGACAATTATGTCGAAAAGTTTGCCGAGCGCATGGGTGCGGAGGTGCAGGGCACGGACAAAGCCATGCGCAACGCAACTGCTGACGGAATCTCGATGATCAATTTCGGGATGGGGAGCGCGAATGCTGCCACCATCATGGACTTGCTGAGTGCCGTCAAGCCTCGGGCCTGTCTGTTCCTTGGCAAGTGCGGCGGCCTGAAAAAGAAAAATCAGCTTGGCGATATGATATTGCCGATCGCTGCGATCCGAGGGGAGGGCACATCAAACGACTATTTCCCGCCAGAAGTGCCTTCCTTGCCTGCGTTCACTTTACAGCGCGCAGTGTCGACCAATATCCGCGATCATGACCTGGACTACTGGACGGGAACCGTCTACACGACCAACCGCCGCGTCTGGGAGCACGACAAGTCGTTCAAGAAATACTTGCGAAAGACTCGCTGTATGGCAATCGATATGGAGACCGCCACGATCTTCATTACTGGTTTTGCAAACCAGATTCCGACCGGAGCGCTGCTGTTGGTGTCCGATCAGCCCATGATTCCGGATGGTGTGAAAACCGATGCCTCTGACCGTTTGATCACCGCAAGTTTTGTCGATAAACAAATCGAGATCGGCATCGATGCCCTGCGTGCCATCCAGCGCGGTGGAAGCACCGTTCGTCATTTGCGCTTTGATTGAGGTACCCCTTTTTTTACAGCACTTCGGAATGCTCTTCTGACTAAGGCTCCGGCTCGTTGTTATGCAAGCGGCGATGGTTAGAGCAATCAGTTTCTTAAATTCACTGACGGCGTAACGAATCTATCCAGCACTCGATCCGGGGGGCTTTCGCATAGAGCGGTTGGCGTGATCAATAGCTGGATAAACGCCGTCCTGTGCGGTTGGCTTGACTCATTTCAACATCACGGCCTCCGCACAAGGATATTCAGCTGGTCCTGGTCCATAAAAAAACCCGGCCGTGGCCGGGTTTTTTTATGGACCTGAGTGTGGGTCTCACTGAACGGCCAGGGTGTCCCCGGCTGCAATCCAGCCGGTCCGACCCTGGTCATCGACAATGCTCAGCCAGTCACCAGCTCGGGCTGAAACACCAACAATGCTGCCGGATCCGAGGCTGAATACAGCTGGGTTATCTGCATTCGGGCCCTGACGAACGTCGACAGAACTGGCTGTAATCACCACGCGATCGAGATCGGCCATCGGATCAACACCTGCAGACGTCGCGGTGCCAACCGGGCGACCCATGGTGTCATAGCGCAGCATTGCAGGCGGGGTTACGGAAATGACGTATTCGACGGCTTCGCCGATCACTTGACGCAGGGCTTTTTCGCGCGGCGTGTTACTCCAGGTGCTGAGCGAGCCGCCCAGGCTGTATCCGCTGGTATAGCCTGATAATCCACCACCGATATTGAAGTCTTTCGCTTCGCCTTCGACGCTGGTGGCCGCCAGAATTCGGCTGGTATTGGCGTCGACCACGCGCAGGTCGATCGCCATATGAGCTGTTCGTGTTCCGCCAGTAACCGAACCGATCAAACGGCCGATATCACTACCACCAAGTCGCGCCTGAGTGCCGCCCTTTTCGCCAAACTCGGTGACGGCGGCCACAATCAACAGCTCCGCACCCTCAATTTCGCCGATCTGTGCCGCCGTGTCCTGACGCACGCGGCCACTGGCACCGAGGTCCTGTTCGAGCAGCACGGTATCCAGGCTTTCGCGTTCAAGGACGATATAGCGACCTGAATTGACCAGCGCGGTCGTCAGCATGTCGGACATGCCGTCACCAATGCTGGGATTCCACCAATTGGCCGAATCAGCGGTCTTGTTTTCGAAACGGGCGACGGCGATACGCGCCTTGGGCCCGTTGTAGGCCTCGGCCTGTGCGTCCGCAATGGTGCGGTTGGCCTCCGCTGGTTGCGTAAGGCACAGCGCCATAAACGCTGCCAGCGCGATGAATACAGCCTGTTGGAATGCATGATTGAGTTTCATTATTTTTCCTCGTATTCGGATAATGATGGTCCTATCCTATTACGTACTATCTGCTCGATTGACGCCAATCTTCTGTGAACATCGCTTGGCTTTGGTTCAGCGACTTGTCTCAATCAACCCGCCTTCGAGGCACAGTAGAAGACGGTTGATCCTTTTTCGGCGTTTGGCTGGCCCGGCCAATGGCGTAGTGCATCAGCCCCAGCTTGTGCATTTCCTCGGGGTCATAGATATTGCGACCATCGAAGATCACGGGTTGCTTCAGCGTCGATCGGATACGCTCGAAATCCGGACTCCAGAATCGTTTCCATTCGGTCATGACGACCAGCGCATCGGCCGACGTCAAACAATCATAGGGATCATCAGCGAGCTTGAGTTCACTGCGATCCGCATAGATCTTGCGCGTCTCGTCCATGGCTTTTGGATCATGTGCGTGAACCTCTGCTCCCGCTTCCCAGAGTGCTTCCATCAGCACGCGTGAAGGCGCTTCGCGCATATCGTCGGTCTGCGGTTTGAAGGCCAGGCCCCATAGTGCAATCTTGCGGCCATTCAGGTCGTGGCCGAAATGCCGACTGATCTTGTCGAACATGACATGCTTTTGCTGTTGGTTCACGGTTTCAACGGCCTGCAGAATTCGGGCTGGATGGCCGTGATCAGCGGCGGTCCTTGCCAGTGCGCGGATATCCTTGGGGAAACAGGAGCCGCCATAGCCTACGCCGGGGTAAATGAAGTGGTAGCCGATGCGTGGGTCGGAACCAATCCCGAGCCGCACGCGCTCGATATCCGCCCCGACTTTTTCGGCGATGTTGGCGAGCTCGTTCATGAATGAAATCTTGGTTGCCAGGAGGGCATTGGCAGCGTATTTGGTCAACTCGGCCGAGGCAATGTCCATGCAGACTATTTTTTCCCGGTTGCGATTGAATGGCGAGTACAAATGACGGAGCAGGTGCTCTGATTCCTGATCCTCTACGCCAATGACAATTCGGTCGGGCGCCATGAAATCCTTGACTGCAGCACCTTCTTTGAGGAATTCCGGGTTCGAAGCCACGCGAGGCGCAAAAGGCTTGGGTTGCGTTTCTGCAATGGCCTGTCGCACTTTGCTGGCGGTGCCGACCGGGACCGTGGACTTGGTAACTACCAGCTGTTCCGGTTTCAGTTCTTTCCCAATGCCGCGTGCGACAGCCAATACGGCGCGTAAGTCAGCCGAGCCGTCATGGTCTGATGGAGTTCCTACGGCGATAAACAGAATGTCACCGTGTTGGATCGTCTCCGATGCATCGGTCGTGAAACGCAATCGCCCGGCCTGATGGTTACGCCGCACAAGCACATCCAGGCCTGGCTCGAAGATCGGTATTTCGCCCTGATTCAGGCGTTCGACTTTATCCGGATCAATGTCCATGCAAATGACATCGTTGCCGACCTCGGCCAGGCAGGCGCCGGTAACCAGGCCCACATATCCGGT
>JGI12109J20283_10085725_pt1 | contig 58710 bp, 41 predicted proteins | sample ElkSlonscriptome_12_FD_20283 | JGI IMG/M metagenome (IMG submission 20283)
CGGCCATTTCTTGCACTAAGCCGCCAAGATTGTCGTCGTACTGAAGACGACCGAGGGCCTTCAGGTAGGCAAAATCCAACTCGACTTGCCAGGGGCCGGCTGGATCGCCTCGAACCTCAATCTCGTAGCGACCCGGCTGCTCCAGCGGGCCACCGAGCAGAGCGCCCAGAACGGCGGCTGTCTCCTCAATTGATAGGCCGCTGAACTCGATCTCAACGCCGACGCGCCGGATATTGCCTTGTGCCGTGTGCGCGATCGGGGGCAAGGCTAGTCGCGCTAAGTCCTTAGGCTGCATATACTCACTCATTGCCACTTTTCCCAAGCAATGTTTGGTCGTTCGACCGCGCATTCAACCTTGCCTACATCAGCAACAGGGTCGCGAGCCCGAGAAAGGCGACGAACCCCACCACGTCCGTGACGGTGGTCAGAATGACGCCGCCGGCAAGTGCGGGGTCGATGCCCAAGCGCCGCAGCAGCAGGGGCAATAGGGCACCGGAGAAGGTGGCCGCGAGCAGGTTGACGGTAATGGCGACGCCAATGATCAGCGCAATGTCGATGCTGCCGAACCAGGCGTAGGCGACAAGCGCCACGACCACCGCCCAGATAGCACTGTTGATTAGAGATACGGCCATCTCTTTGGCCAACAGCCAGCGCATGTTCTTGGCCGACAATTGCCCGAGGGCAATGCCGCGGATGGCCAGCGTTAAGGTTTGCGTGCCAGCGATGCCACCCATGCTCGCGACCACCGGCATCAGCACCGCCAGCGCGACCACCTGCTGGATAGTGGCCTCAAACTGGCCGATGACCCAGGAGGCAAGGAAGGCCGTGAGCAGGTTCACGCCGAGCCAGAGCGCGCGCCGCCGGGCACTAAGCAGTACCGGCGCGAACATGTCGTCGGTCTCGCTCAGACCTGCCTGACCCATCAATTGGTGCTCGGCCTCCTCGCGGATCACGTCCATGACGTCGTCGACGGTAATGCGCCCGAGCACGCGGCCATCCTCGTCGACGACCGGTGCCGACACCAGGTCGAGCTGCTCGAAGCGGTTGGCGACGTCGCTCGCGCGTAGCGTGGCCGCGATGGGCTGAACGTCAAGGCTCATGACCTCGGCGACGGAGTCGTCAAGGTCGTTAGTGAGCAGGTCGGTAAGGTACAGGACGCCGAGGTAGCGGCCCTGGCGATTGACCACGATGAGTTTGTCGGTGATGTTTGGCAGCCCGTCCTTGAAGCGGCGCAGGTAGCGCATGACCACGTCCAGCGTCACCTCGGGGCGCACCGTCACCACGTCGGTGTTCATCAGCCCGCCTGCGCTGTCCTGGGGGTAGCCCAGGGCGGTCTCCAGACGCTCGCGACGCTGCACGTCCAGCGAGCTCAGCACCTCGCCGGTGATGGTCGCTGGCAGGTCACGCATCAGGTCGGCGAGGTCGTCGGTGTCCAGACCCTCGACAGCCGCGAGGATGCGGCTTGAACTCATGCCCCGCAGCAGTTCGTCGCGCAGGTCATCGTTGAGATACAACAGCACCTCTCCCTCAATGCTGTCGGCTACCATGCCCCAAACAAGCTCTCGCTGCCGCGGTGGCAAAGACTGCAGCAGATGCGCCACCTCGGCCGGGTGCAAGGCGTTAAGCATGCGCGTCGCCTTGATGATCGAACCGGTGTCGAGCACGGCTTGCAGGGCGTCGATACGAGCAGTCTCGGCGGCTGGCGCGATGTCTGTGGTCATCAAAACGGGGTCCGATATGACGAATGTCTTTGGGTCGATGGGGTAGGGTTAAGCGGACTAGGTTGACCCTGGTTGGCCGACCAGTATAGCAGTCTGCAAGGCGGTACCTACAGCGGTCGCAAGAGCCTCAGCGCGGGTCCGGCGCTTGCTCAAGCGCTAAAAATAGTGGCAGATGAGTCAGGGTTCATCGCGACTGCCTGCTGTCAGCGTCGTTGACAAGGGCCGAGCGCTAACGGCCAAAGATGAGCAATCGCCCTTTGCCGTGGCCCGCGGCGCTATGTCCGACGCTGGCGCGGTCGAAACCTTCAGAGAACTAGGAGAGGCTCAGGGGCATGGCGCGGCGCCACCCCGCAGGCTGAAGCGATCGTTTTCTCGTCGCAAGACTCTTCTTGTGCTTGGGGTGAAGCGGGTGATGGCCCCGGCGGCACGCCGATAGAGCCGCTGCCAGCCGTCGACCAGTGTCTCCCATGCCTCGTTGAGGCCTTCTCGCAATTGATCAACTGTCGACATGATTTGTCTCCTGTCCGAGTTTGGGAACGCTTGCCTCGCTTGACACGCCGGTCATCTTCAGTTGATTGCATGCCTCGGCGAGCAGCGGCGTGACGGCCTTGATGGCGTCGGGGTAGGTGGCCATCCGAATGTGTTGATGTCTTCCATGGATAGGCGAGCGCCGTGCCATCTGGGAGTCGCAATTTAACTCAGAGATGTAGAGCAGGGTTTCGCTTCAAGTGCGGGGACGTCGCGGCCAGCATGGCCGCTCTCGATAAGGTGGGGCCGGCCAGTTTGGCCAGTCTGGGTGACGCGATCAGAAGATGGCGAGGCGGTTTTCTCGAAGACTGTTTCGTCAGGAACTTCTAAGAATCGCCTACCTCGACACCGACAATGCGTGCCACATCGCGGCAGCGTCCGAGTGATGGCGGGCAGGTCCAAAATCGATCGACCGCCGCCACTGCGTCAGCGAACCGAGATGTCCGCAATGCGGCGGTAAGCAGACGATAAGGTCAACCGTTACCGTCACTTGTTATAGGGACTGCAAAAGGCTGCCAAGGCAGCCGGGGGCTGGGCCACCTGATCCCGAGCACGCAGGATCGGCAGCACCCGTCCATCCAGACCCTCAGGCACCCGCCCGTTGAGCAGACGCATTGCCGTGGGCGCCAGGTCCAGCAGGTTGGCGTCGAGATCACGGACGCCGGTGTCGATATCCGGACCGACGGCGTAGTAGAAACCCCGCAGCCGGTGATTGCCGGTGCGTTCCGGGTGGCGCCGATGGGCACTGATCGGCCCCTGCGCGGAATGGACCAGCGTGGGTGCGCGAGGGCGCTCGGTCCAGACGACACAGAGGTCCGGCAGGGCGTCGGAGTAGGCCCGGCGCCCAAAGCAGGCGCGGGTTCGGACCAGGTGATCCACCAGCGGCGCGCCGGTCGCCGCGTCGGTCAACTGCATCAGCTCCGTTTCGATCCGGTCGCACAGAGCCTCGTACTGGTCCGGCGCCACCTGGCCCCGCGGCTCGCGTCCGGCCAGGTTGATGCGGATGAAACCCTGGTGGTCGGAAGGCAACGTGAAGGCGCGGCTGGCCTGCAGGTCGATTCGGCTCAGCCCCTTGAGCCCCATGAGCCGGCGTTGCAGCCCGGCCGGCAGCAGATACTCATTGGCGAGCCGGCGCAGGTCATAGGGCAGGCGGCTGCCAAGCAGCGCCAGCCGCGCCTTGGCTCCGACCGGTCCCTGGTCCACGACCGCGGGCACCAAAAGGCCGAGGCGCTCGAGCAAGGTCTCGATGACGCCGGCCGGGACGTGGTCCGCCAGCATGCCGTGGCCGGAGAAGATGATCAGATTGGCCCGATGCGCATAGTCGGCGACGAGCCGGGAGAGCATGCGGTCCAGGCCGCGATAGACGGCGCCGAGCGCTCCGTCGGCCTCAGGCCGGGGCGGCTCGGCGTCACCGCCGCGATCCCGCGGCCAGAGATAGTGTCCGGCCGCATGGGCCTCGCCGAAGACGCTGAGCAGCATCCGCGGCCGATGGCGCTCAAGCAGTTGCCGGTTGAGGGCGTCTTTGGACTGCACGCCGCGCAGCAGCCGGCGCCGCAGACGCGCGCGTCCGAGCGGCGTCAACGGGGCCTTCACGGGCTGCAGCAAAGGGTGTCGGCCAAACCGGTGCAGCAACTCGGCGGCGAAGGCCGGCGGCTCGGTCGCGAAGCGGCTGAAGTGATCCAACGCCCCCCATTCGACGACCTGGACATCGCCAGACCTGGCCGCGAGTTGCTGTTTCGGCACATCGACGACGGCCACCGGTCCGACGGCGGACCCGGGTCGGTTCCAAAACGGCGGTACCCTCAGGTCGGCGGCCTGCATACGCCGTAAACCGGCATAATCCGGCGTCAGTTGGGACATAAAATAGAGCCCGTGGCCGCTAGGGTCGAGGCCGGTCGTAAAGGATGGCCAGATGGAGCCCTGCATGACGCCGGTCGGGGAACTCAGCGCGCCTTGAGCGGCCTGCCGATCGAGTCGCGCAAAGCCGGGTAAGGCGCCTTCGCGCGCCCAGCGACCGACCAATTCGCTGTCGAGGGCGTCGAGGCCGATCATCAGGAGCGGGTATCGGGATTGGTTGGCCATTCTGGTTAGCTTAATGCAAAGGCTTTATTAAGGGGGGTGGCAGCCTGTCGCGCGAATCAGCAGCCTGTCGCGCGAATCAGCTTAGTGAGATTCGATGCTGCGCAGGTGCTCGGCGAGCCGCAGCGCCAGCGCAACGATGGTCAGGGTCGGATTCGCATAGCCTCCGGTGGGGAAGACGGAGCTGCCCGCGATATAGAGATTGGCGATGTTGTGGACGCGGCAGTCCGCGTTGACGACGCCGTGTCGAGCAGTGTCACTCATCCGCGTGGTGCCCATGTGATGGCTGGCGTCGCCGAAGGGCCCGGCCGGGTGGTCCGGTGCCAGCGCGCCGAGCCCCTGTCGACGGCAAGCCTGGTTAAGGGCTCGCAACAGGTGCTCGGCGGCGCGAGCCTCGGCCGCGCCGACGCGCCAATCCAGCAGCAGCCGCGGCATACCCAGGCGGTCGCGGCTTTGGCCCAGCCGGACACGGTTGTGGGCCGCCGGCGGCTGCTCGCAGTGCACCACGGCCATGAGCTGGCGCCTGGCCCTGCGCTTGATTCGGTGCAGCAGATGATAAATCCGGTGCGGGATGACCTCGCGCAGCGTAAGTTGATAGATGTAGCGCGTCGCCTCGGCCCAAGACACACCGGCGTCCGACTGGTGGCCATAGCGTCGACGCAGCATCCAACGGACCACCTCCTGGGCGGAGCCATAGACGCGCCCGGACATCGGCGTGTAGACCGGCTCCAACTCCAGCAGGGCGTTGACGAGGCCGGCCGCGCGCTGGCGCTCGGGGGCGAGCGCAAGACCGGTCTTCAAACGGCCCGCGGCCAGCGGCAGGCCCAACAGCCGGCCCATATCGACACCCGGCGACAGGTCGAGCCGGCCGAGTACGGCCCGGGGATGATCCATGAAGCAGCGGCCGACCTGATCCTCGGCATTGCCGACCCCGGCCGCACACCGACTGTTGGAGGCGAGCAGCAACCGCGCATTCTCCAAGCCGCCACAAGCGAGCACGAAGCGCCCGGCCTTCAGCTCCAAGGTCCGACCGGCGGCGGTAACTGCACGGATGGCGACGACCCGATCGGCCCCGGCATTGAGCCTGATGTCGACGGCGGTCAGGTGGGTCAGCAGCGTCAGTTGCGGCGCGTGCCGCAGCAGGTCCCGATTGGCCTGACCGAAGCGCAGCGGAGCACGTGCCCACAAGGCGGTGTCGCCGACCAATGCCGAGTCGGCGAGGAGTCGCGCCTCTGCGCCGGACGGTCGACACAGGTCGCTGGCGTCGGTCACGCGAGGCAGCGGCGGCAGGCGTAGAATCCGCGCGGCTGCCGGATAGTAACGATCGAACTCGTCGGCGCCGATCGGCCAGCCGCGCAAACCGAGCCAATCCCGCGCGCCGAGATCGAGCGGCCCGAGGCGCATGCAACGTCCGGGCCAGACGTTCGAGGTACCGCCCACCAGGCGTAGCCGCGTCATAAAGGCCCCGGTCTCAGCCTGGCCGGTCTGCTCGATCTGGTTCAATGCCTGCGTCCGCGGGTCAGGTTCAAGGCCGCCGCTCTCGACCACGAGTATCCGCATCCGGGTGTCCGCCAGTGCCGCGGCCAAGGTTAATCCCGCGGGACCGGAGCCGATGATGCAAAGGTCCGCGGCGATGCTGTCGTGCGGACGACCGGTTTGGGTATCGACGATGGGCATGCTCTGTAATTCCTCAGCTTCTCGTGATGGCGCGATGATGACAGCCAACCCCAGGCGCGGCGATGCCGCCGCACTCCGCAACACAGGCTGGATGGTCTTCAACCAAGTGCTCGGCATGGGGCTGCGCCTGGGCTACGTCCTGCTGGCCGCAAGACTGCTCGCCGCGGAGACCTACGGCCTGCTGGCCTATGCTCAGAGCTGGTACATCGTCGTCATGCCGATGGCGCTGCTTGGTATCTCGATACAGCTCGGGCGCGCCCTCGGTGCGGACCCGGCCCGCGGACTTGCCTTTGCGGCGCAGACGCGCGCCTGGCGCCTCGCCGTCGCGCTGCTGGCGTCGGGCGCGGTCGTCGTGCTCGCGACCTGCATCGAGCCAGAGCGCGAGCAGGCCATGGTGATCTGCGTGTTCGCGCTGGCCCTGGTGCCACGGGTGCTGAGCCTTGGCTCCGAGGCCGTCTTGACCGGACTGGAGCGGGGCGATCAGACCTTGGCCAACCATCTGACCTGGCGCGCGGCGGAGCTGGCATCGGCAGTGGTGGCGCTGTTGGCCGGCGGCGGCATCCTCGCCCTCGCCTGGCTGCATCTGGCGTCCTGGACGGCCCAGTCACTGACCGGATATCGCCGCGAACGCCGTCTGGCTCGGGACTGGCCCGACCCGCGACCTGCCGACGGTGCCGCGGCGGCCCTGTTCCGCGACGGCCTGCAGATCGCGCTGGCCGCGACGGTCAACGGTCTGCTGATCGGCGGGCTGCTGATCCTGTTTCGGCTCATGACCGGGAGCAGCGACCAACTCGGCGCTGTCGCCTTGTGCCTGCAGATGGTCGGTATGCTGATCGGGCTCGCGGTGGCCGTCGGCAATGCGCTGCTGCCGTATCTGGCGCGACGCGACCGGCAAGCAGACGACCCACTGCCGCGGCGCTTGCTGTGCGCGGGGTTGGCGTTGGCGGCCTTCGGCGCCGCGGCCGGCCTGCCGATGAGCGGCCCTTGGCTGCCGGCGTTGCTCGGAGTCGGATTCACGCCGCTGGTCCGTTGGCTGCCCTTGTTGCCGCTGTTCGCCGGCCTGATCCTGACCGAGACATTGCTGGCTCGACTGTTGGTGGTGCAGGCTGGAACGGCACGGCTGCTGCCGATCGCCGTTGTTGCGATCGGCAGCGCGTTCTTGGCGGCACCGGTGCTGATTCTCACCCTCGGCGGCGTCGGCGTGCTGATGGCGGCGCTGCTTGGATACGCACTGCAGGCCATGCTCATGGCTCTGGCGGTGATCGACGCGCTCGGGCTGCCACGGCGTGGATTGTGGGCACCCTGGCTGGGCTTCGCCTTGACCGTCGTCATCGTATTGATGGCCGGTGCGGCGCCGCTGCACGCGGCCTTGACGCTGTTGCTCATCGGCTCGGCCGCGGCCATCGGGGCAAGCGGGCGCTTCAGAAGTTGTAACGCACAGATCAAGCATCGTAAGTCCAAGGCGTGAGCGCGATCAGGCATCCAGGTCAGCCGACTGACATTAACACAGACAAGTCTCAGGTCGCGGCGCCGAGACGGCGGGCGCCAGTCCCGGCTTCAAGCAGCGCATCCCGCCGGCGGTCAAGAGCGAGGTGGACGCCCAGATGCAGCAGATGCTGCTCAACTCGCGCTCGAAGTCGGACTATGTCAAAAAAGGCGGGGGTAACAACGCAGCCGCCGGCCGATGAAGTCCACCAGTTCAACGGCCGCGGGCGGGCCGAGGCTGGGCGCCCGGCTGAGCAGCGGCAGCAATGCCGCCGGGTGCCGCGGCGCCCCGGAGCGCAGCAGTCCCATGACCAGCCAGCGCGCACAGAGGCGGCGTACCAGAAAACGTTCGGCCGAACCCAGGCCCTGGTCCTCGGCGAAGGCATCGCCGATGGCGGCGAGCCCGGCGCCGGCCTGCCCCACGGCGACCGGCGTCGGGCATTGGTGCAAATAGAATAGATCGTAAAAGCAGGTCACCGCGTCGCGATCAGGTGCCAGCGCGGGCAGCCGCTCCATGCAGTGGTTGAGGGCGATCGCGCGCATATTGCGATGCTGCTCAATGCCGCGGCGGCTGGACATGGCGTCGGCATGCTCGCGATAGCGCACCAGTACCCGCGGCACGATGGCGATGCGGCCGAAGGCCCGGAGCCGGACCCAAAGATCGTAGTCCTCGGCGCTCGCATACTGCTCGTCATAGCCGATGCCGTGGCTGCGGATCGGACCCATACGAAACATGGCCGTTGAATGCACCAGCGGGGTGCGTACCAGCGCGATCAGATCCAGCTCCCATTCCTGCCAGCCCCGGCTGTCGATGACCCGATCGCGGCCTTGCGCGTCGATGCGGACGCAGTCGCTGCCGACCAGAACGTAATCAGGGTGACCGTCAAAGAATGCGACCTGCGCCTGCAAGCGCTCGGGTAGGGCGATGTCGTCGGCGTCTTGGCGGGCCAGCAGTTCGCCGCGGGCGGCGGCGAGACCGGTATTGAGTGCTGGGGTGACGCCTCGGTTCTCGGTATGGTGGAGCAGACGAATGCGTCGGTCGCGGCTCGCCCAGACGTCGAGCGCTTGGGTCGTGGGGCTGTCCGAGCCGTCGTTGACGATCAACAACTCGAAGTCGACAAAGGTCTGTCCAAGGATGCTCGCGATGGCTGTGTTCAGATAGGCCCCCGCGTTGTAGACGGGCATCAGCACCGTGACTCGAGGCGCAGCGCGGCCGGTTGGTGCCTTCATCGGGCTTGCCGCAAGAGGCACCCGGACCCGAGTTGGTCTCGGCCTGACGCATGCGGCTTGAGCGGGGTATCGAGGCCGGACGGACCCGAAGCCCCGGCTGCCATCAGCGGGCCGAGAAACGCCGCGAGGCGCTGCGCTTGGTCGCCCTGTGCAAAGCGCTCGGCATTGCGCTCGCTAACCTGTCGACCACGCAGGTCCCGCGGCGCCGAACCGTTCAGGAGTTTCACCCATGCCTCGACGCCGTCGGCGATCAGGATGGCCGGGTCCGGGGCCAGACCACAGCTCCGCAACGCCAATGGGGTCGCAATCATCGGTCGTCGATGATAGACCGCCTCGGCGACCTTGATATTGATGCCGCCTCCGACGACGATCGGCTGGATCATGATCTCCGCCGTCTGCCAAACCTCGGCCAGGTCGGCCACGTAGCCGTGGCGGATCAGACCGCGACCGGCAGGGAGATGCTCGCTGCCGCTGCCGAACAGATGCAGCAGGCAGCCGTCGGCGACTCGCGGCCAGACCTCGGACAGAAACCAGTCGACGGAGACGCGATTGGGCCACCAGCCAAGGTTGCCGACAAAGCCGAGCCGTATCGGACCCTCGGTCGGGCGGCGGTCGACTGTCGCCGGATTCCGCCGACGGGGGGCGTCGAACGTGGGCGGCAAGCTCAGCACTGGTGTGCGCGGTGCCTGTTCGGCGATGCCATTGGCGACGCCCGCGGCGACGACGATGATACCGGCGCATGCTCGCAAGGCGTCTTGCTCCAGCGCCGCTAGCTTGGCGGCATCTCGCCTGAACAGCAGACTCGGGGCTCGCCACCGCTTCCAGCGGCCGTTCTGTTGGGCATAGAGTTCGGGTTCCAGGTTGTGCCTGACGTAGACGACCGGTGCGCGGTCCGCGAGCAACGGCAGACACCAGAGCATATCCAGACCGTTGATCAGCACAAGGTCGTAGCGGCAGTTCCCGAGCCGTCGCAGCAGTCGGCGGCGAAAGCCGTTGGAGCGAAAACGCTCGGCCTTGGCCGGCAGGGACGTGACGAGCGAGCGCAGGATGGCTAGGACCCCGCGCACCCGATTGACCAACCGGCCGGACTGCGGCTCGAACACTATTTGCTGCACATCGGCCGTCAGCGGGCCTTGCTGCATCAACCGCAGCAGAGAATCGGTGTAAACAGGGCCGCCGTACGCGCGCGGCGCGGCAGCCCGGTGGCGCAGAACGAGAATGCGCGGCCGGCTCCGGAGGCTCGGGGCGACAGTCGTTGCCGGTCTGTCAGGGTCAGGTCTGATCGCCAAGGTAGTGCTCGGCCAGGGGTCCGGTCGCCGTTGGTGGCATGTAATGACGTTGCTGGTATGGTATAAGGAGTGCGAAACTGGCGGGGAATAGTATATGCCGAATGGGGCCTTCGGCGGGCCGACGGTAGGAACGGCACCTCGCCGCGACCGCTTTGCGATGTCGTCCGCGGCCAGGGTCCGGACCACAGCATAGCCACTGTCGTCCAGGCGGTTTCACAGGCTCGCGATGGAAGCTGTCATCATGTGGCCCTAACCTCGCTGGTATTGAGGTCTCGGAGTTGAACACATGAGCCTGCCATTTCCAGAACATCCCCTGCGTCGCGCCATCACTGCCGAATTGCACGCCCGGACCTTCGAGCCGGTGCGTGCGCCCGTGCAAGTCGCGCATCTTGCTTATCTGTCCGGGCGGCGCGGCAGCGGCTTGAACGAACGCCATCTGTTGCGCCTGCTGGAGCATTTCGGCATATCGACGCCGCCGGAACTGGGCGAGCAGTTCTTCGTCAATGTCGGTGGGCTGCGGCTGCGCTGGGAGCGGCATACTGAGTTCGTCACCTACAGCTTCTCGCGCGAGGGGGCCTTCGATGCGCCCTTCTGCGACGCGCTGCTGGCGGAGATTCCCGCGGACTGGCTGCGCGAACTGCCCGGCCAGGTGGTCACCGCGGCGCTGCTTGCGTTGGAATCTCGCGAGCAGCCCGAGCGCGACATGACCGCGCTTTGCAAACTCTTTGACGGCAACAGTATTGTCGGCTCTAGGGTGACCGGCGGTGCCGCCGTCGCCTGGTCCGATATGCGCTCAGGAGCCGACGGCTTCGGTCGCATCCTCGTCCGCGACCTGAGTCTGTCACCCGAGCAAGCTGGGCGGCTCATCAAGCGCATGCTGGATGTCAATGCCTATCGCGCCATGGCGCTGCTCGGGCTGCCCGCGGCACGCAAGTCCGCGATTATGCTGACCAGAGCCGAGCAGCGCCTGGCCGACGTGGCCAGGCGCATGGCCGCCGGCAACGAACAACTCAATGCCTCGCAGCGGACCGACGCAGCACCCCCGGAACGTGCATTGCTCGCTGAGCTGACCGCGTTGGCAGCGGAGGTCGAGTCGCTGGCAGCGCAGACCGCGACCCGGTTCGATGCATCCGAGGCCTATTATCAGGTGATCCGTCAGCGCTTACAGCAGATGCGCGAACAGCGCATTCAGGGTTTCCAGACCTTCACCGAATTTCTTGAGGCACGTTTGGCCCCCGGCGTCGCCACCTGCCTGGCGGCGGCGCAACGCCAGCAGCAATTGGCCGAGCGCGCCGCGCGCGTCACCGCGCTGCTGCGAGCGCGCGTCGAACTGCAATTGCAGGAACAGAACCGCGGCCTGCTCGACTCCATGGATCGCCGCGCCAAGCTCCAACTGCGGTTGCAGGAGACCGTCGAGGGCCTGTCCGTGGTCGCCATCGGTTACTACGGCCTCGGACTGGTCGGCTACCTGCTACCGGGACTCAAAGCCATGGGCTTGCCCATTGACCAGAACCTGGGTATGGCAATCGCGCTGCCGATCGTCGTTGGCACGGCTTGGTTTGCACTCCAGCGGGCCAAGCGGCGATTACTGCGGGATACGGATCAGGAACACTAACCCCTGACCCGGCCTGTGCAGGTCGTTTTGGCGCTGCAACTCAGGCGGTTTCAGCCTCTTCCAAGATCAGCTCGGCGATGCGCCGTGGGGCCTCCTCGTGGGCCAGATGTCCGTAGCCGCCGACGATACGCAGACGCGCCTCCGGCATCAGCACATGCACGCGCTCGGCCTCCGCGACCGGCACGGTCTTGTCGTTGGAGAAGGCAACCAGCACCAGCCGAGGCCTGAGCCGCGGCAACTCATGGCGCAGCGGCTCTAGGTCCCAGTTGGCCATCATGTTCAGCGCCGCGGCGAGATGGCCGGGGCTTGAAATCAACAAGCGATAGAGGGCGACTCCGTCCGGGGTGAGCGACGAGCCGGTACCATCGGCAAGGCGCTGTATGCCTTTGGGGTCTTTCTTGGCGCCATTGGCGACAAAACGGGGCAAGATCGAATTGCGCGCCATCAGCTTGGCGGCCGGCGAGAACCATTTGCCGGCCAAGCCCCGCAACGGCAACAGCGCGCCGCTGAGGCTGATCAACTGGCGTGGCTCAATGAGACGGTCGAGACACATACGCGCGAGGATGGCCGCGCCAGCGGAATGCCCGACGACAATCTCCGGTTGCAGGTCGAGCTTGCGCATTAGCGCGCCGACCCCTGCCGCCATACAAGGCAGACAGAGTTCTCCCGGCGCGGGGGTGGAGGTGAAGCCATGGCCTGGCAGGTCCGGGGCGACGACCCTGTAGCGCCGCGCCAGCAACGGCAGCAGCCCACCCCAGGAATGGGTGGCCGCCGCGGTGCCGTGGATCAGCAGCAGTACCGGGCCGCTGCCGGCCGTCTGAACGTGCCAGCAAAGCCCGCCTGCATCAACGAACTGGCTCAGATCGCGGTTGGGCCAGGCGTGGCCGTCGCTATCCCATTTGAGTTTGTCTTGGAGGACGCGAGCGGAGGTCATCGGGGGCCTGTTGTTGGTTTTTGAAGCGATGCTTGTTGGGTATTGTTGTTGCGGTGCTTGCTTTGGCGTCGCGGCTGGTTGCTGCTGGTCGCGCCGGAGGCGGAGGAGGCCGGACCGGTCGCGCCGAGGGCGGCGGGTGGGCCGGTCGCGGCGGGCGGGCCGGTCGCGCCGGGGGCGGCGCTCCTACGATACGGCTTGGACTGCGCTGGAGAGGGCGTTTGCATTGGCATGCGGCAACGGTAGGTAGACCGCGCCCATTTCTTGAGCAAGCTTCTCTGCGTCAGGCCGGGGGCGCGGCGACATATCCACCACCAAGGCATTGAGCTCGGCGACGCGGAAGGCGCGGGCGGAGCTGATCGCGTCCTCGGTGGCTTGCGCGCGTCCACCGATGCCTGCGCGGGTGACATTGGCGCGACCGTCGGTCAGCACGACCACTACCGGCGTGCCACCGCGGCGCTGGACGCCGTCGGCCAGGTCGACCGCCGCATCGATACCGCAGGCCAGCGGCGTGCCGCCGCCACCGGGAAGTCCGGCCAGGCTGCGCTTGGCGCGCACCAGCGAGCGGGTCGGCGGCAGCAACAGCTCGGCGCGGGGGCCGCGGAAGGCGATCATCGCAACCCGGTCGCGGCGAACGTAGCAGTCCGCCAGCAAGAGTTCGACCGCGCCCTTGGCCTCGGCGAGACGATGCAGCGCGGCAGAGCCGGAGGCGTCCACGACAAAGATGGTCGTGGTCTCGGAGCGCTGCTTGTAACGGGTGACGCGGAAGTCGTCATGGCGCACCTCCACCAGCAGGTTGCCACCCTTGCCAGCGCTCTCACGCTCCGCGCGACGCAGCCGCTGCCAGGGCGCGGCAGCTCGCAAGGTCTCGATGATGCTGAGCCGGGCACCGGCGCCGGGCTCGCCGCGGCGGGTGCCGGCAGGCCGACCGCGCAGCGAACCATTCTGACTGGCGCCGGACTTGCCGCTGGTGCGGCTGCGGCTGCGCAACGCGCCCATTTGCAGCATCGCCAGCAAATTGGCCGGGATTGCCGCCTCGGCGGACTCCAGCACTTGGTCTTCAAGCGGCTTGTCGATCTCCTGCTCAGGGGTCTGGTTGTCTTGGTCGTCGTCTTGGTTCTCCTCCGGTGGCGGTGGTTCCTCGGGCTGCTGGTCGTCGGGCTGTTCGGGCATCGGCAGACGGGTCGCCCGCGGCGCCAGCACCAGCCTGGCAGCCAAGCTAACGTCTTCCACCGTCACCGCATCGCGCTCCGCCAGCGCGGCGGCGGCGCGGGCCACCTGCGCCGCCGCCAGCGAGGCGCGCAACGAGTCGACCCCCAGCGCCATCGCTGTGCCGCAGATAGCCTCAAGCATCGGCTCGCCGATATCGATGTCGGCTAGGCGCAGCCGAGCTTCGAGGATCTCTTCGGCGGAATAGTCAGCGGGCAGAGCATCGCGCCAAGCGATATCGTTAAGGTCGAGCAACATCGCGAAGCGGTCGACCAGGGTGTGCGGCAGTTGCTCCTCGTCGTTGGCGCCCTCGTCCAGCGCGACGACTCCAAAGCGCGTGGGAGTGCGCGCGGTGATGCCGTCGCGCTCCACCAGCACCTCGTGATTGTCCAGCGCGGCGCTGAGATGGGCGGCCGTGGAGCGGGCAACGCGCTCGGCCATGGCCAGCAGCACGACGCCGCCGTCCGCCTCCGCCAGCAGGCCGCGCTCGGCGACTGGCCGGCCGGCGCGCAAGGTTGCTGACAGGTCCAGACCGCCGAGCAGACGCCCGTCGGCGATATGCAGCGGCACACGCCGAAAGGGTTGATCCGCCGGCAAGAGTTCGCGCAGCAGTTCCAGCCAGACATCCCGTACCGGTCCCGGCAGCGCGCGTACCGCGACGCCGATGCTGCCGGCAGGATCAATGGCGAACAGTGCCGCGGCCAGGCAGGCGTCGTCCCAGCGCGAAGCCTGGGGGGACTGAGCCGATTGCGGATGCGTCGGTTCATGATCTGATCCGGTGCCAGATCCAGAGCCGAGGCTAGAAGTCGGTTTGGAACCCGGGCCTGCCGCCGATGAGGCGGGGCTGCCGTCGCCGTGGATCATGCGCCGGCCAACTCCGTACCGAACAGCTCTTCGATCGCGCGCTCGACGCGGGTGGTGGAGCCGGCATCATCAAGCACATTGCGGCGTAGGCGATGCCGCAGTGCTGGCGGGGCGACTCGCATCAGGTGCTTGTCGCCGACGGCGTCGTCACCTTCCAGCGCGGCAAAGGCGCGCGCGGCGCGGATCAGCGTCAGCTCGCCGCGCAGGCCATCGGTGCCGAGCTTCATGCAGAGCTCCGTGGCGCGCTGGAGCGTGGCGTCAGGCACCTCAACCAAAGCCAGCTTGTCTTTCGCTTTGAGGATTTGTCGGCGGATCTTGGCATCCTTGCGCTTCCACTTATCGATAAAGGCGGCCGGATCGCGCTCGAACTCGTCGCGCAGACGCACCACTTGCATCCGACTCTTGAGGTCCTGAGGTGTGCTGACCTCCACCGACAGGCCAAAGCGGTCGAGCAACTGCGGGCGCAGCTCCCCTTCCTCGGGATTGCCGCTGCCCACGAGTACGAAGCGCGCCGGATGACGCACACTGAGGCCTTCGCGTTCCACCACGTTTTCGCCGCTCGCGGCCACGTCCAGCAGCGCGTCGACCAGATGGTCTTCGAGCAGATTGGCCTCGTCGATATACAAAAACCCGCGGTGCGCGCGGGCCAACAGTCCGGGCTCGAAGCGCTTCTCGCCTCGGGTCAATGCGCTCTCTAGGTCCAACGCACCGATAACGCGATCTTCGGTGGCGCCCAGGGGCAGGTCCACCACGGGGACGCTGCCCTTGCGAACTTTGAGTTTACCCTTGGTGCGCTTCTGCTCGCGGCAGGACTCGCACAGCGCGGTCTCGGCGGCGTCCGGATCGCAGTTATAGACGCAGTGCTCAACCACGCGCATGCTCGGCAGCAGCGCCGCGAGCGCGCGAATGGCGGTGGACTTGCCAGTGCCGCGGTCACCAAAAACCAGCACGCCGCCGATACTTTGGTCCGTCGCCGCGATCAGGATCGCGAGCTTCATCTCGTCTTGGGCGACAATGGCGGAGAATGGGAATGCGACCGGCATGTTTTGTTGTTCCTATCGGCAAGCGATGATGTCGTGATGGCTGCGTCTGGTGCGGGCATCCGCGACCGCGGCTGCCAGGGCAACCGCGGAAACTATCGCCCTTATGATTGCAAGGTCAAGTCGAACGGGGCCTTTTATTGCGCCAGCGCAGACCCAGACCAGGGCCTTGAAGATGATGCGTCGCGAAGGCCCGCCCGGTACGGGTATCCTTCGCTGCCTGAGGCGAACGCGGGCGCTGGTGCAGCGCCGCGGTCATCCGCGCATGGTCGAGCGCCAACAAGTCATGCGATTGCATCAGCGAGGCGAGCACCTCGGGTCACCGATTGGCAGTCGTGGAAACGCCAGAGGAGCTGATCTTCATCAATGCCTCCGGCCCGCTGATTCCCATCGCGCAAGCCTGTCTGGATCAAGGCACCGCCACCCGAAACCCGAAGTTTAGCGCGCTCGATAGCACCGACTCCATCTCGCGACGGGGGCCACCGGTGTTCAGGACACCAAGCGCATAGAGCACGACGCGGTTGTTCAGCGGATACTCCCCATAGGCCGCGAGTTCGTTGGATGAGTCGTCCAGATTGCGCGCCGCCATGAGGCGCCAGTAGGCTCCGTCCGAGAGCAGATTGTTCTGCCACACCAGGTAGAGGTAGTTCTGACGCAACAATGGCGGCGCCAGGCCGAGTGCGGCGCCGAGCAAGGGGTCGCGCACGGCTCGGGGTGCCTCATCCAGGGCGGCGGCGCTCGCGAAGTAGGCCGAAGACTCGTCAGCGCTGTAGCCGTGGCCGTAATAGAGGTATTCCAGATTCAGGGTCTGTCCGTTCTCTAGGGTTAGGGCGGCACCGGCGAGCGCGGCCTCGCGGCGCGCCGACTCATCGACGATCTGCAGTGGCGCATTCGGAACCGAGGGCGAGCTGAGCCCGTTTGGCAAGGTCCCGGTGCTGGCCTCGGCGTAGAGCAGCCAGGCGTCGCTTTGGGTCCATTGCAGATCAATGCCAACGAACCAGTCGCGATCTTGCGGCTTGGCCACGGCAAGCCCAGCGGCCCAGTCGAAACCACGCCAATCGAGCTTGGCCGTCCAGGTGTCTTTCCATGGGTCTGGATTGTCGGCGTCGTGTCCGTAGCCGGAGACCCAACCGGCCCAAAGGGAGAGGCTGTGATTGGGGGTCCAGATGACCCGCGCGATGTCGATGCCGGTGAGTTCCAGGTTCGGGTCGTTGCGTCCGCTGTTGAAGTAAAACGGATTGGACGGAGAGCGAAACTGGCTCGGCCCCCAGGTCAAGAGTTCCCGGCCCGCCGAGAGCGACACCGACTGGCTGAGCTTGAGCCCTAGGGCGGCCTGGCTGAAGTACCCCTGATTGCCCTCTGACTGGTTCAGCGGGGGGTCCAGCCCTTGGAAGATCAGAATCGGTCTTAGGTGCAGCTTGAGCCGCTCGGTGGTCAGGTTGATGTCGAATCGACCTTCGACATTGGCCGCTGACTGCGGCAGATTTGCAATGTCGTTGCCCGGGTTGAGGATGCTGCGGTGCTGATAGCTGTAGGTATCAGCGTACCCGTAGAGCTGGCCGCGCCAGTTGAACGCCATGTCCTCGAAGGCCCCACCCTGCCCCGCCTGGGCGAGACCGCAGGCAGCCAGAGGGGCGAACACCAGACAGGTCTGGACAACAAGAGCCCGCAATTGTCGCCGCATGAGTCTATACCGAGATTGGCCCGCCGCGTCCTGAATCCTAACCCGCGCGATGGGCAACGGCAATGGTGGAGCCCGGACCTCGGCCCCTGGGCTCAAGCGTTATCGAATCCGTATCACAACCGCGAACGGCGGGATCTCGCGTCCCGCCGTCCGCGCTCCGGCGGTTACAGCTGTCCGAGCGCAAAGACCGAGGACGCGATGTCCTTGACCTCGACCGCGCCGTAAGCGAGTACGGTCCTGGCGTCCTGGAGCTCGTCCTCAATGACCATTCGGCTGATGAAGGGGATCGTCTTGCCGTTGTGTTGGATCGTCTGATCGTACGCAAAGCTGGCGCTCTTCAGCAGTTTGCCCGACAAGGAGTAGAACTCCGCTTTGACGCCCAGCCCGCGATCCTTGGAGACCCAGTAACGCACGCGGTCATAGGTGGTGCGCTTGTCACGGGCCTTGAGCTCCAGCACATAGCACTGGACTCCGCCAATGCTCTCCTCGCCGTCCAGCGTGGCTTTGTAGTCGTTGGCGTAATTGGTCGCCGCGATGTCACCGTTAGAGGCCAGGCCGGTCATGCGCTGGCGCGGTGACACCGGGATTGGCTTTGACAGCCCAGGCTTGGTGATCCACATATTTCGCCCAACTTCAAGCAGCTTGTTGCCGCGGAAGCGAGACGGCTCTTGGGTCTCCACCAGACTGGCATCCGGTACGGCCTTGACCCGAAGCACTTGGGGCTCCAGTGTGCGCCCGCCTTCGCGCGACTTGGCCGTGACCGTCCACTCGATGCCGGGCAGTCCGCCACCGCGCGCTTTATCCGACTGATCGAGCAGGGTGTTCGGATTTGGCGCGGCCATCAGGGTGGTGGCCGACACTGCAAGCATGGTGGCAAATGTGGCCCCAAGTCGACTGCCGGCGTGTATCTTGGTGAGTGTAAACATGGGCATTTCTCCGAGCGTGGTTTGAGACATTGACGAGCGTGGTTTGAGTCAGTGAGTCCGGGTCAAACATGACCCAAGGCATTGATGATGGGCTGGTGGGCAGCGCGGCGGGCCGGGATCAAGGCCGCAAGTAGGCCGACGACCGCGAGCACAACCGCGGCCACGATCATGCGTTCGTCCATGTCGATCAATAGCGGCACGGCCGCGACCTGATTGGGCGGCACGTATGAGATACCGGCCGCATTCACGATGGCACGCACCGCCATGGTGACGGCAAAGCCAACACCGCAACCGATCACGAGCAGCAGCCCGGCCTCGGAGGTGAACAACCGTGTGACCCCTCGCTGACGCAGACCAATGGCGCGCAGCGTGCCGATCTCCCGGGTGCGCTCGACGACGGCCATACCCATGGAATTGATGACGCTCATGGCAACGACGGTCAGCACGATCAGGAAGATGAAGCCGAAGATCATGTTGAACATCTCGCGCACCTGGCGGTAGACGGACGAAAGCTCATCCCAGCTCTGGATCTCCAGCGCCAGGCCCGCGTCGGCAAATCGCTTCTCGAGGTCGGCCCGTGCAACCGCGGTGCTGCCCGTATCGTCGAGCAACAGGGAAAGCCGGTCGGCACGCCCCTCGGCGTCGTAGAGATAGCGCACAAGCTCCAGCGGCATGAAGGCAGCAAGGTCGTTGGTGGACGCGTTACCGGTGTTGAAAATCCCGCCAACGACGATGTCCGAGGCATTGGCCTGACCACCGAGCGTGTTGACCAGGACCGCCCCGGTATCGCCGACGTCAAGCTTCATCAGCCCGGCCAGTCCGTTGGCGATGGCAACGGTATCGCGGTTGTCGGCATCAAGGGTCTCAACGCCGCCGCCAGCCACGTTACGGCTTGCGGCCAGGGCCGGAACCACGGCGAGGCCCTGACGCAACTGCCTGGCCGCCTCGGGCTGGATGCCTTCGGCGACGAAAATGGTGCTGACACGGCCGTTGGACAGCAATCCGGAAATGGTCATGCGCGGGGCAACCAGCCGCACGTGCTGATTCTCGCTGGCGATGGCGCGAATGCGCTCAATCTCATCGCCATTGAGCATGTAGCGTTCCGGGTCCAGCTTGCCCTCGCGGCTCATGCCAGGTTTCTGCACGGTCAGGTGGCCGAGCAGTTCGCCATGGATGGCTTGGAGTTCCAGCCCGCGATAGATGTTGTGGGTATAGCCGGCGAACAGGGAGATGCCCGCATATCCCAGCATGATCGCCAGGAAGGTGACCAGGCTGCGGCGACGGTTCCGCGTCAGTCCGCGTAAGGCCAGCATCAGCAGGGCGGGTTGTTTGTTCTTCATGCCATCACCTCATCTTTCTCAATCTCACCGTCACGCAACAGGATCTTGCGGTCCACCTGATCAAGCAGGCGAGCATCATGGGTGGTAAAAACGAAGGTCACGGAGTGGACGCGGTTCATCTCCCTCATCAGGTCGACGACCATGCGACTGTTCTCGGAGTCGAGGTTGGCCGTTGGTTCATCGGCGATAACCAACTGCGGCTCGACCACCAGCGCCCGGGCAATGGCGACGCGCTGACGCTGACCGCCGGAGAGCTGGTCTGGGCGCGAGGACTCGAATTTTGCCAACCCCACCTCGCGCAGCAATTTCCTGGCCGCGTCTTGGGCCTCTTCGTGCGGCGCGCCGCGCAATTGCAATGGCAACATGACGTTCTCGACGGCGGACAAGACCGGGACGAGGTTAAAGCCCTGAAAGACGACGCCGATACGCTGGGCCCGAAAGTCGGTCAGCTCGTCGTCCTCAAGCCTCAGTGTCTTGGTCCCGTCGAAGAGGATTCGGCCTTTGTCCGGAAGATCGATCAGGCCGAGCACGTTCATCAGGGTGGACTTGCCACTTCCGGATGGGCCCCAGACGGCGAGGAACTCACCCGGCGCCACATCCATGGACACCCCATTGAGGGCAGTAACCTGCGTCTTGCCGAGATCGAAGCGGCGATGAATGTTAGTGAGCTGTACCAGCGGCTCGACGGGCGAGAGACCCTCGACACCCAGTAAATAGGCGTTCTTCTGGTCCGCGTGCACGGGACTCAGCGGCAGAGTGGCTGCGGTCATTACGACGACTCCGTAATCGTGTTGCAATGAGGGAGCGCCGGGCATTCGCTGCCGAGCGCCCCCAAAGGGGTACGGGGTTAAGCCTCATGCAACCTTAGCGGGCACAAACTCAGTCTGAGCAAAGGCTGGGACGCTCGGGGTTCCGATGATGTAGGAGATCCGCTTGATGGCATGGTCAGGATTCTTGTTCGGCAGTTGTCCGATCTCCCAGTGGTAGTCGGGGTCATTCAAGTCGGCGACCAATGCGGCAAGCTCGTCCTCTGTATAGGCACGCAGCCCTGAGACGACATTGTCCCAGCAGAACATCAAGGGCACGATTGGCACCAGGTAACCGAACACCAGGTGATGCCAGCGGAACGGACGGATACGGGCGGTCATAATCAGGGCCAGGATGAAGCTGGGGATCAGGCTGATGAACAGGATCCAGCGAGCGCTGCGCTCTGGGGTTTCAAAGGCCGCGAACACCGCGCGTCGGTCGAAGGCGGATTTGAGAATCGCCTTGGCGTCGCGGGGCTTGAAGTGGTGAAAGCCGCGGATGATGACCCGGGCACCCGGCAGGTCATCGGGGACCGCACGCGCGTCGATGGGGTTTTCGACCGGGTCCAGGTAGTCGTATTTGCGCTCAAGCTTGCGGTACTCCTCCACTTGCGGGTAATAGTCGGTGATGCGCAGCCGGCCGAGACGCTCCTCGCTGAAAGCGTCGTCGAGGGAGCGGATCAGGGTGCGACCGCTGCCGGCGCAGAGTTCGGTGACGTCCCTCTCGCCTTGCTCCTTGAGCACGGCTTCGAGCTTGTCGACCGCGGTCTCCAGGGTCGGCGAGTTGGCGTCGATCTGCTCAATGACTTCGGAGATGTGATGCTTGAGAAAGTTTGGCACCCAAGGCAGGTCGGTAAATTCAAAGAGGTGAAAGCGCATGGTGGTTCTCCAGTGAATCGTGAGTGACGGGGATCGTTGGGATGGTCGCCCAAGTGGCTCATTCAGCCGGTTTGAGGTGAGATTGGCTGGCCTTGCTGGGCCAGTGATTGCGAAAGTCGTAGCGCCCCGGGGACAGGACGTCGTTGGGGTCTAGCGAGGTCTTGAGCACACGCATAAAGTGGCCGTAATCGTCGTCCGACTGCGGCATCGACTCCATTGACTGTATGCCCAAACGCGAGGAGAGATAGCCTGCCTCGTGCAGCGCTCCGATCAGCTCTTGATGGCAGGCCATCGCGCGTTCGTCCTCGCCCTGGACGCTGCGGTCATAGACCGGATTGATGGCCACGTTGATCTTGCGCCCAGTCACGCACAAGAGCGCGATCTTGGGCTCGAAACCATGGCGCAGACAGATCTCCTCGGTGATCTTTACCAGGCGTCTCATGTGGCGCCCTTGGAACGGCAGGGATGGGTAGCTCCAAATGGTCCCGCAACCGTCGCGGTCGGCGTCCATCGAGGCTGGAATCGGCCCCGGCTTGCGCCAGTACGCCATGGCTACAAACTCGTCTTCGGTGTAGCCCTTGAACGAACTCTCATGGTGCAATCGAGTGAGCATGGCCGGGTCACGGCCGAGGATCAACTTGCTGAAACCAGGGAGGCGCTCCATCCACCGCGTGCGCTTGTTGTCTAGGAACAATAGGCTATCGACCTTGCCGGCCAGGGCCTTAGTGATCAGCCGACGCTCCGCCAGCCCCTGCTCGCGCGAGAGGTTGTAGAGCGCTCCCCAACCGTTCCAGCGGCCGATCTTGAGGCGACGCTTCTCCTGCTCGAGCAGGTCCTTCGGCAGGGGCGTCACGCCCTTCGCCCGGCTCCAGGGGTAGCGGCCGCGGGTGGCAAGCATGCGGTAGTCGTTCCAAAGACCCACCGGCAGCGCCAGCCCCCGCAGGCGCAAGCCGCGCAGGGCGTCGATCACCTCGGCGGCCCCGCGGTCGTCGTCGATAGAGAAGAACAGCGTCTGGAAGAAGGCCGGCTCCGGTGACAACCAGAAGGTCATACTGGTCACAATGCCGAGGTTGGATTGGCTGAACAGCCCGTTGACGGCTGGCCCAACACCCCATTCGCTGACGGGTCCCAGGTCCGACTCCGGATAGCGGGAATGGCCCGTGCGGATGACCTCGCCCGTGGGCAGCACCACCTCCATGGAGGCGATATGGGCGATGCGGTCACCGTAGACGGCCTTTGCGACACCGCGCTCTAGGGTGTTGCCGATGAGACTGGAGTCACGCGGTCCGCCGCTGATGGCCATGAAGGTGCGCGCGCCCTGCTCGTGGAGAAAATCGCAGATCTGCCCCTGGGTAACGCCGGGACCGACGGTCACATGGGCAAGCTCTTCGCAATAGTCAGAGATGCGGTTCAAGCGCCCCAGGTCGATGACCACATTGCCGTCCTGCACCGGCACCCGCGAGCCATAACCCCAGTTTTTTCCCTTGCTAATGGGGTAGATGGGAACACGGTGGCGGTTGGCGATACGCACGCAAGCCTGCACCTCGCCGGTATTGCCGGGGCGCAGGACCGCCGGGACCTGCTGGCGGGTCGCAAAGGTGGCGGTGGTTACGGCGTCTAAGAGCTTGCTGTCGACGCGCACATGCTGCTCGCCGATGGCCTGGCGCCACTCGGCGAAGGCCTGGCGGTAGTTGGGGGCGATGTCGCTGCCGCGATGCTCGCGCACCGCTGTCTGTTCGGGAATGCTCACGATAAATCTCTCCTCGGGATTGTTCGAAAGGCCCAGGCCCACTTCAGGCTCACGCGGCGTTCAGGTGACTGTCGATGAGGTCGGCGACACCGCGCACGTAAGGCGCCTGCAGCAGGCTGTAGTGGTCGCCCTCGACGCAGTGGTGGGTCAAGTCCCCGGCGATGCCGCTCCAACCGGCGGTCGGGTGAGCCGGGTGGTCCTCAGGCAGGTCACAAGCGTGGATCAGTACCGTTTTGCCACCGTAAGCACTGGGCTGGTGCTGGAACATGGCTTGCAGGTTGGCGTCAAGAACGCGGCACAGGCGCTCTAGCTGATCCCTGGGCACGTCCGCCGGCAGCAAACCGCGCTCAACGGCACGCTCGACCAAGCGTCCCCTGGGATCGGGTGCGTCGCCGAGGTCGGAGACATCAAGCTCGCCGCCGCCACCCATGCCGGCGATGTCACGCGCCATCCATTCGAGACGTTCGGCTTGGCTGACCTGCCGCCTGCCGGTCTCATGGGCATAGCTGTCGATCATGAATACGACCTCGACCTCGTCGCCCTCGGCCTGCAGCCGCGCGGCCATCTCCAAGGCGATCATGCCGCCCAGCGACCAGCCGCAGAGCCGGTAGGGGCCGTTCGGGGACTGCTTGCGGACCGCCGCAAGGTAGTGACCAACCATGCTGGAGAAGTCCGCGAGCGGAATCTCACCGCGGCGCAGCCCCAGAGAACGAAGACCAAAGATGTCGTAACGGCCCGCCAGCAAATCGGCCAGTTTGCGGTAGGCGAGGATGTTGCCGCCGACGGGGTGGACGCAGAATAGGGGCCGCTCGGCATCCCCGCGACGCAGCGGGGTCAGGAGGTCATCGTCACCGCTGTCCTGCTCCAGCCACGCGGCCATGCCGGCCACGGTGTGCGCTCGCACCAAGACCTCGAGCGGCAGCTCGCGCTCCAGCTCCTCGCCGATCTTGGCCAGCAGGACAACCGCCAGGAGCGACTGCCCGCCGAGGTCGAAGAAGTTGTCGTCGATACCGATGCGCTCGACCTCCAAGACTGCCTCCCAGAGGCCGCAAAGCTTGCGCTCAAGCAGGCTGCGCGGCCCGCGGTAGACGCGCTGCGGATCGCAACCGGCGACCTGCGGAACGGGCAGTGCCTTGCGATCGAGCTTGCCGTTAGGCGTCATCGGAAAGTGGTCCAACGTGACGAAGGCGAGCGGCACCATGTAATCCGGCAGGGTCTGGCGCAGGTGATCCTGAAGCCCCTGCTGCGAGGGTACGGCGTCGGCACGACTGGGCACCAGATAGGCAACCAGGTCCTTGATGCCCTGGTGCAGCTCCGACGCCAGCACCACGACCTCGGCAACCTCTGGGTGACGCGACAACGCGACCTCAATCTCGCCAAGCTCGACACGGTAGCCGCGGATCTTCACCTGGGCGTCGAGACGGCCAAGGAATTCGATCTTGCCGTCGGCGAAGTAGCGCCCCAGGTCGCCGGTTCGATAGAGACGATCTCCGTTGCCGCCGAACGGGTTGCGAATAAAGCGCTCGGCGGTCAGCTCCGGCTGCCCCAGATAGCCCCTAGCGACGCCTGCGCCACCGATGTAGAGCTCGCCTACGGCGCCGACCGGTACCGGGTTCAGTTGCTCGTCTAGGACATACAGGCTCTGGTTGTCGAGGGGACGACCATAGGGAATGCTGCGCCATTCCGGGTCGATATCTCCGATTGGGAACCAGATGGACCAGATCGCCGCCTCGGTCGCGCCACCCAGGCTGATCAGACGCGGATCGCCATCGCTGTGTTGGCGGATTTGCTCCGGCAGTCCGAGGGGAATCCAGTCACCGCTCATCATCACCAGCCGCAAGGTCTCCGGCAGACGCTCGCGCTGAGCGCGCAGCCGACCCGCGAGCATCTCCATCATGATCGGCGCGGAGTTCCAGATACTGACCCCGTGCCTGCGCAACAGGTGCATCCAGTGCTCGGGGTCGGCAGCCCGTTCGTGATCGGGGATGACCAGCGTGGCACCTGCCGCGAGGCTGCCGAAGATGTCATAAACCGAGAGGTCGAAGCCGAGGGCGGAGAGGCCGATGAGGCGGTCTTCGGCAGTCACCTGAAAACGGCGGTTGATCGCTAGGACCGTGTTCAAAGCGCTGCGATGATCAAGCATGACTCCCTTCGGCGTGCCGGTGGAGCCGGAGGTGAAGATGACGTAGGCGAGGTTCTCTGGGGTTACGCCAGACTCCGGGGTCCGGGCCGCGCAGGGAATGTCGGCGGTCGTGTCGACGACCCGGGTATGAACCGCGCAGCCGATTAAGCCTCCGGCACGCTCGGAGCGTGCGATCAGGACCTGGGCCTTGCATTGCTTGACGATTCCGGCGATACGCTCGTCCGGGCTGCGCAGGTCGAGCGGCACGTAGGCGCCGCCAGCGAGCTGGATACCGAGCACGCAGACCAGCATCTCCAACGAGCGCTCGACACAGAGGGCAACGCAGGACTCGGGGCCAACCCCAAGGTCCTGAAGCTCGTGGGCCAGACCCGATGCCCGGACCAGCAGCTCGCCGTAGCTGATCTGGCCCATGGCATGGATGGCCGCGGTCGCCTCCGGCGTGCGCATCGCCCGCTGGACGAAGGGCTGGAACAGGCAGCCCTCGGGGACGGCCTGTTGCGAGATCGGATTCCAGGCCCGCAGGATCTCGATCTGCTCGTTCTCGGCAAGCATGGGCAAGCGCGACAGCGGCATGTGCGGATCGGCGACGATGGCGCGCAGCAGGTTTTGGAAATGCCCCGACAGCCGCTCGGCGAACCAGTCATCGTAGAGGTCGGTGCGATACTTGAGCACGCCGTGCATTTCGGCGCCGCTGTCGAGCAGATCGAGCACCAGCTCGAACTGTCCCTCCTGTTGATTGATCGGGTAGTGGCGGATATGCAACCCGGCCACCGGCCAGCCGTCGCCACTCATGGCGCTATCTAGGGTCCGCGCCAGGCCCTGCGGCCGGTGATAGTTGAACATGGCCTGAAACAGCGGCGTACGATCCGCCTCCCTGGCGCAGTTGAGATGCTCGACCAGGGTCGGGAACGGATACTCCTGATGGGCCAGGGACTCCAGCACGTCAGGACGCAGACGCTCGGCGAATTGGTTGAAGGTCGGGTCGCCGGCGAGATCGGAGCGAATCACGACAGGATTGACGAAGTAGCCGACTACGCCCTGCTTGCGACGCTGCTCGCGGCCGTTGCTCGGACAGCCGATGGTCAGGTCGGTCCGTCCGGTGTAACGGTGCAGGGCAACCATCATGGTGCCCAGATAGAGCATGAAGGGGGTCAGTGAGAGACGCGTGGCCAGCCCCCGGGCCGCGCTGCTCAGCGCAGGGTCGATTGTGAACCTAACCGACGCGCCGCGCGGCTCCTGACGCTCGCAGCGGTTGCGCGTGGCCGGGAATGCCACGCCATTGTCGACGCCCGCCAAGCGCGCCTTCCAGAAAGCCAACTCGCGCTCGCCCTCGGCTCCGGACCAGCGCTTCTCCTGTTCCAGCGCATGGTCCTCAAAGCGCACCTGGGGCGGCTTCAAGGCTGGACCCGCACCCAACTCGTACAGGTAGAGCCCGATGAGCTCCTCTGCGCAAAGCCACACCGACCAGGCATCGAACACAATGTGATGTACATCCATGAGCAGGATGTGGTTCTGCTCACCGGTGCGATAGACGCCAGCGCGGATCGGGCACTCCTCCCCAAGCCGGAATGGCCGCTCATGGTCACGTCTCAGGCGTTGGTCCACCTGCTCCCGGGTCAGGCCTCGGGCGTCGATCTCTTCCCACACAAGCTCGCGGTATCCAGCGACCTCCTGGCATAGCTTGCCGCCGTGAAAATTGAACTTGGCGCGCAGCAAAGGGTGGCGCTGGACCAATGCCTGCAGGGCCCGCCGCAGGACCGGGACTTGCAGCTGCCCGCGGATCTCCGAGCAGAAGGCGATGTTATATGCAAAGCACGTCGGGTAGCGGTTTTGCAGGACCCACAGGGCCTGTTGGCCTGCCGTGGTCGCTACCTGTACGGTCTGCTGGGTCGCTCGCTCCTGCAACAGCCGTGCTAGCAGGGCTCGTTTCTCCGTCGAAGGGATGGCCATGTTCATCGGCTCTGTCCTCGCTATCGATTGATTGTTCATGGACTCAAGCGAGCTCTTTCAGGAGCCGATCGACGTCCGCGTCATCGAGTGAGTCTAGATTCCCGAGCAGCCGCTCCTCCTGAGACTGCCATTTGCCCGCGTCTGGCTCGGCGGACCTGGCGACGCTTGCAGGCTCGACGCCAGCGCAGTCTTGGCCATCGCCGATGCGCTGCAAAATCATTTCGGCGATATGAATGAGTCCGCCCCCCTGCATCAGCTCCAACGCACCGATTTCGATGCCGAGCAACTGCTGCAGGGCGACCACCAGCTCCATATTCATTAACGAGTCGACGCCGAGGTTGGCGAGGCTAAGCTCAGGGACGATCCGGTCCGTTGGCAGCCGCAGCACTTTGGCCAGGGTCATCACCAGGTGCTCGCAAACGCGTTCGCGCCGCGCCTCGGGGTCGAGCGCCATGATGTCGTCGCGCCGCGCTTGCACCTCAGGGTCCAGGCCGCTTGATGCGCCTTCGGCGATCAGAGCGGAGAAACGCGGCAGCTCAGCGGTTGCGGCCGCGGCCAATTTCCAGCGCTGCCAATCGAGATCGAGGATGCCGACCTGAGGCTCGTCCACCGCGAGCACCCGGCCGAGGACCTCCAAGGCGTCGTCGGCGCTGAAGGGTCGCATGCCGATACGCTCAAGGTACTGGGCCAGTTCGTTGCTCGATGCCGCCATGCCGGCATCTCGCAGGGCGCCCCAATTGATACTCGTGGCGGTCAAACCGAGGTGCCGACGGTGGTGGGCGAGACCGTCCAGTAGGCAGTTGGCGGACACATAGTTACCCTGCCCCGCGTTGCCGATCAGGGCCGACACCGAGGAGAAGAGGACGAAGTGGTCGAGGGGCAGATCCCGGGTCGCCTCGTGCAGGTGCAGCGCGCCATCGACCTTGGGCCCGAAGACGCCGGCCAGGCGCGCGGCGTCGAGCTGTGCAAGCGGTGCATCGTCAAGTATCGCGGCCGTGTGCATGATGCCGCGCAACGGCAACCGCCGCACAGCCGTCGTCTCCTCGACCAAGCGCATCACCTGCCGGCGATCCGTGACATCGACGGCGCGTATGTCGACCCGGCTACCGAGCGCCTCGAGGTCGCGGCGCAGGCCCGCGGCGGCCGGGTCCGCCTCGCCGCGACGGCTGATCAGGATCAGCTCGCCGGCCCCTTCCTTTGCCATCCAGCGCGCCAGCGACAGACCGAAGCCGCCGAAGGCTCCTGTAATCAAGTAGCTGCCCTGGGGATTGAAGAGCCTGCTGGGGCGCCGCGACACCAAGGCACGTACCCGATGCCCAAGATCGATGGCGACGCCCCCTGGCCAGCGCGACTCGGCCAGGAATGCGAAGGTGTCGGGGAGGTCAGCGAGGGTGAAACTCTTCACCGCCAGGGGCGCGAGCTCGCCACGCTCGAGGCGCATCCTGAGCCGGTCCAGGGTCTCGCGAACCTGCCGCGGACGCGCCGCCATCAGGCTTTCCAGATCGGTCACCATGAGGCTGAGGTCGTGGCGCTCACCAAGCCAGCCGATGGTCTCACCGCGCTGCGGCCGCACGCCCGGAATGCTGACGAGGCGACCGAACTCGCCGAGAACTGATACGTCGAGGTTTCCGATCCGATTGTGGAAATCGATCACTAGATCCGCGCCGCGGCCCTCGGTCAGAGTGGCGACACGGCTCTCCAGGTCCTGCTCGTCGACATGGATGAGCTCGGCCAGTCCCTCCAGCGGCTCGTTCGCGCTGCCGCTCACCGTGGCGATGACACGCGCCCCGCGGAGCCTGGCGACCTGAATGGCGGCCAGTGAGGCACCGCCGCTGGTGTGATGGACCAAGACGGTCTCGCCTGGTGTTAGCCGGCCGAGTGTCTCGACACCATACATTGCGGTGAGATAGGGCAACATGGACACGGCTAGCTGATCCGATGACATCGCCTCGGGGGCCTTCATGGCGAAGACGGCGTCTGGGTCGAAGCAGAGGTAGCGGCGCATCGCGTCCGGCATGCAGACGACATAGCGGTCACCGACGCAAATGCCGGTCACGACAGCGCCGACGCGGGTCACGCTACCGACGGCGACGCTTCCCGGACGATGGTCGAAGTAGGCGCCGATGGCGGCTCCGACGGCGCCACTGGTCAGCGCGAACAGGTCTCGCGGCAGCACCGCGCAGCTTTGCACACGGATCTCAACCTCATTGACCCGCGGGCCCGGCCGCTCGCTCAGAACCGGCTGGACGGACTCCAGGTCCTTCGGGCGCCGCGGACGCAGCTCGAATTGGGCCTCATCGTCGATGGCGACGAACTCGTCCTCAGCGTCGGACGGTGCATGCATCGGCATGCGCTCAAGCCGCTGCACGTAGCGAACGAAGCCGCGCCAGGCGGCGGCGTCTTCATTCGAGTCGGCAAGCACCTCGACCACGACTGGAGCAACGGAGGTCTCCTCGGCATCCAGGTCCACCACGCTGGGGCGCAGACCCGGGTGCTCCGTCCCGGCCACGCGCATGAGGCCGATCAGCGCCCCTTGGTGCATCGCCAAGCGCTCTGAGGTGAACACCGGTTGCGCGCCCCGGGTGACGAGGTAGAGCCGCGGGCTGCCGGCGTCACCGGAGTCCAACAGGGCAAGCTCCTGGATGAGGCGTAGCAGCACGACACTCGGATCAAGGATAGGGTCATGCCAAACCCTGTCGCGGCCCAGGTCCAAGATGACACCGCGATAACCCAGGCCGGTGTCGGCGCTCATCGTCAAGCGTTCCTGCAGCTCCGTGGCGAAGCGCTCGGCGAGCTCCGCCGTCGCTGGGCCGGCGTCGTCCAGAGCGATAGCATCGGCCTGTATCCCAAGCTCAAACTGAAGGGCATCGGTCAATTGTTGTACGCCGCTTCCCAGACCCATCACTAGGTAGCGGCCCTCGGAGACGGTCCGCATGGGTCGCTCCGACTCGTTCCAGACGGAGCGATAGGTCCAGCCCTCCCTGTTGTTGACCTCCGCCGAGACGGCGCTTGGCACCTCCTGGCAATGCAGGCCTAGCACCTCGGCGATCGGGCCTTCGGCATCGTAGAGATGCAAGTCGGCCTCCAGCCAGTCCGACCCTTGGGTGACGACATGGCCGTGACACCAGAACTCCGTGCCGGACCGGCGGCGATAGACCAGCTTACGGATACCGGTCGGCAAAAAGGTCCCGCTTTCCCCCGGCATGGCCGCCAGCAGCGCCTGGAAGCAAGCGTCGAGCTTGGTCGGTGCGAGCCGAGCTTCGCTGTCGGCGTCGGTCTCGGTGACCATGGCCAGCACCTCGCCATCACCGCGGTGCAGCTCGGCGATTCCCTGAAATGCGGGGCCATAGTCGAGACCGCGACCCCGCATGTCCTCGTAGTGCTCGGCTGCGGTGCGAACATCTGTGCAGCGCGCCAAGAGCTCGGCGTGGGTCGGTAGCCGCATGGCTTTCGGCATGCGCGGGACGATCCTTCCCTCGGCATTCAAGACCCAATCTGACCTGCCGCTACGCGGTCGGCTGTGAATACGGAAGGCGCCCTCGGCGTCACCCTCCACGCGATATTCCGGCTCGTCGCTCGCATCAACCACCAGCGCTCGGCGAAATGCCAGACCCTCGAGTACGCAAGGACCGCCATCGAAGATCTGCTGCTGCAGCGCGAGCGCCGTCTCAACATAGGCGGCACCGGGAAGCACAACCAACCCCTGTACCTTATGATCCTGGAGGTAGCGCAGCGTTCGGCCGTTAATATCGCTCAACCAGATGTGGTTGGGGGCATCCACGGGCCGTTGGAGCAAGGCATGGGCAGGCTTACCCAGACGGTCGAGATTGCCTTGTTCGGTCTCGTTCCAGTGCTCCCGGCGCTGCCAGGGATAGGTTGGAAGTCGCAGGAAGCGGCCCTTGGGGTAAATCATCTCCCAGTCCGGCTCGCTGCCGGCACGGTAGAGCGCCGCCAGGGCATGGGCGAACACCGCGGACTCGTCCTCGCCTCGGCGCATGGAGGCGACCAACTCGGCCTCGATCGAAAGGGCGGCGAAGCTTTGTTTCATAGCCGTGGACAGCACTGGGTGCGGCCCGACCTCAAGAAAGACCCGATGGCCGTCTTCAACCAGCGCTGTGATCGCCTTGGCGAAGAACACCGGCTCGCGGATGTTGTCGCACCAGTATTCCGCGTCGTGCACGGGCTCCTCGACGCGGACGCCGCGCACGGTCGAGTAAAGAGGCAGCTTTGGACCGCTGGTTCGCAGATCGGCGAGACAGGCGCGGGTCTCTTGCTTGAGCGGTTCCATGGCCGGGCTGTGGTAGGGCACCTCGACCTCTAGCATCCGGTTGAACAGCCCCTGACTCTCGGCCTGCACGGCGATGCGCTCAAGGGCCTGACGGTCGCCGGACAGGGTGACCGAGGTCGGACTATTGATGGCCGCGACCGAGACCAGATCACGGTGGGGCTCGGCAAGCAGTGTGGCCTGCGCATCGCCACAGCCAAGCGCCAGCATGCCGCCCTTGCCGGCGGCTTGCTTTTGCAAGCGCGAGCGGTGATAGCTGATGCGGATGGCATCGGTCAGGTCGTAGCAACCGGCGACGTAGCCGGAAGTGACCTCACCGACACTATGGCCGACGACGGCCGCGGGACGGATGCCGCGCGCTGCCCAGAGCTCCGTCAGCGCGGCTTGAATGACGAAGTTAGCGGGCTGGGCGACAGTGGTGTCACCGATGCGAGAGCTGTCCTCGTCGGCCTGCATCTCGGCCCGAATCGACCAGCCGGCGACCTCCTGGAAGACCTCATCGCAGTGATCGACACAGGCCCGGAAGACCGGCTCGTCGCGATAGAGCTCGCGCCCCATGGCCCACCACTGTGGTCCCATGCCGGTGAAAACGAACACGGGCGCCTGGCGGGTATGGGCCGGGGCCCGTCCTTCGAGGATCGCCTCGTCGAAACCATTCGCAAGCCACGCGTCCAGGTGAGCTAGCGCATGCTCACGATCGCTCGTCACCAAGGCCAGTCGGTACTCGTGATGGGTCCTGCGGCGGGCCGAGGAGTAAACCAAGTCTGGCAGGTCCTCGGCCGGGTGCGCGGCGAGGGTGCCGCGCAGCTTGGCCACGTACTCCTTGAGTGCCTGAGGGTCGCGGGCCGACGCCACCAGTTGGTAAGGTGCCGATGTGTTGCAGTGCTCGCCGCCGCCCTGATCGGAGAAGCGCTCCATGAGCACATGGGCGTTGGTGCCGCCGTAACCGAAGGAGTTGATGCCAGCCAAGCAGGGGCGTCCGTCGTCGGGCAGCGCCTCAGGCTCAACCGGCAAACGCAGTCCAAGCCCGTCGAAGTCGATCTCCGGGTTCGGGCTGACGAGGTTGGCCAGTGGAGGAATCGTTGAGTGATGCAGCGACAGGGCTGTCTTGATCAGGCCGGCGACCCCAGCCGCGGCCTCAAGGTGGCCGATATTCGCCTTGACGGAGCCAAGGACGCAGGCAGCGCCGCGACCAGGAGTCCGGCCAATGGCTTCACCGAGCGCGTTCGCCTCAAGGGGGTCGCCGACCGCCGTACCAGTGCCATGGGCTTCGAACATGCGGATGTCCGCGGTACTCATGCGGGCGCGAGCACAGACCTGCTCGATCAGGGCCGCTTGGGCGTTCGGATTGGGAACCGTGATGCCGTCGGTGTGACCGTCCTGATTGCAGCCGGACGCGCAAATTGTCGCGTAGATGCGATCGCCAGCGGCGACCGCCTTCGACAAGGGCTTCAGGATCACCATGCCGGCGCCCTCGCCGCGCCCGTAGCCGTCTCCCGCGGCGTCGAAGCTCTTGCTGCGCCCATCCTTGGCCAGAAACTTCCCCTTGCACATCGCCACCATGACCTCCGGACGATGCATGACGTTGACGCCGCCGACCATGGCTACCGAGCAATCACCGTTCCACAGCGCTTGGCAGGCCAGATGGGTGGCGACCAACGAGCTGGAGCAGGCCGTATCCATCGACACGCTTGGTCCGCGCAGATCGAAGGTGAACGAGATGCGGTTCGCAAGCATCGCGAGGGTGAAGCCGACCGCGGTGTGGGGACCGATAGCATCGCGGTTCAGCGGGCTAAGCTGTGTCACCATGGAGTCCATCATGAAGCCGCCGACGTAGACACCGGTGGGAGAGCCAATCAGCCGATCGGCATCTAAGCCAGCGTCGTCGATAGCCTCCCAGGCGACTTCCAACAGCAGCCGCTGCTGCGGATCAAGGAAGTCTGCTTCCCGCGGCGAGATGCCGAAGAACATCGGATCGAACTGGCGAATGTCTTGATTGAGAAACCCACCCTTACGGACATACATTCGACCAGGAGCGTCTTCTGGATCGAAGAAACGCTGAAGGTCCCAGCGCCCCTCCGGCACGTCTCGCACGCCATCCACCCCTCCGATCAGGAGGTCCCAAAATTCCCCGGGGCTGGTGACGTTCCCCGGGAAGCGGCAGCCGATACCGACGACCGCGATTTTCTCCGCGCCAAGATTGACTGACACAACTGATCTCCTGCGGTCCCCACCCAGGGAGCCGTGTTAAATAGCGAATTGAACCGCTGCCTGGACCGATCGACCGATCGAAGATCGCTCCATGCCGATGCGAGTCCCTGTGCGACCTGGTGCGCATCCCTGCGTTGGGGGCTCCTTGCCGCTCTGTGACCATCGGTCCGCCCTCCCCGGGCAATGCAATCGATTCTTAAGAGAGGCGTCCTACATTGCCCTGACGCAACGATCTCAATCCCGAGTTGGACGCTGGACTGCTCCTTAGGGCCGGATTTAGGTTATCCGTCCTTGCAGGGGGCTTGTGGTCGACAAATGCACAGTCAGAAACAGACTAAATGCACAAGCAGAAACAGGCTTGTTACACCCTTGGTTGTTCGGAATTGGTTTTAAGCTGAAGGGTTGACTTGCGTAGTCGCAATGCCGGGTCGCCTGCGCCCATTGGCACAGCAGAGCAACGGGTATCGTTGGACTTAGCTTGGCTTGCGCAACCCTGGGATCGCCGTTTTCTGGGAGATCGCCGTTTTCTGGATCTGGACTGCGCCGCGTAATGGAAGCTGTGCTAATTGACGAAGACGGGCTTGCCCGTCTTCGGATCGATCATCTCGTCGAGCAACAACAGCGAGCGCCGGCGATGCCGGGCAGAGACCATGCCGCCGCCTCCTCACGCGGCATCGACTTGGAAATCGATGCGATCAGTTCGTTTTTTCATGCGCGGCTCAGAAGGTACAGGGCGTTGCGCCCTGCTAGCGTCGCCAACTCAAGATTTAACGAGCGGCCAATATGCGTCCGGCCGCAGCCTCGCCGCTGAGCCAGGCGCCTTCGATTCGGCCGCGCCGACACCAGTCGCCGCAGGCGCCGATGCCGAGGTTGGGGTCCCACAGACAGTCGGTGTCCAGCGGGTTGTCTGCCTGGCTATAGCGCCAGCGGTGGGCGCGGGACCAGACAACCGCGGGTAATGGTCGGCCAACAATGGCCGCGAAGGCCTGCAGCAAGGTCTCTTCAACGGCGTTCTGACTCCGCCGCGGGTTTGTTTCTAGATTCGGCTTCTGATCTGATGCCTGACTTGACGCCTGATCTCGTTCTGGCTCCAGATACCGACGACTCCAGTCTGCGTTGGCGTGCAAGACGCTCACCGGGTCACCGCGACCGGGTTTGCTGCCGTCGTTGGCGATCCAGCGAAGCGGCCCCCGGTTGACAAACAGACCGTCCCAGGGAAGCTCGATCGGAGCGTCAAAGCCGATCATCGCGGCCCAGCAAGGGGCATAGCGGACGCTAGCGGCCTCTGTCGCCAAGGCCGAGGCATGCGCAAGCAACTCCGCGGCTTGCGGGGCCGGGGTCGCGATGACGACGCGATCGAAGCGTCCGAGCTCGTTGGCCTGATCGTCCAGCAGCAACCAGGCATCGCCTTCGCGGCGCGGGGCGACGACGCGGGTCTGCAATCGTAGCTCCAAGTCTTCGGCTAGCATCCGGCCCAGACCGCTCATGCCGGGCAGGCCAACCCAGCGCTCTTCGTTGGCACCAGCGGCTTGGATATCATTGCCATCCCAGGCGCCGATGTGGCCCTGCCAGCGCGCGACGACGCCGCGCTCGGCCCAGCTCAGCACACGACGGCGAAAGCGCGGGTTGCGGGCGGTGAAGTATTGGGCGCCGTGATCGACCTGTTGGCCGAAGTCGGCAATGCGGCGGGTCGCGGCCCGACCGCCGTAGCCGCCTGACTTCTCAAAGACGATGACCTCGTGCGCTTGGTCAGCCAGGGTGCGCGCCGCCGCCAGCCCGGAGAGCCCGGCTCCGATCACGGCGATGCGCAGGCGCTCACCACGGGCCGGGCGATCGACCTTGCGCGCAAAGGCTTCTAGATCGAGCCGACGCGCGTGGCTGGCGGTATCGCGACCGCGCACCCTGCCCAGGATTGGGCGCTCGGGTGTGAAAGGTCGATCAAATAGTCCCAGCGCCCAGAGCAGCCCGCCATAGGAGTTAGGGTCAGAGCCGTCCAAGGCGTGGCGGTGATTCAGGTCGATGAGTTCCGCCATCGCGCGCAGCGGGCTTTGCGTCCAACCCAAGACGGCCTTGGCCCAGGTCATGCGCAGATTGTTGTGCAGTTCTCCATGCACCAGCAGAGAGCGTTGCGCCAAGTCCCAGAGTCGGTCGCCCGAGTCGCCGCGCGCCAGGCGTTCGTGGTCGATGCAACGCTCGCGGGGGTCATCGGCATGGGCCGTCAGCGTCGCCCGCGCCCAATCCGGCAGGGTCGCCCAAGCCTCTGGATCATGGGTGTGGAAGCAGTGATTATGGGCAAGCTCACGCCAGATCAGCAATTCGTCGAGAAACTTCTGGGCGCCCTCTCCGCCCAGCGCCTGTGCCTCGCGCGCGATGCGCAACGGCGACACCTGGCCATGGTGCAAATAGGCCGACAGCCGGCTTACGCCGCGTGGCCAGGGTTCGGCGGCATCATTGCGCAGGCGGTGATAGCGCGCGAGCCCCTCGCGCTTGAAAGCCTCCCAACGGGCATAGCCGGCATCGGCGCCGCCCGGCGTGTGCGGCAAGGGTGGCAGGGTATGATCGATGTCGCAGGCCGCGCACAGCACGGGGATGTTGGCAGTCGTTAAGTCCAAGGGCTGGAAAGGTATCTGCCCCTGGTAGGCACCCGGCGTCAGATCGGTCTCGGGCCAGGGCCGCGGCACGCGCTCGGCATAGGCCTGCTGGTTGTGTCGGCGCAGTTCAAAGGCCCGATCAAAACGCTTGGGCTGCAGCCGCATCGGTACGATGCAGGCGGAGTCGACCGCCCAAACCGGGGTCTGGACCCGCGCCGCGATGCCTCTCGTCCAAGCCGGAAAGGGTGGTGCTGGAAAGTCCTCGGTCACCAATAGCGCGGCCCGCGCAGCCAGTTCGCGCAGCGGCGAGACCGCCGCCGGCTCCGCGGGCAGGTGAAACAGCGCCTGGACGCCACGCAGCGCCAGCTCGCGATGGGCGTCTCTCGCGCCTTCGAGAATAAAGGCATGATGCCGGTCGGCGTTGAATCGATGCCGACCTGCAAGCCCTTGATAGACCAGCAACGGCAGTCGCAGCGCCTCGGCCGCATGCAGGGCTAGGTCAAGCGCCGGATTCTCATGTCCGCGTACCGCATGGTGCATCCAGTACAGGACCAACTCGCCCGCGGCATTAACGGGATGATCCGAGACCGGGCGCAGGCGTTCGCGCAAATGGTCAGGCAGGCAATCGGGGTGCAAGAGCGGCATCGCGTTGGGCTCCTCGGCCGTGGGACCAGACCACAGGGAAAGGCTAGAAAACCGCGTCGGTTATTGGGCAGTCTTGTCCCAGTCCTAGTCGCCATCTAAATCGTGGCCGTGGTCGTAGCCTTGCGGTGACTCGATTACGACAACGATCTTGTATGCGCCGACACTGGCAAGGAAACTGTCTAGCTAGTGCCGATTATGAATCGATATTGGTCTGTTGGATGCGTCCAGAATGCCGATTCCGGGAGGTCCGGGGACCGACGATTGATGTGAGTTTGGCGGTAGCCACGCTAATCGCCGACCAATCGCCCAAGGATACTGAAGCCGGCCGCATAGGTGCCCGCGGCGGAACCGATGGTGCTAAAGATGAAGACCAGCAGGACGCGCGAGACCCGATTGCGCCACCAGCCGCGGACGCTGGTAACATCCTCGCGCAGCCTGGAAAAGTCGCCGACACTCGGTCGGCGCAGCGACAGCTCGATGGCACCGGCCACCATGCCGGCGCCGATGGTGGGATTCAACGACGTCAGCGGCGCGGCGCAGAAGGCCCCCAGCACCGTCAGCGGATGGGCAGCGGCAAAGACGGTGCCGAGCGCGGATAGGCCGCCGTTGATCAAGACCCAATCCAGCACCAGGTTCCAACCGAGCTCAGGGCTGCGCGTAAAGCCGTAAGCGAAGAGCCCCAGGATGAGCGCGACGATGACCCAGGGCAAGTAGCGCCATGCACGCGCGCGAGGCGGTACTTGGTCGAGCTCGATCAGTGCCGCTTGCGGGTCCATGGACGGCCGGCCCGATGGTTCCGCCAGTTGCTCCGCCCCTTGCTCCGCCAGTTGCTCCGCCAACCCCTTGAGATGTCCGGCGCCGACCACGGCCAACAGATTGCGATAGCCGTGCTCGCGCAACTCTTGGATCAAGCGCGCGGCCATGTAGCGGTCGCGCTCCTCAATCAGCGGCAAGAAGAGGTCGCTGCGGTCTTGCGCGAACTCGGCAAAGGTGGTTTCGAGCACATCGCCCTGCTTCAGGCGCTCGATCTCGTCCTCCGTGACCTGCTCGCGCGACAACATGCCGGCCATCAGGCCGGAGAACAGGTTGAGCCGCTTCCACCAACCAAGATTTTGCGCTGCCCGGCGCAGCGTGATGCCGACCTCGCGATCGATCAGCAGCACCGGCAGCCCGCGCGCCTCGGCCAAACGGATCGCCATGCGTTGTTCGGCCCCGGGCTCAATGCCAAATTGATCGGCGAGGCGTTGCTGATAGGCCGAAAGGGCCAGGCTCGCGGCCACCATGTAGACGCGCTTCTCGCGAATCACCGCAAAGAGGTCCAGGCGGCTGAGCGAGTCGGGCTGCATCATGGCTTTGTAACGGCTCGCACAGAGCTCCACCGCAACGGCGTCGAAATCGCTGTCGTCAGATTCGAGCAGCTCGCGCACCTTTTCCGCGCTGCTTCGCGAGACGTGGGCGGTACCGAGCAGCATCAGCTCGGCGCCGTCCGCACGGACGCTCTTCAGGGGTTCGTCCTGGGTTTGATTCATAAACCGGGGCAAGCTGTCTCAAAGTCAAGGTTCGCGCATGATAACTCAGCCGCCGTATGGCTGCCGTTGTCGGGCTGGCGAGCGGCGGCGGCGATGGCTTATCATCGCGGCCAGATCGACCACGCCTCCACCCCATACCCACCCACAATCCCCCCAGGAGTCCGCGGATGAAAGCCTTGCGCCTGCTCGCCGTGCTGATGCTTGCCCTGTCCCTCGGTCTCGGCGCCGCTGGTTGCGGTCGCGTCAAGGAAGACAAGATGGCCGCGGCGCTCTACAACGCCACCAAGGGCTACCGCGAATCCATCCGCTGGGGCTACTTCGGCGCGGCGGCTGGCTTCATCCACCCGGACGAGCGCGAAGACCTGGACGTCGAGGTCCTGGAAAACGTGCGCGTCACCGGCTATGAGGTGATTCAACCAGCGGTTATTACGCCCCAGGAGACCGCTGTGCAGCTTGTACGGATCGAATACGTCTTGCAGGACGAGCAGCGGCTGCAGAGCCTAATGGACCGCCAGGAGTGGCGCTGGGACAAGGAACGCACCAATTGGTGGCTCTATACCGGGCTGCCCAAGTTTGGCGACTGACCGGCGAGGCAAGGCTCATAGCGCGACCGCTCGCCACAGCATGCGTGCTGTGTTACCGCTGACCAGACTAGCGCACCGATCTAGAAGCCACCGCCGGTGCGGAAGCCACCAGCGCCACTGCCGCCACCAAGACCGCCTCCACCGCTGATGCGGCCACCACCCCGCAGCCCGCCAAATCCGCCATGACGACCGCCCCAGGGCGTACCGCGGCCGAAGCCGCCGGAGCCGAAGCTGGGATTGGAACGTCGCGGCTGCTGACGCTGCTGTTGTTCCAGCACGTCCATCAGTGCCTCTCGGTTGAGCATGCCATTGATGAAGTTGCCGAGCATCATGGCCACCATGGTGCCGTCCGCGAAGCCGGAGCCGGTGTGGTCCATCCGTTGGCGCTTGAAGTCTCGTTGCAGCCGTGCCAGTTCTTCCAGTTTTTGCCGCTGCTTGATGCGTGCCTGCTTGAGGTTTTCGATGGTGAAACTGAGCCGCCTATGTTCCTGCTCCGCTTGCTGGAGACGGTTGACGATCTGATCGTCCTCCGGAAAGGGTGTGGCTTGGGCGGCTCGGCGCAGTTCGTTGAGGTCGTCACGCTCAAGTTCGGCGGCCAGGAAGTCCACCGCTTTGCTCGTGTAGTCGTCGTCCCCGGCGGCAAAGCGCGCCTGATGTTCGAGCAGATCGTTGATACTGGCCTCGACCTCGCCAATGCGCACGTCGATGGTTTCGAGACGCTCCTGCTCGGCGTCACGCGCCTGCTCCAGGGCGAGCACGCCGTCGGTCTCGCGAGCGGCCTCGTCGAGTGAGCGCAGCGCGGAGAAGGCGTCGTTGGATTGCTGTCTAGCGGCGCCCGCATAGTCACGCAGGCGCCGCGGGATCTCCAACAGGCGCGCGTAGTTCAGCCGCGCGTCGTTGTAGCCGATCAGGCGCGCCACCTTGCCGTCGAGCCAGCGCGCAAGGCCGCCAGCGCGGTACTTCGGCGTGCCGAAGTGGCGCTTCCAAAGGTAGATGAACAGCGGATCAGCAAGGTATGCGGCGCCCTTGGCGTCCTGCTCCTGTTCGCTGTCCATGGCCTTCTCCTCGGCGTGCATCGCGACGCGCTCGGCCTCGCGGGCCTGCGCTTGCTGCGCCTGATAGGAGGGGTCCGTGCCGAGGCGCGCCTGGATGGCGGCCTCGGCGTCGTCCAGGCGCTCGCTGGCCTGATCAAGCAGATCCGCCTGCGCCTCGCGCTCCACGCCTAAGGCATCGCGTCGCGCCTTGGCATCGTCTAGCTCGCGTTGCAGAGTCGCGACTGCCTGAGCTCGCTGTTCAAGCAACGCGGCCACCTGGCGTTCGGCGGCATCGAGCGCGCCGGACAGGGTGCCATCGTCGACCAGATCGACGCGCACCCGCGCGAGGGCGGCATAGTCGTCGGCACGCCTTTGCTCCAGGCTCATGAGTTCCTGACCCAGTCCTTCAAGCGCTTGATCAAGGCCTTGGAGTTCGCCCTGCTGTTGGCGCTCGGCGCTCATGATCTGCGTTAGGGCCTGTCGTCCGCTGATCATCGTTGATTCTCCGGATTGTCCTCGGGTGCGCCGCCTACCATGACGTGATCGCCGCGCCGCTGGTCGGCACCTCGTATTCAGGCTCTAGCTGGCCCGCCGTCTTGCGACCGAAAATGTTCTGCTGGATGATGCCGTCGTCCTGCTTGTCCGCACCCACGCGGTTGAAAATACGTTCGTCGACGCGGACGCCCCAGCGCTCGACCTGCTCAGTCTTGCCGGTCTCTTCGTTTCGGACCGGCACCCGCAGGTTACCCCCATCCGGGCCGAGGGCCTCGACAATGATGTAATAATTACGCGCGGCCTGGTTAAGGTCCGGCACTCGCCAGACCCCGCTGCGCTCACCGGGACGATTGACGATGCGGATGCGATAGCTCGCCTCAAGCTGATTGCGCAGCGCCGTCAGCTCAGCGTACAGCGCGCTAGCCCGGACCGTATCGCCGTCGCGCAATGCCTTGCGGGCACTGGCCAACAGCTCGTCGGCTTGCTGATCGGCGCTGGCCTCGACGGCCAGTTCGACCACCTCGGCATGCAGGGTCTCCAGGTCTTGGGGCAAGGCATTGCGGGGTGCCACCACCAGGGACCTCCAGGCAAGCAGCCCGATGGCCAGGGCCGCCAACGCGCCGAGCACCCACTTGCCCCAAAGCCCGCGCTTGACGTAGAGGCGGGCCAAGGTGACGCCGAAGGAGTCCGGTGGTGGCTTGTAGCGAAAGCGGTCTTCCTTCAACGCCGCGACGCCCTCCTCCAGTATGGCGTCGGTGACCTCAATACCCTGGGCCGCGTAGATCTTACGCAGGCGCTTTTTTAGATTCTGCTCGCGACCGGCAACATCAAGCTCCTGTTCGACTAGGCGCCGCTTGCGGCGCAGCGTGTCGACCACATCCATGGCCAGCATGACGTCGTCCAATGGTTGCTTGGGCGGCGGGTTCTGTAGCTGGTCTTGCGCAGGCATTGTCGTCTTGGCAGCGGCTGAGGTTGGGGTGGCGGTGACGGTCACGATGCCGTCATGCTTCCGCGGCGACGATGCCCTTGCCCTGCTCGGCAAGACGCGCCATGCGCCGCTTGCCGTCTTCGACCGCGTCGCGGATCTCCTCGGCATTGCGCGTCGACTCCTTGCGCATCTGCTCAATGATCTCTCGGGAATGGGTTTGATAGCTGACGACGGAGTCAACCAGCTTCTTGACGGAGTCGGCACGGATAGTGGGCCCGTAGCCGGCCTTGACGGCGGCCTCCTGCACTTTACCGCCAATGTCGGCCAGTACCTCCAGCGATTGACTGATGCCGTCCTTCATGGCGTTGACGGTTGCTGTGGTCTCGGCGAGGCCAAACATGCCGGTGAACGAGGCCGTGAGCGCGGTGAGTACGGTCTCGTTGGTGGTGAAGAAGCTGATCGCCTGCTGATAGAGCCGTTCCTTGGCGTTAGTGGTTTGCAACAGCCGTGCCATGACGACTTCGGAGGTGTTGTAAGAGACGGTGAGGTTGTCGGATAGGTCTTTGGCAATCTGATAGCGCTTCTCGACGTTCTGCAGATCACGCACTCGCTCATCGCGCGCCAGTTCCAGCCGGGCACGCTGGGCGGCATCGTCGTCGCTAAAGGCTTCGACCGACCGCATGGCCTTGTCGACCTCGGCGCGGGCCGCATCGAGTTGACCCTCGGCCTTCTTCAGCACTTCCAGCGCCAGCACCTCGGACTGCTTCATCGCGCCGCGGAAGTCTTGATAGGCGTCCAGGATACGCTGCTCACGGACGATCTGGTCTTGGGCGCTGGCGGTGACATCCAGATAGGTGTCTTTGATCTTGTCGAAGCGCGTAGCGATGTCGCCACGGGTCGCCTTCATCCAAACGTTGGCGACGCGCTCAAAGGTGTCCAGCTTACCATCCTCGACCTGTTCGACCATCGTCTTGGCATCGTCGCGAATGCTGTTGAATGCCTTTGTGATGTCCTCGTAGCGGTTGCTGATGTCCATGGCGCGGATCTGCTCGCGCACCACCTCGTTGAAGGTGGATGACTGGGCCAGGGTGCGGGCAATGGCGGTCACGCGTGCCTCGTCCAGGCCGGCGATCTGGTTCATCAGGGCGACCATTGGGTCGTCGGCGGTGCTGGTCTCGGTGGGTGCAAGTCCGAGGTCATGCAGGCTGTTCATCGCCTTGTCGAGATACTGCATCGGGGCTGCGGTGGCAGTCATGGTGTCCTCCGTTGGATGGCCCATTATTGCTAGCGGGGCCTTTTGCCGTGTTTGTAAACAATTCCGTCGCGCGATTGTCCAGCAATGCGGCCAGGTTGGGAACTGGGGAGTTCCGTACAGCCTCGACCCGCGCCCGACTCAGGCTAATCAGACGCTCACCAGCGAGGTTGGTTCGCGTTAGGTGGTGAAGGTCTGCATGGCCGTTACCCTTATCGCTGTCGTTACCGTTATAGCTGTCGTTGTCGTTGCCGCACGGATACTCAAATACGATGATGACAACGAAATTGCTTCGACGGCTTGCTCAACACTTGCCGGGCAAGGGTCTAATGCTCGCGCCAACGGCGGACAGCGGCGTTGATCGCAATGCCTGCTGGCCCGGCTGACCGATCAGTCGGCCTGCGCTCGGGCGATCAGCGCGTGCCGAGACCCCGCAGCAATTGCCGGACGTAACCGGGGCCGCCGTAGATGAGTCCAGTGTAGACCTGGATCAGATCGGCCCCGGCGGCGAGCTTGGCCGCGGCACTGGCTGGGTCCATGATGCCGCCTACCCCCATCAGCACCGGCCCTGGGCCGAGTTCAGCGCGGACCAAGCCCAGCAGCTCGGTGCTGCGCGCAAACAAGGGTCGCCCGGACAGCCCGCCGCTCATGGCGCTAGCGTCGCCGCGCAATCCGTCGAAGCGGATGCTGGTGTTGGTCAGCACCAGGCCGGCACAACCGGCATCCAGCGCGGCGCGGGCGCAGTCGATGGCGTCGGCGTCCGCGAGGTCCGGGGCCAGCTTAACGAGCAGCGGGCGCGGACGGCTGAGCAATTGGTTCGGGCGCTGGATGGCGTCGACAATAGCGCGCACCTGCTCGACCGTCTGTAAGTCGCGTAGGCCCGGCGTGTTCGGGCTCGAAATGTTCACGACCAGATAGTCGGCCAGTTCGCCCAACAACTCGAAACTGCGACGATAATCGTCGGCGGCCTCGGCTGCCGGCGTTACCTTGGATTTGCCGATATTGACGCCGAGCGGGATCTCCAGCACGCCACGCTCACGCAGGCGGGTCAGACGCACCCTCATGGCCTCGGCACCGGTATTGTTGAAGCCCATGCGGTTGATCAGCGCGGCATCCGCGGGCAGCCGAAATAGGCGTGGCCTGGGATTGCCCGGCTGCGGCAGCGCCGTGACCGTGCCGACCTCAACGCCGCCAAAGCCCATGGCCTGCCAAGCAGTCACCGCCGTGGCATCTTTGTCGAGACCGGCCGCCAGCCCCACTGGATTTGGAAATTCGAGCCCCATCGCAGCGACCCGCAGCGCCGGATCGCGGCTGATGTCGCCGTGCTTCAAGCGGCCAGATGCCAGCGCCGACCAGCGCCGGGCAAGCCCCAGGGCCAGCCCGTGAGCGCGCTCGGCATCGAGCCGAAACAGCAGCGGCCTGGCCAACCGCCAGAAGCTTGAGGCCGGTATCAATGCCGGAGCGAAGACCTGACCTGAAGCCTTGTCAGGTGCTGAGTCAGGTAGGGGTGCCGATGCGGGCCCAGCACGGCGATTGGCATCCTTCATTGGGTCAACCTGCGCAAACTTTGTCATCGGTGACCGCGGCGATCGGCTTGGAGTCTGTCGAGCGCGTGTGATCCGCGTCGAGCGCTGAGAGGTCGACGCGGTGCAATTGAGGAGGAGTCGGCCGATAAGCCGGGTTCTGTCTTGGACAGCCATTCATCTGGGACGCATGTCACCATGCGCCTCCTGCGACCTACCCGGGAACACCCGCGGGCCGCGGGCCGCGGCACGAGGCCGCTTGCTCCCCTATTTGGTCTTGCTCCGGGTGGGGTTTACCCTGCCGCCGCTGTTACCAGCGGCGCGGTGCGCTCTTACCGCACCTTTTCACCCTTACCGCCCCTTGCGGGTTTAGGCGGTGTATTTTCTGTGGCACTTTCCGTGGGCTCGCGCCCCCCAGGCGTTACCTGGCACCCTGTCCTGTGGAGCCCGGACTTTCCTCCACGCCCCTACGGACGCAGCGACTGTCTGGCCGACTCCCGGAATGGATTGTGGAGGCTCCCGGGGCGTCGTTCAAGGGTTGCGTGAGGGAATGCGGTTGCCGTGAGCCAGCTACTCGGGGAATTCGAGTGCAAACTGGACGGCAAGGGCAGGCTCGCCATGCCGGCGGGACTGCTGCGCCAGCTGGACGCCGCCGACCGGGCGTGCTTCGTGGTGAACCGGGGCTTCGAGCAGCATCTGGTGCTGTACCCCCAGCGGGAGTGGGCCACCATCAGCGCCGAGATCGATCAACTGAACCTCTACGTCAAGAAAAACCGCGACTTCGTACGCTATTTCTACCGGGGTGCCACGGAACTGAAACTGGACGCCAGTCATCGCCTGCTGCTACCCCGGCGGCTACTGGATTATGCCGCCATCAGCGACGAGGTGGTGCTGTTCGCCTATGGCAATCGCATGGAGATCTGGGCCCGGCATCTATACGATTCGTTGCTCAGCGACGAGCCGGAGGATTTCGCCGATCTGGCCGAGGAAATCATGGGCCGGCGCCCCGGCGATCTCCAGGACTGAACGCCTCAGGGCGACGGCCCGGCCCCACTTCGCAGTTCCAGCGCCAGCCGGTACAGACGATTCTTCGCCACCCCGGTGAGTTTAGCCACCAGCGCCGCCGCCCGCCCTGCCGGCAGTTCCTCCAGCAGCGCCGCCAGCAGGCGTCGGGCCTCGGCCAGATCCTCGCCGGCCTCGGCACCCGCCACCACCACCACGAATTCCCCGCGGCAACGGGCCGGATCGGCAAAATGATCCGCCAGTTCGCCGATGCCGGCGCTCAGCACCTGCTCGTACACCTTGGTCAGTTCCCGCGCCACCGTGGCCCGGCGGTCGGCGCCGAACACCGTCACCATGGCCTGTAAGGTGGCGTGAATGCGATGGCTCGCCTCCAGAAATACCAGGGTATGGGGATAATCCGCCAGCACCCGCAGCCGCGCCTCCCGGACCCCGCCCTTGGCAGGCAGGAAGCCCTCGAAGGCGAACCGGTCGGTGGGCAGACCCGCTACCGACAGCGCGGCGATGGGGCTGCACGGCCCCGGCACTGGCACCGCCCTGAGGCCCCGCTGGTGGAGTTCCCGCAGCAACGGAAAACCGGGGTCGCTGATCAGCGGCGTACCGGCGTCACTGATCAGGGCCAGCGCATGCCCCCCCGCCAGTTCATCCAGCAGTTGCGGCACCCGCTGACGCTCGTTGTGCTCGTGCAGGGATAGCAGCTTGTTGCGAATCCCGTGGTGCTGGAGCAACCGGGCGCTGTGGCGGGTATCCTCGGCGAGGATGCGGTCCACGCCCCGCAGCACCGCCAGCGCCCGCGCACCGATGTCGTCGAGATTGCCGATGGGGGTGGCCACCACGTACAAAACCCCCGGCTCGATGGCTATACTGGACTCCATGATCAACGGCTTACCATTGCCTCCTGAGGTGGATCGGTGATAGCCAGTGTACACTGCAACCCGGATCGGCCCATGCTGTCGAAACAGGATCAAGGCACGGCAGGCGAGGATCTGGCGCTGGAGCATCTCCGGCAACAGGGACTTCGCCTGGTAACCCGGAACTTCCGCTGCAAGGGCGGTGAACTGGATCTGATCATGCGCCACGGCGAAACGCTGGTGTTCGTCGAGGTGCGCGCCCACCACGACGAGGGCTATGGTACCCCTGCCGAGACCATCACCCGCGCCAAGCAGCGCCGTCTGATCCGCGCCGCCGGTTTCTATCTGCAAAAGCACCGCCTGGACGTGGCCTGCCGCTTCGACGTGGTGGCCGTCACCCTGGGTGCCCCGGCGCCCCGGGTGGACTGGATCCAGGACGCCTTCCAGACCGCCTGGTGAGCAGCGGACACCTTCACAGTCAGCCGTCTTCAGAATGGAGCACCATGAGCCAGAACAGCCCCAGTCAGAGCACCTTCGAAAGCCTGCGACGTTACCCCATCGCCTCGCTGAACCTGGAACTCCAGGAGTACCGTCACCGACGCACCGGCGCCCGCCATCTGCATCTGGCCGCCCCGGACCCGCACAACGTGTTCCTGGTGGCCTTCCTCACGGTGCCCCAGGATTCCACTGGGGTGGCGCATATTCTGGAGCACACCGCGCTCTGCGGCAGCCGCCGCTACCCGGTGCGCGATCCCTTTTTCATGATGATCCGGCGTTCCCTGAACACCTTTATGAACGCCTTCACCGCCAGCGACTGGACCGCCTATCCCTTCGCCAGCCGCAACCGCAAGGATTTCTATAACCTGCTGGACGTCTACCTGGACGCGGCCTTCCACCCCACCCTGCACGAGCTGGATTTCGCCCAGGAGGGCCACCGCCTGGATTTTGCCGCGCCTGGAGATCCTGCCTCGCCGCTGGTGTTCAAGGGCGTGGTCTACAACGAGATGAAGGGCGCCATGAGTTCCCCGGTGAGCTGCCTGGCCCAGGAACTCCAGACCCGGCTGTTCCCCTCGGTAACCTACCACCACAACAGCGGCGGCGATCCGGCCGCCATTCCGGATCTCACCCACGGGCAACTCACCGATTTCCACGCCCGTCATTACCATCCCTCCAATGCCCTGTTCATGACCTACGGCGATATTCCCGCCGAAGAACTCCAGGCGCGCTTCGAGGAACGGGTGCTGGCCGATGTGGAGCCGCTCCAGGCGGATTTCAGCATCCCCGACGAGCAGCGCTACCGCGAGCCCCGGCGGGTCACTGCCAGCTACGCACTGGATGGCGAGGACACCCATGACCGCAGCCATATCGTGCTGGGCTGGTTACTGGGCCGCAACACCGACCCCGCCGGGGTGATGCGCGCCCGGGTGCTGGCCGATGTGCTGCTGGACAACAGCAGCTCGCCGCTGCGCCAGGCCCTGGAGACCTGCGGCCTCGGCAGCGCACCCTCGCCGCTCTGCGGTTTCGACGACAACACCCGGGAGACCACCTTCGTCTGCGGGTTGGAAGGCACCAATCCCGAGCACGCCGAGGCGGTGGAGAAGCTCATCCTCGACACCCTGCAACGGGTGGCCGAGGAGGGCGTGCCCCAGGAGACCGTGGCGGCGGTGCTGCACCAGCTGGAACTCAGCCAGCGGGAGATCACCGGCGACGGGTTTCCCTACGGCCTGCAACTGCTGCTCACCGCCCTGACCCCGGCTATCCACCAGGGCGATCCGGCCACCGCGCTGGATCTGGACGCGCTGCTGCCGCCGCTTCGCGAGGAGATCAACAACCCCCGCTTCATCCCGGATCTGGTGCGCGAACTGCTGCTGGACAACCCCCATCGGGTGCGGCTGGTGATGCAACCGGATCCGGCCCTCGGGCCACAACGCCAGGCCGCCGAACAGACCCGCCTGGCCACCCTGGCGTCGAACCTCGACGACGCCGAGCGGGAGGCCATCCGTCAGCGCGTAGCCCACCTGGAGGCCCGTCAGCACCAGGAGGACGATCCGGAACTGCTGCCCCGGGTGACCCTGGACGACGTACCCCGGGACATCGACATCCCCACGGGGGAATCCAGCACGGTGGCCGATATCCCCGCCATCTGGTTCGCCCGCTCCACCAACGGACTGGTGTACCAGCAACTGGTGGTGGACCTACCGGCACTGCCGGAGGAATTGCTGGATGTTCTGCCCATCTACTGCCTGAGCCTCACCGAGAGCGGTAGCGCGGGCCGGGACTATCTCGCCACCCAGGCCCTGCAGGCGGCGGTCACCGGGGGCCTCAGCGCCCGGCCCATCGTCCGCTGCGGGGTGGCGGATCTACACGAGGTCCGTTGTGGCATCGCCCTGGCCGGCAAGGCACTGACCCGCAACGGTCAGGCCCTCACCGAGATCCTCACCGAGACCTTCACCGCACCGCGTTTCGATGAACTTCATCGGATCCGGGAACTGGTATCGCAGTTGCGCACCCATCGGGAGGATGCGGTCACCCAGTCCGGCCACACCCTGGCGGTGACCGCCGCCGGGGCGGCGCTGAGCCCGGCGCTGGCGGTCACCCACCGCTGGAGTGGACTGCTCGGCCTGACCCGCCTGAAGGCCCTGGACGACGCATTGGACGACGAGACCCGCCTGCAGGCACTGGCCCAACGGCTCCAGGCTCTGCATCAGCATCTGCTGGCTGCGCCCCGCCAGTTGCTGGTGGTGAGCGAGGCCGAGGCGCGGGCCGGGCTGGCGGACGCCCTGGCCAGTTGCTGGCGGGATTTTCCCACTCCCCCTGCGGCGACCGGCTATCGGCCGACGGCCCTGGACGAGGCCACTCACCGGGGCTGGTACACCAGCACCCAGGTGAATTTCTGCGCCCGCACCTTCGCCACCGTGGCCCCGGCCCATGCCGACGCCCCGGCGCTGCAGGTGCTGGGGGATTATCTGCGCAACGGCTTCCTGCACCGGGCCATCCGCGAGCAGGGGGGTGCGTACGGGGGTGGCGCCGGGTATCATGCCGACAGCGGTACGTTCCGGTTCTTCTCCTACCGGGATCCCCGGCTCGGCGACACCTTCGAGGATTTCCAGCAGGCGCTGGCCTGGCTCCACGAGGATAACCATCCAGCCCGGCAACTGGAGGAGGCGATTCTCTGCACCATCTCCTCCCTGGACCGGCCGGGCTCACCCGCCGGCGAGGCCATCACCGCCTTCTACGGCGAGTTGTTCGGTCGCACCCCCGCCCAGCGCCGGGCCTACCGGCAACGGGTCCTGGAGGTCGGCCTGGCGGATCTGCGCCGGGTCGCCACCGGTTATCTGCACCCGGAGGCGGCCATGGACGCCGCCATCGGCGCCCGGGAGACGCTTCGCCAGCGTCCGGAACTGGAACTCACCGCCATCTGAATTCACAGGGAATCACGAGGAAAGCGGTCATGACACGAGACCTACAGAGATGGCTGGCGGCGCTGCTGATGGCGGGCCTGCCGCTCAGCGGTTGGGCTCAACCGTCGGAGCAGGCGCCGGCCGAGGAGGGGCAAGTCACCATCACCCTGCCGGACGGCTCGGTCTACGAGGGGCAGTTCGACGGGGTGATCTTCAACGGCACCGGCCGCCTTCGCTGGGAGGACGGCTACGTCTACCAGGGCGAGTTCCGCGACGGCAAGAAACACGGTGAGGGCGTCTCGGAATTCCCCAACGGAGATCGCTACGAGGGGGAGTTTCGCAACGACCGCTTCCACGGTCAGGGCACCTTCACCTTCCAGAACGGCTACGTCTACGAGGGCGAATTCGTCGACGGCACCCGGGCCGGCCAGGGCAAGCTCACCGCCCCCGGCGGCGACATCTACACGGGGGACTTTCAGAGCGATCAGTTCCATGGCGAGGGGGTATTCAGCTTTGCCAACGGCAACCGCTACGAGGGTGAGTTCCGGGAAGGCGAATTCCACGGTCAGGGCACCTTCACCTTCGACAACGGCCAGGTCTACCAGGGTGAGTTCCAAAACGGCGTCATGACTGGCCAGGGCTCGCTTACCACCGCCAGCGGCGATACTTACGATGGCGAGTTCCGTGACGGTAAATTCCACGGCCAGGGCACCTTCACCTTCCAGAACGGCCAGGTCTACCAGGGCGAATTCCAGGACGGGGTGATCTCCGGCCAGGGCACCCTCACCGCCCCCAGCGGGGATATCTACCGGGGCGAGTTCCGCCAGGGCAAATTCCATGGTCAGGGCGTGTATGAATACGCCAACGGTGACCGCTACGAGGGAGAATTCCGGGACGGTGTGATGGCCGGTCAGGGCACCCTGATCTCGGCCAACGGCGATCGCTACGAGGGACAGTTCAGCGGCAACACCTTCAACGGCGAGGGCATCTATCAGTTCAGCAACGGCGAACGTCTGGAAGGGCAATTCCGGGGCGGGGAGTTCGCCGGTTCCTGAGCCTCCTTCCCCGCCAGTCGTCACGCCCTCAGACCTCAGACCTCCGACGCTCCCGTCGGGGTCTGCAGGGGCTCGCTGGGCTCCAGCCGGTAGCCGTGCTGGTACACCGCCCGCAACTGCCAGCCATGACCGGCCCGTAAATCGAGTTTGTTGCGGATCCGGCTGATGTGGGTGTCCACGGTGCGGGTATTGATATCCGGACTGCGCCCCCAGACGCTTTCCAGAATGTGGCCCCGGGACAACACCCGCCCGGCGCAGCGGAACAGAAACAGCACCAGATCGAATTCCTTCTGGGTCAGTTCGATGGGTTTACCCTGGAGATACACGTTACGCAGGTTGGTGTCGATGAGGTAATCCCCGAACTCCATCTGCGGCTCGTCCTGGCTGATGGCGCGCCGGCTGATGGCCTTGATCCGCGCCAGCATCTCCAGTCGCTTCACGGGCTTGGACATGTAATCGTCGGCGCCGGACTCCAGCGCCGCGACGATATCCGATTCGGTGTCGCGACCGGTAACAAACAGGATGGGAATCGGCCAGTCGATATGCTCGCGTATCCAGCGCAACACCTCGATGCCCTCGATATCCGGTAGCATCCAGTCGAGGACCAGCAGGTCATAGGTATCCCGGCCCAGTTCCCGGATCAGTTGCTTGCCGAGTTCGAAGGTCTGGCAGTCGTGCTCGGCGTCCTGCAACCACATACGGATCAATTCTGCCTGACTACGATCATCTTCCAGCAGAGCAATGCGCATGCGGCCTCCTTGAGGGATTTGTTGCGATCACAACAGTTTTTGCAATCGTGACACAGATATGTATCATTAAGCGTCAAAGCCAATGGAATTTTCGATATACTGACTTTACCGCCGATTATACTCTGTTGGAAACGGTATGGTGGAATTTGCGGGGGCACCAGACACCTGGCTCGCTACCGGCAATGTTGTTGGTGTACGCAATAATCCTTCACTGGGAGGTAACAACTGATGAAAACCGCTTTTCGTGGACTGGGCCTGGTGGCGACCGCCCTCGGCCTGCTGTTGCTGGTAGGTGACGGGGCGTTCGCCCAGGCGCCCGCCAGCCAACTGTACTACCTGACCTGCGGGGCGGGTGGTGCGGTACGTGATCCCTTCGGTCAGTGCGTGCGTGCCCTGGCCCAGGAACTGAACCATCCCGAGTGCGAGCCCACCCGGGACGCGCCCCCGGTGACCACCGTGGAGCCGGCGCCCATCATCGCCAGCCTGGCCGCCGACGTGAACTTCGACTTCGACCGTTCCGAGCTGAAGCCCGAGGGTCGCACCGCCCTGGATCGACTGGTCACCGACATGCGTCAGGTGGAAGTGCGCCGCATCGACCTCGTCGGCCACACCGACAGCGTCGGCACCGAGCAGTACAACCAGGGCCTGTCCGAGCGCCGCGCCGCCTCGGTGCAGACCTACCTGATCGATCGTGGCGTGAACCCGGCACTGATCACCGCCACCGGCCGTGGCGAACTTCAGCCCATCGCCAGCAATGCCACCCCCGAGGGCCGGGCCATGAACCGCCGGGTGGATATCACCGTGGACGCGGTGCGTATCATCCAGCAGTAACCCCCATCCCCCGCTTGACGCCCCGGCAACCCCCGGGGCGTTTTTGTTTCAGGAGATCGCCATGGTGACGGTGGATACCCTGATCCAGGCCCGCTGGGTGATCCCGGTGGAACCGGACGAGGTGGTTCTGGAGAACCACACGCTGGCGCTGGCAGACGGCCGCATCCAGGCGCTGCTGCCCGCAACCGAGGCCGCGGCCCGCTATCCTGGAGTGGCCACGGTGGCGCTACCCAGTCATGCCTTGATTCCCGGACTGGTGAACGCCCATACCCACGCTGCCATGTCCCTGCTGCGGGGTCTGGCCGACGACCTGCCGCTGATGACCTGGTTGCAGGATCATATCTGGCCCGCCGAGGCCCGCTGGGTGAGCGAGGAATTCGTGCGCGACGGCAGCCTGCTGGCCATGGCCGAAATGCTGCGGGGCGGCACCACCTGCTTCAACGATATGTATTTCTTTCCCGAGGTGGTGGCCGAGGCCGCCACCCAGGCCCATATCCGCGCCTGCGTGGGGTTGATCGTCATCGAGGTGCCGACCAGCTGGGCCAGCAACCCCGACGAGTATCTGGCCAAGGGCCAGCGGCTGCACCATGAGTTACACCACCCCTTGATACGCACCGCGCTGGCCCCACACGCCCCCTACACGGTGAGCGACCAGACCTTCGGTAAGATCCGGGAACTGGCCGAGCGACTGGACCTGCCTATCCACCTGCACGTCCACGAGACCGCCCACGAGGTGGCGGAGAGCCTGAAGCTGCACGGCCGCCGCCCGCTGGCGCGGCTGGATAACCTGGGTCTCGTCGGTCCGCGCTTGCAGGCGGTACACATGACTCAGTTGTTGCCGGAGGAGATCCAGCGGGTGGCCGAGAGCGGCACCCGGGTGATGCATTGCCCGGAATCCAATCTCAAGCTCGCCAGCGGTTTCTGCCCGCTGGCGGCGCTGGACCGGGCCGGCGTGACGGTGGCCATCGGCACCGACGGCGCGGCCAGCAACAACGATCTGGATATGTTCGGCGAGATGCGCACGGCGGCACTGGTGGGCAAGGCGGTAGCCGCCGACCCGGCCGCCCTGCCGGCCCACCGGATGCTGCGCATGGCCACCCTGTACGGCGCCCGGGCGCTGGGACTCGGCGACCGGATCGGCTCGCTGGAGCCGGGCAAGTGGGCCGATTGCGTGGCGGTGGATCTGGCCGCGCCGGAAACTGAACCTCTATACCATCCCCTGTCGCAACTGGTCTACGCCGCCGGCCGTCATCAGGTGAGCGATGTCTGGGTAGGGGGCCGACGGGTGCTGGAAAACCGCCGCCTGACCACCCTTGACCTGGACAACCTGCGGGCCGAGATCGGCATTTGGCAAAGTCGACTGGACGAGACAAACCGCGCAGACGATGGTCAATAGGGGCACCATTGCCGCCAGCCGATACATCATGACCGAACAGACCAATATCGATCACCGGGAAGTCCTGAAATTCGACGAGCAGGCCCACCGCTGGTGGGATCCGGAAGGTGACCTGCGCACCCTCCACGCCATCAACCCGCTGCGTCTGAACTACGTCCGCGAGCGCGCCGGGCTGGCCGGCAAGCGAGTGCTGGACGTGGGCTGCGGGGGCGGCATCCTGGCCGAGAGCATGGCCCGGGAGGGCGCCTCGGTGGTGGGCATCGACGCCGCCGAGAACGCCCTGGAGATCGCCCGCTTGCATCAACTGGAAACCGGGGTGGCGGTGGACTACCGGGAAACCACCCCGGAGACCCTGGCCCGGGAACTGCCCAGGCACTTCCAGGTGATCACCTGCATGGAGATGCTGGAGCACGTACCGAGCCCCGGGCTGGTGGTGAAGGCCTGTGCCGAGTTGCTGGCCCCCGGCGGCGATCTGTTCTTCTCCACCCTGAGCCGCAACCCCAAGTCGTTCCTGTTCGCCATCGTCGGCGCTGAGTATCTGCTGCGGCTTTTGCCGGTGGGCACCCACGACTGGCGGCGCTTCATCCGCCCCTCGGAACTGGACCGCATGGCCCGCCGCCGGGGGCTGGCGCTGGCCGATCTCACCGGGCTCCATTACAACCCGCTCAGCGGCTGTTACTGGCTGGGTCCGGGGGTGGAGGTGAATTACCTCGCCCACTACCGGCGCCCGGATTGAGGTTCGCGATGCCCACCCTGGCCTGCGTTCTGTTCGATCTGGACGGCACCCTGCTGGACACCGCCCCGGACATGGGACGGGCCTTGAACCGATTACTGCGCGAGCAGGGCCGCCAGCCGTTGGCCCACCGGGATATCCGCCCGGTGGTCTCCCACGGCTCGCCGGGACTGCTGGCGCTGGGCTTCAACCTAGACCCGGACGACGCGGACTATCCGCCGCTGCGGGACCGATTCCTGGACCTCTACCGGGACTGCCAGGCCCAGGATACCCGCCCCTTTCCGGGCATCCCCGAGTTGCTGGACTGGCTGGAGGGCCGGGATATTCCCTGGGGCGTGGTGACCAACAAACCCGGCTGGCTCACCGAGCCGCTACTGGCGGCGCTGGATCTCACCCGGCGGGCGGCCTGCATCGTCAGCGGCGATACCCTTGCCGAGCGCAAGCCCCATCCGGCGCCGCTGCTGCACGCCTGCGGGCAGGTCGGCGTGGCACCCGAGCACTGCGTGTACGTGGGCGATGCCGAGCGCGACGTGGAGGCCGGCAAGCGGGCCGGGATGCGCACTGTGGTGGCCCGCTACGGCTACATCCATCCCCGGGAACTGCCGGCGGGCTGGGGCGCCGATCACTGCATCGACGACCCCGCGGCACTACGGGGCTGGCTGGATCCGGCGGGACACCCGGCATGAGCACCGCACCGGATCTGCGCCCGGACGTCCAGGCGCCTTCGTTCTCGCCGCTGGCCCGCCTCGCCACATCCCGGGAGCGCGAGTTGCTGGGCGCGGGCCTGGCCTTTCGCCGACGCGCCCTGGAACTGGCCCATACCAACCCCCGGGTGCTGGAGGGCTGGGCGGCGGCGCTGGACGACAAGGGGGTGGCGGACGATCCCCTGCTGGCCGCAATGCTGGAGCGCCTGCGCCGCCACGGCGTCTCCCGCGAACCCCTGCGCACCCTGCTGGGCGCCTGCCAGCACGAGGCCGGGGGGGTGGAGATGGCCGATCTGGGGGCGCTCATGAGCCACTGCCGGACACTGGCCAATCCCCTCGGCCAGTTGTGTCTGGCACCCGACGACGACCGTCAGCGGGGTTATCTGGACAGCCTCTGCAGCAGTCTGCAACTGGCTCGTTACTGGCTGAACATTGCCGATGATCTGCGCGCCGGGCGGGTTTATCTACCCCGCGATGAACTGGTCCGCAGTGGCCTGGACCCGCAACAGCCGCAGCCCGGTCCAGCCCTGAAGAACCTTCTGGATGCGCAGATGTTTCGCACCCGGCGCCTGCTGCGCTCGGCCTCGCCGCTGGGGCGCTTGCTGGGGGGGCGCAACGGACTCACCCTGCGGGCACTGATCCTGCTGGTGGATCGGCTGCTGGAGCGCAAGCAACAGCAACCGGATCCGCTCCACGCGCCCACCCCAGGCCCTGGCGACTGGCTCCGCTGTCTGGCGCGGGCCGGTTACCATGGTTTTCGCCGATGAGCGATCGGGCGCTGATCCAGGAGCAGGGCGCCCTGCCGGGCTCGTCCCTCCACTACAGCCTGCTGGGCCTGCCGCTGGATCACCGGGAGCGCCTCACGGCGCTGTACGCCCTGCAGCGGGCGGTGGTCGAGGTGGCGGACACGGTGAGCGACGAGACCGTGGGTCGCAGCAAACTCGGCTGGTGGCGCCAGGAGATCGCCCGATTGTACGAGGGAACGCCCCAGCATCCGGCCACCCGGGTGCTGGCCGACCACGGCGCCCACGCGGTGTTGCCGCACGAGGATCTCCAGGCATTGGTGGACGGCGCGGAGCTACTGCTCCAGTACGACGCCTTTCCGGGCTTCCGAGAACTCAGCCAGTTGTTGCACCACACCGGCAGCACCCCCACCCTGCTGGCGGCCCGCCTGCTGGGTTATCGGGACACTCGCAGCAGCGCCTACGCCCACCATCTGGGCACCGCGCTGGCGCTGCTGCGCGCCCTCCGGTCGGCACGGGACGACAGTCACCGGGGGCGATTACTGCTGCCCGAGGACGAGTTGCAGCGTTTCCAGGTCACGCCAGCGGATCTCCAGCGGGGCGTGGACAGCCCCGCCAGCCGCGCCCTGTTCGGCTTCCAGGCCCAACGTATCCGCGATCTGCTGGGGCAGGCGGAGGCGGAGTTGGCCGAGGGCGATCGCTACCCCCTGTACCCCCTGCTGATCCGCCAGCGCCTGGCCACGGCACTGCTGGCGGAACTGGAGGCGGAAAACTATTCCCTGCTGGGCCAGCGCACCCACCTCACGCCGCTACGGAAATTCTGGCTGGCCTGGCGGACCCGGAACCGGGAACGCCGCCACCACCGGCGGCTGCGCCAGGCCCGGAGCGATTGAATCATTCTTGGAGGTGTCCCCATGAGCTACACTCCTGCCGACGGACTACTGAAGGATCGAGTGATCCTGATCACCGGGGCCGGCGATGGCATCGGCCGGGCACTGGCTTGCCGCTGTGCCGCCCTCGGCGCCACCGTGGTACTGTCCGGGCGCACCCTGCGCAAGCTGGAGTCGGTCTACGACGCGATCGAGCGGGCCGGCCACCCCCAGCCGGCCATCTACCCCATCAACCTGGAGGGGGCCTTTCCCAAGGATTACGCCGATCTGGGCGAGGTGATCCAAAGCGAGTTCGGGCGGCTGGACGGGCTGGTCCACAACGCCGCGTTGCTCGGCGGTCTCACCCCCATCGCCAACTACTCGGTGGAGACCTGGCACCGGCTGCTGCACGTAAACCTCAACGCCCCCTTCATGCTCACCCAGGCACTCCTCGGCCTTCTCAACCAGTCGGCGGACGCCTCGGTGGTGTTCACCACCGACCGGGTGGGCGAGGAGGGTCGGGCTTACTGGGGCGCCTACGCGGTGGCCAAGGGCGCCACCCAGACCCTGATGAAACTGCTGGCCAACGAACTGGAGGCCAATACCCCCATCCGGGTCAACAGCGTCTATCCGGGCAAGGTCAAGACCCGCCTGCGACTGTCCGCCTATCCGGCGGCGGATCAGCGCGACTGGGCCGAACCCGATGCGGTGCTGGCGCCGTATCTGTACCTGCTGGGACCGGACGGCCAGGGCGTGACGGGGCGGACCCTGGAAGCCGAGGGCTTCGAGCCCTAACGCCGGGTGCGGGGCGGATGGGACCGGCGCCGCTGGGGATTGCTACGCCCATTGCCGCCACGCCGCCCCCTCGGCTGCTCCGGCGGGCGGTAGACGGGTTCGGAGGCGGTCACCGAGAGTCCGGCGGCGCCGATCAGGGCCTGCAAGCGCGCCGCATCCAGTTCCATCCAGCAGCCATGGCGCAGCCCCCGGGGCAGGCTGATGGGTCCATAGCGCACCCGGATCAGCCGGCTCACGGTGTAACCGAGGGCCTCCCAGAGGCGTCGCACCTCGCGGTTGCGGCCCTCCCGCAGGATCACGTGATACCACTGGTTGGCGCCGCTGCCCCCCGCCGGCACGATCTCGTCGAAATGGGCCGGGCCATCGTCCAGTTCTACCCCGGCCCGCAGCCGCGCCAGTACCTCATCGTCCACCGCGCCCAGCACCCGCACCGCGTACTCCCGCTCAACGGCCGAGCCGGGATGCATCAGCCGGTTGGCCAGTTCCCCGTCGGTGGTCACCAGTAACAACCCCTGGGTGTTGATATCCAGCCGGCCCACCGCAATCCAGCGCCCGCCCCCCGGCGGCGGCAGGGCATCGAACACGGTGGGACGTCCCTCCGGATCCTGCCGGGTGGTGACCTCCCCCTCGGGTTTGTGATAGATCAGCACCCGGCGTCGCACCAGCCGGGCGCGCAACGGCTTGCCGTCCAGACAGATGGCCTCGTCGCCCTGCACCTGATCGCCCAGTTGCGCGGCTGCACCGTTGACGGTGAGCCGCCCGGCGCGAATCCAGTCCTCCACCTGGCGGCGCGAGCCGAACCCCGCCTGGGCCAGAAATTTCTGTAAACGCTGGGTCATGGCTCCTGTCCGTCCCCGCTCTGGGATGTAACGCCGTCACCCTCCAGATCGCGCCCCACCGCCTCCAGATCCCGTAGCGGGGGCAGGGCGGGCAGCTCGCCGAGGCTGCGGAGATTGAAATAATCCAGGAACTGTCGGGTGGTGCCCAGCAACGCCGGGCGTCCCGGCACCTCCCGGTGACCGAGAATCTTGATCCAGCCCCGCTCCTGGAGGGTCCTGATGATGGTGCTACTCACGCCGACGCCCCGCACCTCCTCGATCTCGGCGCGGGTGATGGGCTGGCGGTAGGCGATCAGCGCCAAGGTCTCCAGCAGCGCCCGGGAATAGCGCCCGGGTCGCTCCTCCCAGAGTCTGCCCACCCAGGGCGCGAGCCGCTGGGGCACCTGCAAACGAAAACCGCTGGCCACCTCGGTGAGTTCCAGCCCCCGGTCCCGGTAGTCCCCGGCCAGTTCGGCGAGTGCCGCGCGAAGCGCCTCCCGGTCGGGACGTTCGGCCTCGTCG
>JGI12109J20283_10129744_pt1 | contig 58500 bp, 45 predicted proteins | sample ElkSlonscriptome_12_FD_20283 | JGI IMG/M metagenome (IMG submission 20283)
AACTGGGCTGGGTGGTGGGCATGACCGGCGACGGGGTGAACGACGCCCCGGCGGTGAAGAACGCCGACGTGGGTTTTGCCATGGGTTCGGGCACCGAGATGACCAAGGAGTCCAGCGATATCGTGATCCTGGACGACAACTTCGCCTCCCTCACCCAGGCGGCGCTGTATGGCCGGACGCTGTTCAAATCCATCCGCAAGTTCCTGGTGTTCCAGCTCACGGTGAACGTCTCGGCCATCCTGCTGGCCTTCCTGGGGCCGTTCTTCGGCTACGATCTGCCGCTCACCATGGTGCAACTGCTGTGGATCAACATCATCATGGACACCCTGGCGGCGCTGGCCTTCTCCGGGGAGCCGGCGCTACACCGCTATATGCGCGAGAGTCCCATTCCCAAGGACGCGCCGCTGATCACTGGCGATATGTGGTCGGCGATCCTCATCGACGGGATCGCGGCGACGATCCTGAGCCTGATCTTTCTCACCTGGTCGCCCATCCGCGGCGCCTTCCACAGCGAGGCGGCGTTTCTCACTGGCTTCTTCGGGTTCTTCGTGTTCATGCATAACTTCAACAAGTTCAATGCCCGCACCGAGAATATCCACCTGGGCGAGCATCTGTCCGAGAACCGTAACTTCCTGCTGGTGATCGGGTTGATCTTTGTACTCCAGGTGGTCTTCACCTACATTGGCGGGGAGGTATTGCGCACCGTGGGGCTGACCCTCGGCGAGTGGTTGCTGATCCTGGTGCTGGGCGCCCTGATCATCCCGGTGGACCTGACCCGAAAGCTCATCCGCAACCGCTTCTTCGGTAACCCGGTGGTGGCGGACGAACCCGATCCGGCCGGGCAGCGACTGGCACCGAGCGCCGCCGGTGGCAACGACCGCTAACCCGAAAATTCATAATCCAAGGAGTGCATGATGACCTTCCCCTGGTCACCCGATAGCTGGCGCCGTTGTCCGGCCCAGCAACTGCCCGCGTACCCGGACAGGGACGCGCTGGCGGCGGTGGAGGCGCGCCTGCGGGCGTTTCCGCCGCTGGTGTTCGCGGGCGAGGCCCGGCGCCTGCAAGGGGCACTGGCCCAGGTGACCGAGGGGCGGGCGTTTCTGTTGCAGGGCGGGGACTGCGCGGAGAGCTTTCGCGAGTTCAACGCCAACAATCTTCGCGATACCTTCCGGGTGCTGCTACAGATGGCGGTGGTGCTCACCTTCGGCGCGGCCTGTCCGGTGGTGAAGGTGGGTCGCCTCGCCGGCCAGTTCGCCAAGCCCCGCTCCAGCGACCTTGAAACCGTGGGGGGCGTGAGCCTGCCGAGCTACCGGGGCGATATCGTCAACGATCTGGCCTTCGAGCCCGATTCGCGCATGCCCGACCCCAATCGCATGCTCACCGCCTACAGCCAGGCCGCCGCCACCCTGAATCTGCTGCGCGCCTTTGCCCAGGGCGGCTACGCCGATCTTCACCAGGTACACCGCTGGACCCTGGACTTCGTGGCGGGTAGCCCCCAGGCCGAACGCTACCAGGCGCTGGCCGAGCGCCTCACCGAGGCGCTGGCCTTCATGGAGGCCTGTGGAGTGAACGCCGCCAACACGCCCCAGCTTCGCGAGACGGAACTGTTCACCTCCCACGAGGCGCTGCTGTTGCCCTTCGAGGAGGCGCTCACCCGGGTGGATTCCACCACCGGCGATCACTACGACTGCTCGGCGCATATGCTGTGGATCGGCGATCGCACCCGCCAGCCCGACGGGGCCCATGTGGAGTTCCTGCGGGGGTTGCATAACCCCATCGGCCTGAAGTGCGGCCCCGGCATGAAACCCGACGAGTTGCTGCGCCTGATGGATATCCTGAATCCACAGAACCTCCCCGGCCGGCTGACGCTGATCACCCGCTTCGGCGCCGAACAGGTGGGGGAGAAGCTCCCCCCCCTGATCCGCGCAGTGGATCGCGAAGGGCAACGGGTGGTGTGGTCCTGCGACCCCATGCACGGCAACACGGTGAAGGCCGACAGTGGCTACAAGACCCGCCCGTTCGCCCGGGTGCTGGCCGAACTCCAGGCGTTTTTCGCCGTGCATCTGGCCGAGGGCAGTCACGCCGGGGGTGTGCATCTGGAGATGACCGGGCAGAACGTCACCGAGTGCCTGGGCGGTGCCCAGGCCATCAGCGCCGAGAATCTCAGTGATCGCTATCACACCCACTGCGATCCCCGGTTGAACGCCTCCCAGGCCCTGGAACTGGCGTTTCTCATCGCCGAGGGACTGAAGCGCGAGCACCACCGCGCCGGTCAGCCGGCAGCGGCGGCGGACTGAGATCATGATAATACCCGTGCGAAAGTACTGGCCGCTCCTGCTGACGTTGTTCGTGTTATCGCCGGCCCACGCCGGCCCCGCCGAGACCGCGCTGAACTGGGTGCTGGGCCAGGTGGACGAGGCCCTGCCCGGCAGCCTCACCTACGACGAGCTCCAGGCCAGCTTCACCGGCCCGGTGATCCTGACCGGCGTGCGCTACGAGGACGGGCCGCTGCTGGTGGCGGTGGACCGCTTCGAACTGGCCGTGGACATCAGCGTGTTCTCCCGGGCGGTGACCATCAACCGCTTGCAGGCCTTCGACGTGGAGGTGCGCCTGCCTCCACCCGCGCCGGGCGAACCCGCGCCCAGCGAGGAGCCCTTCGCCCTGAACGACGTGAGCCTGCCGGTGAGCCTGGATATCCAGCAGGTGGCGGTGCGAAACCTCTCCATCCTGCCCTATGGCGCGGACGAGCCCGTGCAAATCGACCAGATCAACCTATCGGCCCGTACCGAGGAGGACACCGTGGTGGTGGATACCGCCGAGGTAGTCATGCCCCAGGGCCGGGCGACTCTCAGCGGCACCCTCACCCCGGTGGGCCAGTACCCGGTGGATCTGAATCTGGTGTGGGACTGGGAGATCCCGGGGGCGGGCAGCTACAGCGGGCGGGGTAGCGTGAGCGGGGATCTGGCGCGGCTTCGCACCACCCAGGTGGTGTCCGGGGCGCTGCGTGGTGAGCTACGGGCCACGGTGAGCGATGCGCTCACCGCGCCCGCCTGGGAGGCGCAGTTGAACGCGCTGGTGCCGGATCTGGGGGTCTACCAGGCGGACTACCGGGGCCGGGAACTCAACTTGCAGGTGCAGACCCGGGGTAGCCTCGACGATTATCAGGCCAGCGGCAGCCTCACCACCGGGGCGCTGCCCGAGGTGGGCGAGGTGGAGGCGGTGTTCGACCTGGCCGGCACCGACGAGTCCCTGCAAGTTTCCGAGCTTCGCCTGAGCGCCAGCGAAAGCCCCCTGCAACTCGGCGCCCGGGCCGATATCGACCTGCAACGCCAGGTGCTGAACGCCCGCGGCCAGTGGCAGGATCTGGTCTGGCCGCTCACCGGCGACCCCCAGGTGGCAAGCCCCACCGGCGAGTTCGTGCTGGATGGCACGCTGGACGATTTCGAGTTCAACCTGGATACCCGGGTGCGGGGCGAACAGTTCGGTAGCCTGCGCATTGTCGGCAGCGGCGAGGGCGATACCCAGCGGGTGCGGCTGTCCTCGCTCCGGGTAGCGGCGCTGGATGGACCGCTGGCGGTGGAGCTTTTCGGTGTGGTGGGTTTGCAGGATCTCCAGTTCGATCTCCAGGGGCGCTGGCAGGATATCGCCATTCCCCTCACCGGTCCGCCTCAGGTGCGGATTCCCAGCGGCACTGTACAAGCCAGCGGCACCCCGGAGGATTACCGACTGAGCCTCAACACAGCTCTGCTCGGCGAGGCCTTCGGGGAACTGGAGGCCAGTCTGCGGGCCAGTGGCGACCAGCAGGCGGTGGTGGTGGAGCGCCTGACGGTGTCCCGGCCCGGNGGCGACCTCAGCGTGCAACTGGACGGGCGCTATGAACTGGCCGGCCAGCAGTTCCAGGTGGAGGCACGGATCGAGGCGCTGCCTCTACCCCTCACCGGGGAGCCGGCAGTGACGGTGCCGGGCGCCACCCTCTCCGCCAGCGGCACGCCCGCGGATTATCAGGCCCGGCTGGAGGCGACCCTCCAGGGCGAGGCACTGGGGGAACTCCAAACGCTGGTGGAGGCCCGGGGCGATGCCCGCACACTGCAACTGGAGAACCTGCGGCTGACCCGCCCGGGGTCGGATCTGGCGGTGAGCCTGTCGGGCAGCTACGTGCTGCTGGATCAGCGCTTCGATCTCGACGGTACCCTGAACGCCCTGCCGGTACCGCTGGCAGGCGAGCCCGCGTTGACGATTCCCACCGGTGAGATCAGCGCCTCGGGCACCCCTGAAGACTACCAGGCGGATCTCGCGGTGAACCTGCAAGGCGAGGCATTCGGTGAACTGAGCGCCGCGCTGATGGCCCGGGGTGACACTGAAAGCGTGGTACTGGAAGCGCTACGGCTCGGCCGCGAGGGCACGGATCTGGCGGTGGCGCTGGACGGGCGCTTCGGGTTTGCCGAGCAGCGTTTCCAGGTGAGTGGCACCATCGAATCGCTACCCATTCCGCTTACGGGCGAGCCCGCGCTTACCATCCCCTCGGGTGAACTCAGCGCCTCGGGCACCCCCGGCGACTATCAGGCGCGCCTGCGCGCCGATCTCAGCGGCGAGGCCACCGGCGAACTGATCGCCTCCCTGGCGGCGCGGGGCGACACGCAAGCGGTGGTGCTGGAGAGCCTGACCCTGACCCGGGCGGACAGTGATCTCATGGTGGGTCTGGAGGGACGCTTCGGCTTTGCCGAGCAGCGCTTCCAGGTGGCGGGTGAAATCGACGCGTTGCCAGTGCCGCTCTCGGGCGAGCCCGCGCTCACCGTCAGCGACGGTGAACTCGCCGCCAGCGGCACGCCCGGGGATTACCAGGCCAGCCTGGAGGCAGCCCTGAGCGGCGCCCAGTTCGGCACGCTGAACGCCAGCCTGCGGGCCGCGGGCGACACTGAACAGGTGCGCATCATTGAACTGACTCTGCGCGAACCCGACGGCGAGTTCATGCTGGGGGGCGAGGCGAGCCTCACGCTTGCCGACACCCGCTTCCAGGCGGATCTGGGCTGGCAGGGGCTTCGCTGGCCGCTGGTGGGCGACCCGCAACTGATCAGCCCCGATGGGCAGGTCACGGCCAGCGGCACCCCCACGGACTACCAGGCCAGTATCGACGCCACCCTGCTGGGTCCCGAGGATCAGCCCCTTAGCGCTGAACTCGCCCTCAGTGGCACCGATCAGCGTATCGAGATCTCCACCCTGCAACTGACCTCTCCGGGCGATGGCCCGAGCCTCTCGGCCAGCGCCACGGTGGCCCTGCAACCCCTGAACCTGGATGCCAGCGGACGCTGGCAGAACCTGGTGTGGCCGCTCGCGGGCGAGCCGCAGGTGCGCATTCCCACCGGCGAGTTCCAGGCCTCGGGCGACGCCGATGCCTACACCTTCGCCCTGGACACCCGGGTCGCGGGTCCGGCGCTGCCCGCCACCGCGCTGTCCCTCAGTGGTCGGGGTAGTATTAATGCCCTGGAGCAGGCCACTCTCCAGGCCGAGCTGCTCGGCGGTACCGTGAACGCCGATCTCGCTGCCCGCTGGCAGCCGGCGCTCGGCTGGGAGGCGACCCTCACCGGTGAGAATCTGGCCATCGGCGAATTCGCGCCGGAGTTTCCGGGTAGTGTGGGTTTTGCCGCCACCAGCGAGGGGCGCACCGAGGACGGCACCCTTAACGCCCGCGTCGCCATCCAGGGCCTGGACGGTAGCCTGCGCGGTCAGGCCCTGGACGGCTCCGGCACCGTGACCGTGCGGGGCGATACCGTGATCGTCGACGACCTGAATCTCACGGCCGGCCAGGCCAACCTCCGGGTGGACGGCCGGGTGGCCGAGGAACTGGCCCTGGACTGGCGATTGAACGCGCGCCTCGGCCCGCTGCTGCCGGACTTCCAGGGGCAGATCCAGGGGCAGGGCAGTCTCGCCGGTAGCCGCGAGGCGCCCCGGGCGGTGGCCGATCTCACGGTGAACAACCTGGCCGGCGCCGGGGTGGCGGTGGATGCGCTGGATCTGGACGCCACGGTGGATCTGGGTGCGGACGCCCGCTCCACGGTGGATCTCCAGGGGCGCGGAATCCAGGCCGGCAGGCAGGTCATCGAGACGCTGTCCCTGAAAGGTGCCGGCACCCCGGGCAGCCACCGGGTGAATCTCACCGCCCGCACCGGCGAGTTCGGTGCCCTGCAACTGGCCCTGGCCGGGGGTCTCGGCGAGGAGAACGTCTGGCGTGGAGATCTGGAAACCCTGCAACTGACCGACACCCCGGCCGGCGACTGGCGCCTGGCCAGCCAGGCGCCGCTCCAGGCCGGTGCCGAGGCGGCGAGCCTGGGCACCGCCTGCCTGGTGCAGCCACCCGCCGAGATCTGCCTGGAGGGCGACTGGAGCGCCGCCGAGGGGGCGCGGGTGCAGGTGGCGCTGGACGATCTCACGCCCGCGCTGGCCGGCGATCGGCTGCCGGAGAACCTCACCGTGGACACCAGCCTCGGCGGTGAGATCATCGCCACCACCGACCCCGCCGGGGGCTTCACGGCCACCGCCGACCTGGCACTGGCGCCGGGGCGGGTGGTCACCGAGGTGAACGGTAATCCGGTGGAGATTCCGCTGGCCGGTGGCGGCCTGGAACTGGAGGCGAACAACCAGCGGGCCGATGCGCAACTGGCGGTGGATCTGGGGCGTCTCGGCAATCTCGCCGCCACCGCCACGGTCCTTGATCTGGCCACCCGGCCCCGGGTGGAGGGCAACCTGGAAGCGGTCCTCAACGACCTCACGCTGGCCGAGACCCTGGTGCCGCAACTCACCGATGTGGACGGTCGCATCGTCGCCGACCTCACGGTGAGCGGCACGCCGCCGGTGCTGGATCTGGGGGGGAGTCTGGCGCTTCGCGATGCCGGCGCCGAGGTGCCGGAGATCAACATCCAGCTGGAGGATCTGAACCTGGAGGCCGCCGGCGTGGGCGCCGAGAATCTGGCGCTGGACGGCTCGGTGCGCTCCGGCGAGGGGACGCTGCGCTTTGGCGGCGAACTCGCCCCCCTGGAAGGGCGGGTGACGCTCACCATCCAGGGCGATCGCTTCCAGGTGATCAACACCGACGATATCCAGGCGCTGGCGAGTCCCGATCTGCGGGTCAGCGTCTCCCCCGAGGAGGTGCGGGTCACCGGCGAGGTGCTGATCCCACAGGCCTTCATCAGCCCGCCGGAGCTCCAGGAGAGCGGTATCCGCCCCTCCGGGGACGTGGTGATCGTGCGCGATCGCAGTGGCGCGGTGGTGGAGACCGGGGCCGGCGGCGGGGCGCCCATTTTTGCCCGGGTGCGGGTGATCCTGGGCGACGAGGTGTATCTCTCGGCGGTGGGCTTCGAGGGCAAGCTGGAGGGCAGTCTGGAGGTGGAGCAGCGCCCGGGACTGGCGGTGCGGGGAACGGGCAGCATCCAGGTGGCCCGGGGCCAGTATCGTATCGCCGGTCAGGAGATCGATATCGAGCGCGGGCGAATCCTGTTCGGCGGCGGTCCCATCACCCAGCCGGGACTGGATCTGCGGGTGGCGCGCAGCGAGGACGGGGTCACCGCCGGGGCCACGGTCACCGGGCCGGTCACCGAACCGAAGCTCAGCTTCTTCTCCTCGCCGTCCATGCCCGATTCCAGCATCCTCTCCTACCTGGTGTTCGGGCGCCCGCCGGATAGCCGGGCCAGCGGCGAGAATGCGCTGCTGCTGTCGGCGGTCACCGGCGGATCGAGCCTGCTCACCCAGCGGGTGGGCGAGCAGGTGGGACTGGATGATCTTCGGATTGTCGGCGACGGCACCGACCAGGCCTCCCTGCTGGTGGGCAAGTATCTTACCCCGGATCTGTGGGTGGGCTACGGGGTGGGACTGCTGAACGCGGTGAACGAGTTTCTGGTGCGCTACAACCTCACCGAGAACATCGATCTGGAGGCCGCCACCAGCGAACGCGGCACCGGCGCCGATATCACTTACACCATCGAGCGCTGAGAGAGGCGGGCGTGCAGCGGCGGCTGGCGCTTCAGATCTTCGGCCCCTCGCTGGTGCTCACGGCGTTGGCCTTCGTGCTGGCCTACCGCTACATCGAGCCCGCCCCGCCGCGGCGGGTGCTGCCTATCATCTTCGCCACCACATCGAGTTGATCCGCGCCCGGCTGGAGCGGCTGGATCGGGGGCCGGGGCGTGAACCGGGCAATTGACTGGTCAAAGACGGCGTGTGACCGGTAGAATTACCGGTTTTGGCAGCCGGGGAGCCTCCATGGGAGCCCCGGGGTAACGGGAACTTCATGAGGAATCCAGGTTGTCCAGCGTAGTTATCGAAGCGATCGCCTACGAGCTTGCTCCACGTCGTGTGACCTCCAGCGAACTGGAGGATGAACTGGCCGAAACCATGGACAGGCTCAGACTACAGCGCGGACATCTGGAGCGGCTCACCGGCATTCGCGAACGCCGCTACTGGGAGCGCGGCACCCGTCCCAGCGAGGGGGGCACCCTCGCCGCCCGGCGGGTGCTGGAGATGGCCGATATCCACCCGGGCGAGATCGGCGCGCTGATCAACACCTCGGTGTGCAAGGACTACTACGAACCCTCGGTGGCCTGCCTGGTGCACGGCAATCTGGGTCTCAGTCCCGCCTGTCTGAACTACGACATCGGCAACGCCTGCGTGGGCTTTTTGAACGGCATGGACGTGGTGTCTATGATGATCGAGAAGGGTCTGATCAAACGCGCGCTGGTGGTGGACTGCGAGGCCCCGGAGGAGGGTATCGAGGCCACCATCCAGCGCCTGCAGGGGCGGGAGGTGGACCGCAAGACCTTCCTGGAGCACTACGCCACCCTGACCCTGGGTTCCGGGGCGGTGGCCATGGTGCTGAGCCATGTGGACCACGCTCGCCAGGGACATCTGATCAACGGCTCGGTGAGCCGCGCCGCCACCGAGCACAACGGCCTGTGTCTGGCCCAGCGCGACCATATGGTGGTGGACGGCCATACCCTGATGATGGCCGGCATCGAACTGGCCGGCACCACCTGGAAGGTGGCCGAGAAGACCCTGCCCAACTGGCGCGAGGCGAGTCTCGATCATTACATCCCCCACCAGGTGAGCGTGCGCCACACCGGCTATTTCGCCGAGGCGCTGGGACTGACCCGGGAGAAGTTTTTTCTCAACGTCCAGCACCAGGGCAATATCGGCCCGGCGGCGGTGCCCATCACGCTGGGCATGGCCGCCGACAGCGGGCGCCTGCAAAGCGGCGATCACGTGGCGCTGATCGGGGTGGGCAGCGGGGTGAACTGCACGCTGATGAGCGTCACATGGTAGCCCCGCTGGCCGAGTATCCGTTCCGCTCCCACTGGTTCGTCCACCAGGGGCTGCGCCAGCACTATCTGGACGAGGGCGATCCCGACAAGCCCGCGGTGGTGCTGCTGCACGGCAATCCCACCTGGTCGTTCTATTACCGAAAGCTCATCGCGCCGCTGGCGCTGAATCACCGGGTGATCGTGCCGGACCACATGGGCTGCGGCTACTCGGACAAGCCCGAAGCCTATCCCTACACCCTGGCCCGGCACCGGGACAATCTCACGGCGCTGCTGGATCATCTGGGTATCCAGCGGGCGAGTCTGGTGCTACACGACTGGGGGGGCGTGATCGGCATGGCCCATGCCACCCGTCACCCGGAGCGGATCGAGCGGCTGGTGGTGCTGAACACCGCGGCCTTCGTGCTGCCGCGGATTCCCATGCGCATCCAGATCTGCCGCTATCCCCTCCTGGGGCCGGTGCTGGTGCGGGGGCTGAACGCGTTTCTGTGGCTGTCGTTCCTGTTCGCCACCCGACAGTGGGGCCGCTTCACCCGGCCGGTGCGGGCGGGGTATCTGGCACCTTACGACGACTGGAACCACCGGGTGGCCATCCAGCGTTTCGTGGAGGATATCCCGCTGGAGGCGGACCATCCCACCCGGCCGGTGCTGGCCGGGATCGAGGAAAATCTTCCCCGCTTGGCCGACCATCCCATGCTGATTCTCTGGGGAACGGGGGATTTTTGTTTCACCGCCCGGCATTTCCTGGCCCGCTGGCGGGAGCTGTTTCCCCGGGCGCGGGTGGAATTGCTGCGCGGCGCCGGCCATTATGTGGTGGAGGACGCCTGGGAGCGCCTCCTTCCCCTGATGGTGCCGTTCCTGGAGAGCCGGCAAGATGACCCAGACCCCGTCCAGCTATAACCTGGCCAGCGCCCTGCCGGCGATGGCCGAACGCCATCCCCACCGCCCGGCGGTGATCTTCCCGGCGGGGCGCCGGGAACCGTGGGGGCGCTTCATTCAGCTCAGTTTCGCGCAACTGGATCGCCTCACCGACCGCTACGCCCATGGGCTGTCCGCCCGGGGTATCCAGCGGGGCGACCGGGTACTGGTGCTGATCCGTCCCGGGGTGGATCTGATCGCGGTGGTGTTCGCGCTTTTCAAGATCGGCGCGGTGCCGGTGCTCATCGACCCCGGCATGGGCTTGAAACCGTTCCGGCAGTGCGTGGCCGAGACCGAGCCGGTGGCGCTGGTGGGCATTCCGGCGGCCCATGTGTTGCGCCGCCTGTTTCCGCGGGCCTTCGGCACCATCCGGGTGGGGATCTGGGTGGGCCGCGGACCCCGGGCCAATCGGCTGGACTGTCTGCCGGACGGCGACGGTAAAGCCTTCCCGGTGGCCGACACCGGGCTGGACGAGGAGGGGGCGGTGGCCTTCACCTCGGGCAGCACCGGGATTCCCAAGGGCGTGGTGTATCGCCAGGGTATGTTCCGGGCACAGATGGGAATCCTCCGCGAGCGGCTGGATATGCGAGACGGCGACAGCCATCTGGCGGCGGTGTACATCTTCGCCCTGTACAACCCGACCCTTGGCATCACCACGGTGTTTCCCGACATGGACCCGGCCCGTACCGCCAGTCTCAACCCGGCGCGGCTGGTGGAGGCCATGGACACCTTCGGGGTGACCCTCAGCATGGGCTCGCCCACGGTGTGGCGGATTCTCTGTGACTACTGCGAGCCGCGGGGGCTGCGTTTTCCCAGCGTGCGCGCCATCCACATGTTCGGCGCACCCTGCGAACCGGCGTTGATCCAGCGCTGCGCGGCGCTGTTTCCCGCGGCCACGGTGTACACCCCCTTCGGCGCCACCGAGGCCCTGCCGCTGACCCTGATCGGCCACCCGGAGATCCTCGGCGAGACCGCCGAGCGCACCCGGGTGGGGGAGGGCGCCTGCGTGGGCAAGGCGCTGGACGGGGTGCAACTGGCGATCATCCCCATCGACGACGCGCCGCTTGAGCGCTGGGATCCCACACGACTCCTGCCCGCCAACACCGTGGGCGAGATCGTGGTGAAGGGCGAAATGGTGACCCGCGAGTACCTGCACCGCCCCGCCCAGACCCGCGCGGCCAAGATCGCCGACAACGACGGCATCTGGCATCGCATGGGCGATCTGGGTTTCCTGGACGAGCAGGGGCGGCTGTGGTTCTGCGGGCGTAAATCCCACCGGGTGGAGACCGAACACGGCCTGATGCTGTCGGCCCTGGAGGCGATCTTCAACCAGCACCCGGAGGTGGCGCGTAGCGCCCTGGTGGGGGTGGGCGAGGCGGGACGACAGACCCCGGTGCTGGTGGTGGAGCATAGTTCCGGCAAGGTGCCCGATGAGACCACCGGGGCGCGGCTACGCGAGGCGCTGCTGGCGCTTGCCGCCGAGCGCGACAGCACCCGAGCCATCCGGACATTCCTGTTTCATGGTCCCTTCCCGGTGGATGTGCGCCACAACGCCAAGATTCAGCGGGACAAACTGGCTCGCTGGGCAACGGAGAAACTGGTCCGATGAAATGTCTGGTGACCGGCGGCGGGGGTTTCCTCGGCCGCTACGTGGTGGAGCAGTGTCTGGCCCGGGGAGATAGCGTGACGGTGCTGGCGCGGGGCGATTATCCGGCACTGGCCACCGCGGGCGCTCGCCTGATCCGCGGCGACCTCGGCGATGCCGAGACCGTCTCCAGGGCGGTGCAGGGGCAGGCGGTGGTCTACCATGTGGCGGCCAGGGCCGGCTTCTGGGGCGCGTATGACGACTACTACCGGCCCAATGTGCTGGGTACCGAACACGTGATCGATGCCTGCCGTCGCCACGGCGTACCGAAGCTGGTCTACACAAGTTCCCCCAGCGTGGTGTTCGGCGACGCCGAACAGTCGGGCGTGGACGAATCCATCACCTATCCGGCGCACTACGAGAATCCCTATTCGGCCACCAAGGCGCTGGCCGAACAGCGGGTGCTGGCGGCCAACGGCGACGGCTTTCTCACCTGTGCGCTGCGTCCCCATCTGATCTTCGGCCCCCGGGACAATCACCTGTTGCCCCGGGTGATCGGCCGGGCCCGCCAGGGCAAGCTGATCCAGGTGGGTGATGGCCAGAACCGGGTGGATTTCTGTTTTGTCGAGGATGCCGCCCGCAGTCATCTGCTGGCCGCCGACGCCCTCACTACCGGCTCGCCGGTGGCCGGCAGCGTGTACTTCATCACCCAGGGGGAGCCGGTGCGGCTGTGGCCGTGGCTGAACGAGATGCTCACCGCCCTGGGCATTCCGCCGGTGCGCCGGGCGGTGTCGCTACCGGTGGCGCGAGCGCTGGGTGGCACGCTGGAGTTCGTGCACCGCAATCTTCGCCTGTCCGGCGAGCCGCGTCTGACGCGCTTTCTGGCCAGCGAGCTGGCCCGGGATCACTGGTTCGATATCGGCCGGGCGCGCCGGGAACTGGGCTACCAGCCGCGATTGTCCATGGCCGAGGCCACCGCCTGCACCGTGGCCGATCTCAGAAAGCAGGGGCTCGGGGCCTCATAGGGCCACCAGCCGCTCGAAGATCCGGAAACCCGCCACATAGGTGCCGATGGCCGACCCCAGGGTGCTGAGGATGAATACCAGCAGTACCCGGGTCACGCGGTTGCGCCACCAGCCCTTGAGATACGCGGCGTCGCGCCGTAGATCGCTGAAGTCCCCCACCCGGGGCTTGCGGAAATAGATCTCCACGGCGGCGGTCACCATGCCCGCGCCGATGGTGGGGTTCAGTGAGGTGAGCGGCGCGGCGAGAAAGGCGCTCACCGTGGTCAGCGGATGGGCGCCGGCGATCAGCGCGCCGAGGGCACACAGCCCGCCGTTGATCAACACCCAGTCCGCCACCAGTTGCCAGCCCAGTTCGCTGCTGCGGGAAAACCCGATCACGAAGCCGGCGAGGATCAACCCCACCACCAGCCAGGGGATGAGTTTCGGCCAGCGACTGGACGGCGGCACGGTGTCCAGGGCATCGATCACCGCGTGGGGATCATCGCCCTCCGGGGCTTGTAGATAGCGCTGGATACCCCGCAGGTGGCCGGCCCCCACCACCGCCAGGATGCGCTGGTGCTGCTGGGGAGCCAGGCGCAGTTTCGCCGCCATGTAGCGGTCGCGCTCGTCGATCAGCGGCCGGTACAGATCCTGGCGCTCCTCGGCGAACTCGGCGAAGGTGCTCTCCAGGATATCGCCCTCCTTGAGCCGCTCCACCTCCTCCTCGCTGATCTGCTCGCGGCTCAGCACGCTGCCCAGCAGGCCCGCCACCAGCCCCAGGCGTTGCCACCAGGGCACGTTACGATAGATCCGCCGCAGGGTGATGCCCACCTCCCGGTCGATGAGCAGCACCGGCAAGTGGTGCTTGCGGGCGCTGTCCACCGCCGCTCTCATCTCCGCGCCGGGCTCGATGCCCAACTGTTCGGCCATGCGCTGCTGGTAGGCACCCAGTGCCAGACTCGCGGTGACCATGGGGGCGCGGCCCTGGCGTAGCACCTCGAAAAGATCCATCTTCGCCAGCAATCCCGGATTGGTGAGGGCCTGGTGGCGGCTGGGGCAGAGTTCCACCGCCACCGCATCGAACTCGCCGGAATCCAGCAACGCACGCACGGTATCGGCACTGGCCCGGGAGACATGGGCGGTGCCCAGCAGGGTGAGAGTGGCCCGGTCGAGTTCCAGGATCAACAGGGGTTCGGCGTGATGGGGGGTATCCATGGACAACGGCGTGGTGGCTAGCGGAAAAGTTTTTCAGTATACCTGCTGCGCCCGGGTCGGTCACCGACCCAGCAGATAATCCTTGGCGCGGTTGATCTGCGCGGCCAGGAAACTGGAGCCACCGTGGTCGGGGTGGAGTTTTTGCATCAGCCGGCGGTGGGCCTTGCGGATCTCCTCGGGGGTGGCGCCCTCGTCCAGACCGAGGATCTCCAGGGCCTGACGGCGATCCATCTGCCCGGAGAAATCCGCCGATTCCGCGCCGGCCGATGCCTCCTCGTGGGTATCCCCGGCGGCGCTCCGCCAGTGCTCGCCGTGGCTGCGATCCAGATAGGCTTCCAGCACCGAGGCGGACTGGGGATCGGTCTGCACCTCCCGGTACAGATCCAGCAGTTCCGGGAGTCCCAGATCGTCCAGCACTCGGCCTGCCTGACGCCCGGATAGCACCCGACCGCGCATCCGTCCGCTGTGGTGGTCCAGGGTCATCTCCAGGAACCGGGTGCGCACCGTGGAGCGGCGTTGATCGTCGCCGGCATCGGCCCCGCCGGGCTCGCGCCGGGTGCCCCCGGCGGCCTGGCGACGCAGATACCGTTGTAACCAGGGCAGTAACACCGGCAGGGTGAGCGGCAGCAGCGCCAGCACCGCGCCGCCGCGCAGCAGCAGCAGTAGCACCACCACCCCCAGCAGGCCCAGTCCCAGCCGCCGCAGCAGTTCCCCGGTGCGCTGCGGCCCCACCCGCCGCGACCAGCGCTGGAACTGGTAGAGTCCCACGCCCAGGGCCACCAGAATGGGTAGCCAGCGGATCATCGTTCACCCAGTTGATGGGCCAGCCGGCGCGCCATGCCGCCCTCGCGGCGCCCCAGCTCGGCCAGCGCCCGCGCCCCGCCGGCGGCGTACACCGCCACCGCGCCGAGCAACTCTCGTAGTTGCGCGGCGCTGCCCTGGTCGAAGCGGCAGTGGGCGCCGCCGCTCAGGCTGGCGATCTCGGCGAAGGTGCGCGAGGCCGTGGGGTCGGCGCCCTCCTGGAACAGGAACACCGGCACCTTGAGCACGCCCAGTTCCCCGGCCAGTCGGATCAACAGCGCGGGGTCCTCCTCCATGCAATCGCCCACGAACACCAGCCCGCGGATCCGATGGCTGCGGGTGGCCTGCTGGGCATGGTGTAGCACCCGGCCGATCTGGGTCAGCCCGCCGGCGCACTGCACCCGCTGCATCTGCGCCACTAGTGGCGCGGCCTCGCCGTGCCAGCTGCTCGCGCCGAAGTCCTGGATGCCCCGGTACCACAGGAGTTGCACCAGCAGGCCCCCCACACTGGCGGCCTGGGCGAACATATCCGCCTGCAGCCGACAGGCCCGGTCCCAGCTGGGCTGGCGACTGGCGGTGGCGTCCAACGCGATCAACAGGCGACCCAGGGGCTGGGCCACGGGGCCGCCCGGGCGGCGGGCCTCCTGAAGAAACCGCTCCACCTCGGCGGGGCTGGAGGCGGCGGGTAACTTGGATCTGGTCATGATGGGTTGTCCATGAATTCGTCCATAAAGTCCCGTGCGCAGTCGACTGTGCCGGGGCGGCGGGTCTTGATCACCACCGGGCTGGCGTCGGCCAGCGGCGCCCGCTGCACCTGGGCGATGGAGGCCGCCTGCGGCCAAGGGCTGGGTGTCCGGATGGGTAAAAATCTGCTCCGGGGGGGCACCCAGATCGGTCTCCATCTGGCCACGCAGGGTCTCGCGGGGGCACCGGTCGTCGAGGCCATGGCGGATCGCGATGAAGGCGATCATCTGTAGCCGGGCCAGTTCCCGGGCAGTGCTCAGGGTCTCCGGCCATACGGCGAGGTATCCTCAGTGGGAGAGGGCGTGTTCCTTGCATGACATCAATCCATTCCTGGGACACGGAGGACCTGAACATGCGCCAGCGCGGCTTTACCCTGATCGAATTAATGATGACCCTGCTGATAGCGGGCATCGTGCTCACGATAGGCGTACCGAATTTCCGGGATCTGGTGCAGCGTAACCGTGTCACCACCGAGGTCAATCGCTTTATCTCCCATGTGCAGTTCGCCCGCGCCGAATCCATTCGCCGGGGCTCCACCGTGAGCCTGTGCCAGAGCGGGACGCTGGACCGTTGCGCCAGCGACGACAATGGCGCCCCCAGCGGCGTCTACGAGAAGGGCTGGTTGGTGTACGCCGATCGCAGCGGCCCGGGTGATAACTTCGACAGCGCCGAGGACGTGCTGTTGCGGGTGGGCGATGCGGCGCCCGGGGATGTCACGGTGCGCGCCGATAGCGGCGCGCCGCGCTGGTTGAGCTTCGGGCTGCGGGGAGAGCTGTCCGGGGTGCGGGCACAACTGGCGTTCTGTCACAACGGGGTCTCCACCGAGGATGTACCGGGACGGTTAGTCACCGTCCACGCCACCGGCCGCACCACCCTGGATGCCATCGCCGCCGGAGGCAGTTGTGGCCCCTGAGCGCCGGGCCAGCCGTCCGCGAAGTTGCGCCACCATCCGCTGGCTTCCCGCCAGCGCCCGCGCCAGCTGATCCCGCGCCCGCCCCGCGTGGGTGAGTTGTTCCTCCAGTTGACGGGCACGGCTTTCCCACTGGATGCGCTCGCGAAGTTCCTGCTGGCGAGCCTCCTGAAGCGCCTGCTCCCGGGACTGCGCCTCGACCCGCTGCCGTGCCGTCTGGCGCTCCAGGCGGCTAATCTGCTGGCGCAACCGGTCCAATTCCAGCAGATGCAAACGCTGCTGTTCATCGCCATGCCGTTGCATTGCCGCCAGTTGCTCATCGAATAGCGCCTGCCGGGCGCGCGCCTCGTCCTGCTCCCGGGCCAGCCGTTCGCGCAGACTCGCCTCGGTGGCGTCAGCCTGCCGGGCCTCGGCCTCACGGCGTTGCTCGCTCCGGGTCAGTTGCGCGGTTAGCGTGGTCCGGTTGGCCTGGAGATCCACCATCTCTGCCTGAAGCGCCTGCTGATCGGTTTGCAGCCGGGACAGTGCATCGTCGCGCTGGGCGAGGGTGGCCCGCAACCACTGGTAGCGGCGCAGCAGATCCTCCCGGTCCGCCAGCAGGGCCTGTTCGCGCACACTCAGCGCCTCTCGCTCCCCGGCAAGGGTCTCTTCGGCCAGAGTTCTGGCCTGTTCCCAGAGTTGCTCACAGGCATGCTGGAGTGCGGCGGGCGGCGGTTGGGGTAGCGGCCCGGCCCGGTTGGCGTGAAAGCGGCGTAGATGTGCGGCGATGGTGCTGTGACTACCCCGTCCCAGATGCTCGCGTACCCGCTGCACGGTGGGGGCGTGTCGCTCATTTATCAGGGCGAGGACGGCTTCCTCCACCGCCTCGTAGGAAACACCCGGTCTGGCCATACCACGAACCTGTAACGTTATTACGTTATAACGGTATTACGTTATTTTGCCTCCTGCAAGTGTCGGTTCGGGGAATTTATTCAAGATAATCGCAATTATCATGAATACCTACTCAGCGCCGGCCTGTGCTACGCTTGCCATCATGTTGCCGATCCCGCGCCCCCTGGAGATTCTTGATCAACCCCACCTGGATGGCCGCACCGGGCGCAATCGTGCGCCCGGCGAGGGAATGTTGCGGGCCGACAGCGACCTGCAAGCGGTGCAGGCCTGGCTCGCGGAGGTGCGCGACTCGCCGCAGACCCTGCGGGCCTATCGCAAGGAGATCGAGCGGCTGTTGCTCTGGTGCTGGCTGGAGCGGGGGCGGGCGTTATCCGACCTGGGCCGCGAGGATCTGCAGGCTTTCGAGGATTTCCTCGCCGATCCGCAGCCCCGGGAGCGCTGGTGCGGACCCACCGCGCCGCGCCACACCGAGCGCTGGCGCCCGTTGCGCGGACCGCTGGGGCCGGGCAGTCGCCGCACCGCGCTGGTGATCCTGCACGGGCTGTTCGGTTATCTGGTGGAGACCGGTTATCTGGCCCGCAATCCCCTGCGATTACCCCGGCGACGGCGTGCGGTGGTGGCATCCCCGGTCGGACCGGAACGCTTTCTGGAGGAGGCCGAATGGCGGGCGTTGCGCCAGACGGTGGCCATGCTCCCACAGCAATCGCGCCGCCAGCAGGTGCATTACCAGCGCTGCCGGTTGTTGCTGCACGTGCTGTATCTGCTGGGCGCCCGGGTGGGGGAGGTGGCGGCGAGCCGCATGGGGGATTTCGTGCCCCGGCGGGGTCGCTGGTGGTGGGAGGTCACCGGCAAGGGCGGCAAGGCCGCGCGGGTACCGGTGAACGCCGAGATGCTGGCGGCGCTGAAAGCCTACCGGCGGTTTCTGGGCTGGCCGGAGGAGCCGCTGCCCGGCGAGGAGCGCCCGCTGATCGTGGCGCTGGACACCAGCCGGGGGGTGAGCGCCAACATGCTCTATCGCATCATGCGCAGTCTGTTCCACGCCACCGCCGTGCGTTTGGACGACAGCGATCCCCGGGCGGCGGCGCGGCTGCGCCGCGCCTCCATCCACTGGCTACGCCACACCAGCATCAGCGCCCAGTTGCGCGCCGGGCTCGACATCGCCACCGTGCAGCGTAACGCCCGTCATAGCCGACTGGAGACCACCGGCGGCTATCTGCACGAGGAGACGGCACGCTGGCACGCAGCCATGGAACGCCATCGGCTGGACGATTCTCCCGACGAGGAAACCTCGCAATGAAACTCGACCCGCAGATCGAATGGGTGCTGGCGCTGGCGCGCAAGGCCCGCACGCCCCCGGTCTGGCAACTCTCGCCCGCCGATGCCCGCCGCCAGTATGCCAGGACCGCCGCCGTGCTGGATTTCCGGGACACCCCGGTGTGGGCGACCCACGAGTTGACCGTGCCCACCGCGGCCGGTGGTTGTCCCGCCCGGCTGGTGGTGCCCCGCGAGGCCGGCCCCGGCGAGCGGCTGGCGCTGCTGGTGTACTTCCACGGCGGGGGTTTTGTGATCGGCAGCCTGGATACCCACCGGGGCCTGTACACCCGGCTCGCCCGGGACGCGGACTGTCTGGTGCTGGCGGTGGATTACCGGCTGGCGCCGGAGGCGCCATTTCCGGCGGCGGTGGAGGATGCCACGACGGCGCTGGAATACGCCTTCCGGGCGGCCGGGACACTGGGCGCCGACCCTGCCCGCATCATGGCGGGCGGCGACAGTGCCGGTGGCACACTGAGTGCGGTGTGCGCACTGCATGCCCGGGACCGGGGGCTGGCGCTGCGCCACCAGTTGCTGATCTATCCGGGCACCGCACCGCGTCCGGACAGCGCCTCGCATTTTCAGTTCGCCGAGGGCTATCTGCTGGATCGGGACAGTATCCGCTGGTTCTACCGGCAGTATCTGGGCGCCGAGGGGCGCGAGGACTGGCGTTTCGCGCCCCTGCTGGCGCCGCAACTGACCGACGTGGCCCCGGCCACGCTGGTGCTGGCGGCAGCCGATCCGTTACGTGACGAGGGGCTGGCTTATGCCCGGCGACTGGGGGCCGCAGGGGTGGCGGTGGACTGTCAGTGCTATCCCGGCATGATCCACGGCTTTGCCTCCATGGGCGGGATGGTCACGGTGGCGCGGGAGGCGGTGGCCTTCATGGCCGGGCGGCTTCGCGCCGCCTGCGAGGGCTGAGGCGCCGCTTCAGACGTGTTCGCCGCCGTTGATATGGATCTCCGCGCCGGTGACATAGCTGGAATGCTCGGAGCAGAGAAAATAAATCGTGCTGGCCACTTCCTCGGGGGTGCCGAGTCGGCCCAGCGGGAAGCCCTTGACGATCTCCTCGGTACCGGGCGAGAGGATCCCGGTGGCAATCTCACCGGGGGCGATGGAGTTCACCCGGATCCCGCGGGATCCGAAATCGGCGGCCATCTCCCGGGTCAGCGCCGCCAGTGCCGCCTTGGAGGTGGCGTAGGCCGAGCCCGCGAAGGGATGCACCCGGCTGCCGGCGATGGAGCTGACATTGACGATGGAACCGCGGCCCCGTTCCAGTTCCGCCACCAGCCCCCGGGCCAGCATGATGGGGGCGAAGAAATTTACCTGAAACACCTGATCCCAGGTATCGAGATCGGTGTCGATGGAGCCCAGGCGCCCGCCCTCGGGGTTTTTCGGGGAGATACCGGCATTGTTCACCAGTGCGTGGATCGGCCCGCCATCCAGGCGCCCGCGCATCTGTTCGATGCCGTCCAGGATGTTGTGGCGGTCGCTGAGATCGATCACCAGATGATCCTCGGGACCTGCCTCCCAGGGGCAGTATTCGGAGAAGGCGTGGCGCGAGCAGGTGATCACCCGCCAGCCGGCGCTGGAGAAGCGCTTGACGGTGGCGTGGCCGATACCGCGGCTGGCGCCGGTGAGGATCAGGGTACGTCGGGGTTGCTCGGACATGCGCGGGGTCCACCATGGTTGAGACGCCGGCCAGTATGCCAGAAAGCAGGCAACGCGCCACCCCGGATGCTCAATTCGTGGAATAGTTATTATGTTAAATAACCTGTCAGGGGCCAGTGAGTCCGGGCCGACCCCGGATCCTCAACCCGCGTCGGGCTTACCGTCGTCCTCCCCGCCCCCGGTGAAGTGATCGTTCAATACCTGCACATGGTTACGCGCCTCGCTGGCGATGGCTGCCAGGCGCCGCCGGGCGCGGCCGGTCCAGCCCCGGGGTTGGCGGCGGGTGTACACCAACAGCGCCTGGGTACCCTCGAGATGGCGTTGCATGGCTGCCACCAGCGCATCGCGCAGCCACGGTTCGCGCAGATCCCGGGTGATCTCGCGGATCACCCGGTTGCCGGCCAACCGGCTGATCCGTGCGTGCAGCCACAGTAGCACGACCAGCAGCACCCCCGCCGTCACCGCTCCCAGCCACCAGAAGCCAAACAGCACCGCCTCCAGTTCCGCCAGCACTATTCCCACCGGGGTGGTCAGGCTCAGCACCACCAGCGCCACCAGCAGTCCCGCCAGACCGAGGCCCTGGTACTTCAGGGTGCGGCTGCGCCAGCGCCGCAGGAACTCCTGCAACCACGGTAGATACCCGTTCTCCAGTTCACGGATCTTCTCCTCTAGCAACTGGACGATGCGATAGGCCCGATCGGTGGGCAGTTGCGCCATGCGGGCGGTGATCTGCGCCAGATCCTGGTCGCGCTTGCGCTCGAAGCGCTCCCGGGTGGCCGGATCGCGGATGGGTACCGCCACCGCCGGGTTGTAGATCCGGTAGAACGGCCCGGAGCGCAAGCCCGCCTGGGCCACCGCCCGTTGCCAGGCGGCGACGATCTCCTCGGGGTTGTCCTCGTTGGCGGCGGCGTCGATCTGGTTCAGCACGTAGAGAAACTTCTGGGCGTCAGCGCGCTGCACGGTGTTCACCACCAGGTGTTGCAGGGTGTCGGCCATGGCGCCGGGTTCGGGATGACGGGCGTCGAAGAACACCAGCACCAGATCCGACTGGTCGATGATATGGTGGGTGATGCGAAGCACCGCATCGCGCTGGGCGTCGGCGTCGAAACCCGGCGAGTCGATGAGGATCTTGCCGCGCAGGCGCTCGGCCCGGCAGATTTTCAGTTGTAGATAGGTGTCGATGCGCTGGGCCGCGGCCGGCTCCTCCAGGCGCTGGCTGATGCGATACAGGGGAAATCGCGGATCGGCATCCAGGGCGATGCCCGGCAGGATGCGGCTGTCCGGGTCGTCGCTGTAGCTGATCACGGTGAACTTGTCGTCCACCGCCTGGATGCCGGTGCGTTGCAGGTTATTGTCCAGAAAATGGTTGATGAAGGTGGACTTGCCCGCCGAGAAGGTACCGAGCACGGCGATCACCGGCCACCAGGAAATCAGATCGGCGTAGGACTGGTGGGGCTGGAACAGTCCCACCGCCATGGCCACCCGATCCAGCGCCTCGAACTGGGGAAGGAGCGGCAGCAGCACCGGTTGCTCCTCGCGTAGATGCGCCTCCAGGCGGTTCAGGCGGTTACGGCGTTCCGGGGATTCGGACACGGCTGGCGGACTCCGGGGTGGCTGGGGGAAACGGTCAGTGGCGTTGTCGGGCGGGGTTGGCGGTGACCGGATGCACCCGGTTACGCCCGCCGTCCTTGGCCGAGAACAGAGCGCTGTCGGCCCGTAACAGGGTCTGATCGATGCTGGTATCGCTGGCGCTGGCAGCGGCCAGACCGATACTGACGGTCATGCCGAAGCGGGGCTCGCGGCTACCGGCGGGCGCCTGCACCACCAGTTTACTGACGTGGTGGCGGATGCGCTCGGCGATCTGGTAGGCCCCGGCGGCGTCGGCCTCGGGGAGCAACACCGCGAACTCCTCGCCGCCGAGGCGCCCGAGAGCATCCTGCGGGCGCAGCGCCGACTGGCAGCTACGGGTGAAGGCCTGCAGCGCGGCATCCCCCCCGGCATGTTCGAAGCGGGTGTTGATGGACTTGAAATGGTCGATATCCAGCATCAGCACGCTGAGCGGTTGCTCGCGGCGCTTGGCCTGCATGAAGGCCTTGCCGGCCAGGGTCATGAAGTGGCGGCGGTTGAACACCCCGGTGAGTTCATCGGTGGTGGCCAGGCGCTGGAGTTCCTGCTCGCGGCGCTTCTTGTCGGAGATATCCTGCACCGATCCCACCACCCGCAGCCGGCCGCCCCCATAGCTCAGCACCTGGGCGATCTCGGCCACGTAGCACTCCCGCCCCAGCACGTTGATCAGGCGGTACTCGATCTGGTAGTGCTCGCCCTCGGCCCGGGCCTGCTGGCGGGCGTTCAGGTAGCGCTCCCGGTCGTCGGGATGGATCTGCGCCAGCAGCGCCGGCATGGCGTCGAACTGCTGGGTATACTCCTCCGGGGTGGTGAGGCCATAAATCGTGGCCAGCTCCCCCGAGCAGAAAAAGCAGCGATCCTCGCCGAGATCCCAGACGAAGGTGCCGAGCATGGCCAGTTTCGCGGCCTGGGAGCGAAACGAGGTCTCCTGGCGCAGCTTGTCCTCCATGGCCTTCAGGCGGCTGATATCCTGAGTGGAACCCACCAGCCGCAGCGCCCTGCCCGCCTCGTCGCTCACTACCTCGCCCATCTCAATGAGTTGGCGCCATTCCGGCGAGGCCGGATCGCGAATCCGGAACTCCACCTCGTAGGGGCGCTGCTCCCGGGCGGCCTCGTCGCGCTTTCGAAGATAACCCAGTTGATCATCCGGATGAATCCGTTCGATCAGCGCCTGTTCGGAGTGGATGGCCTGGATAAAGCGCGCCTGGGTGTCGCCGAAAATGGCGGCCATCTCCCGGGAACAGTAGCGATAGCGCTCGGCGCCGAGATCCCAGACGAAGGAGCCGAGCCGGGCGAGTCGGGCGGCCTGGTCCTGGATGCGCTCCTGCTCCCGCAGCCGCTGCTCCAGTTCCCGACGCTCGGTGATGTCGCGGAACACCGCGAGAACGCCCCGACGCTGCGGATCCTCGCCCGGATTCAAAGCCCGGCCCTGGTACTGGATCAGCCGCCATTCGTCGCCGGGATGGCGTACTCGCACTTCCAGGGTGAAGGTCTCGCCGCTGCGCAGCGCCGTCTGCAGGACGCTGCGAAACCGCTCGCGATCCTCGCCATGCACCAGCCGCAGGGTTTCCTCCGGGGTGGCCTCGAAGCGCGCCGGGTCCACCCCGTGGATCCGGTAGCCCTCCCGGGACCAGCGCATGCGCCCGTCGCGGGCCAGGAACCAGTATCCCATGCCGGTGATCGCCTCGGCCTCGGTCAGAAATCTCGCCTGCTCCTCCAGGTGCTCCTGAAACGCCAGGCGCTCGCCGATATCCTGGATCAGCGCGCAGTTCAGGCTCTCGCCATCGTCGTTGACCACGGCCGATACCAGGCACTCCACCGGCCGCGGCGCACCGTCGGCGCGCCGGTGGATCTGGCACAACACCTCGCCGCGCACGCCCCGGGCAAACTCGGCGCGGGCCGGGGGAGCATCCCGGGGCGGTGGGGCGTGATACAGGTCCACCATGGTGCGTTCCAGGCACTGGCTGTGGGACAGTCCATAGTACGCCTTGGCGGCCTGGTTGGCCTCGACAATGGCGAGACTGTCCGGGTCGAACAGCACCATGATGGCGCGCTGGCAGTGGAACAGATCCCGGAAGGTCTGCAACTGGTCCAGGTTGCTGGCGCCCGGCGCCAGGGCCTGGCGTTGCTGCTGGCGAAACGCCGCCACCAGCGCATTGTACTTGGCGATCACCGCCCCCACCTCGTCCTCGGCGGTGTAGTCCACTTCGCCGATGGGCGCCCGGTGGGCGCGGGCATAGTCCAGCGCTACCCCCAGGGTCCGCAGGGGTTGGCGCAGGCGTCCTCGCAGCACCAGGGCCAGACCCGCGAGCGCGGCCGGCAATTGCGTGAGCAGCAGGACCCCGGTAAATCCCAGGCGCTCACCCAATATCGCGGGAAAACTCGACTCCGGCAGATGCAGCAGCCAGTACACCCCGGTATAGACGCAGGCCGTGAGCAAGCCGACCACCAGCAGGGCGAGAATCAGCCAGAATCCCAGGGCTGTGAACAGTGACCGGTAAATGTTGCGGGTCCTTTGCGATTTCGGGGAAACAGGCAGCTGTTGCCCGGGCTCTCGTCCCGGGCGGATGGCCGATCGCGGCAACGACAGTCCGCTCATTGTAACGCTGTCTGCGGCAATCGGCAGGGATCAGGGGGTGATTCGTTCGAGCCCACCCAGGTAGGGGCGCAGCACCTCGGGCACGGTGATTTCTCCCTCGCGAGTCTGGTAGTTTTCCAGGACCGCCACCAGTGCCCGCCCCACCGCCACTCCGGAACCGTTCAGGGTATGCACCAGCTCGGGCTTGCCGCTATCGGGGTGACGATAACGGGCCTGCATGCGCCGGGCCTGGAAGTCCTCGCAGTTGCTGCACGAGGAGATCTCCCGGTACCGGCCCTGCCCCGGCAGCCACACCTCCAGATCATAGGTCCTGGCAGCGGCAAAGCCGATGTCGCCGGTGCATAGCGAGATCACCCGGTAGGCCAGCCCGAGCTTGCGGAGCACCGTCTCGGCATGGCCGGTGAGCTGTTCCAGGGCCTCGTAGGAGGTCTCGGGGCGCACGATATGCACCAGTTCCACCTTCTCGAACTGGTGCTGGCGGATCATCCCCCGGGTATCCTTGCCGTAAGAGCCGGCCTCGCTGCGAAAGCAGGGGGTGTGGGCCACGTAGCGCCGGGGCAGGCTGTCGGTGTCGAGGATCTCGCCGCGGGCCAGGTTGGTCACCGGCACCTCGGCGGTGGGAATGAGGTAATAACCCCCCTCCCCGCCCACCGCGAACAGATCCTCGGCGAATTTGGGCAACTGCCCGGTGCCCCGCAGGCTGTCGCTGTTGACCATGTAGGGAACGTAGATCTCGCGATAGCCGTGTTCGCGGGTGTGCAGATCCAGCATGAACTGGATCAACGCCCGGTGCAGCGCCGCGATGGCCCCGCTCATCACCACGAAGCGCGAGCCGGTGAGCCTGGCGGCGGTCTCGAAATCCAGGCCCGCGCCGCCGAGGCTCACGTGATCGCGCGCCTCGAACTCGAACTGCGGGGGCTCGCCCCAGCGGCGGATCTCCGGGTTGTCCGCCTCGCTGGCGCCCTCGGGTACGGCGTCGTGGGTGAGGTTGGGGATATCCAGGAACAGCGTATCCAGTTCCTCCTGCACCGAACGCAGATCGTCCTGGGCCTTTTTCAAGCGCTCGCCGAGGCTCGTCACCTCGGCCTTCAGGGGCTCGATATCCTCACCCGCAGCCTTGGCCTGACCGATGGTCTTGGAGCGCACGTTACGCTCGTTCTGCAGATCCTGGGTGAGCACCTGGAGGGCTTTGCGTAACGTTTCCAGGCGGCTGAGCTTCTCCACATCCAGATGATAGCCGCGTTTTTTCAGGGTCCGGGTGACGCGATCGAGGTCGCTGCGAAGCAGTTTGGGGTCCAGCATGCGGGATGGGCTCCGGGAACCGAATGGGCATGGCCGATGACGGAAATCGGAGAGTCTACCGTATCCTGACAGGCGATGATACAAGCCCACCGTGTTCCCCGGACGACGATCCCATGACCATAAGCTTCAAGCCCGCGCCCTGGTTGCCAGGCCCCCATCTGCAGACCCTGTGGCCGGCGCTCACCCGGCGCTGGTCGGGCACCCATTACCGGCGCAAGCGGCTGATCCTGGACGACGGGGATTTTCTGGATCTGGATTGGGGGCCGGCGCATGACGGGCCGCTGGTGGTGATCCTGCACGGGCTGGAGGGCTCCAGTCGCTCCGGTTATGTGGGGGGGTTGATGCGGGTGTTGGCCCATCGGCACTGGCAGGGGGTGGTGATGCATTTTCGCGGCTGTGGGGGCGAGCCAAACCGCCTGGCGCGCAGTTACAACGCCGCCGATACCGGGGATCTGGCCCGGGTGATGGATCGATTGGCCGGACGCTGGCCGCACCGGGCATTGTATGTGGTGGGATTTTCCCTGGGGGGCAATGTGTTGTTGAAGTGGCTGGGCGAGACCCCCGACGATGGCCTGCCACCAGGACTGCGGGCCGCGGTGGCGGTGTCGGTACCGTTTCTTCTGGGGGTGGCGGCGCGGTGCCTGGACCGGGGTTTCTCGCGCCTCTATCAGGCCCATCTGCTGCGCCATCTGCGGGCCAGCTACCGACGCAAGTTCAGCCGCCTGGCAGGGGGGCCGGTGGATCTGACGGCACTGACCGGGCTCAAGAATTTTTTTGATTTCGATGATCGGGTAACCGCACCGCTGCATGGCTTCGACGGCGCCGAGCACTACTACCGGGTGGGAAGTTGTCGGCCCTGGCTGCGCCACATCTCGCGACCCACTCTGCTGATCCAGGCCCGCGACGATCCGTTCATGGATGCCTCGGTGATTCCCGACCCGGCGACGTTATCCCCCGCGGTGATCCTGGAGGTGCATGAGCGGGGCGGCCATGTGGGCTTCGTGGAGGGGCTACCCTGGCGGCCTGACTATTATCTGGAGCGGCGAATTCCGGCATTCCTGGCGGCGCATGGATCTTGCCTGGATCACCGGCTAGCGCCAGGAGATCACCGTACGCCCGGAGGTCAGGGGATCCAGTTCCAGTAACGCCACCCCACCGCCACTGGCCCGCACTTCCCGTGTCAGCCCGGGCGCATCCAGCGCCACCCGCGCCAGAGGCGGCAGCCCCACCAGCCAGAGTCGGCGAATACCCCCCGGTAGCAGTGGGGTCAGTTCGCTGGATTCGGGGGTGGTGAACAGCACCGCCTCGTCCTCCAGCTTGACCCCCGCCAGCGGCCCCCCGGAGGCGGCCAGCGGCGCCGCCCGACCCTGCGGCGGACTCCCCAACCGCGGGCTCAGGACCACCAGAAATTCCACCGCCCGACGCGGCGTGGCGGACTGGATTTCCAGACGCCACAGCGGGTTGTCGAACCAGGGCCGGTCCACTGCTCCCTCGATCATGTTTTTACCGTCGAGATCGCTGTCGTCGCCGTCGGCCTCCACGTAGTAGCGGTAATCCGGCCCCCCCACCAGCCGTATCACCCCGTCCGCGGGCAGGATGCGCTCCACCTGCAGAAAACCGGGTGGATTGCTCACCAGTGCCTCCCGGCCCGGGCTTTCCAGGATCCCGTTGTCGGGCTCGCCGCGCAGCACCCGGGCCTCCGCCACCTGCGGTTTGTTGACCGTGTGCAGCAGCCATTTCTGGCGGTATGCCGGTGCGCGACTCAAGACCTGATCGTGGACCAGCAAGCGGTCCTGCTCGCGCAGATAGAACAGCATGCGCTGTACCCGCTCCACCTTGCCGCCCCAGCCTCCGGCGTCGTATTGAGGATTGTTGTAGGCCCGGGTCAGGTCGGCGGTCAGATGGGTGTAGGCCGGCGGCTGGTGCTCGAAGCGCTCCAGGGTAGCCCCTTCCAGATGCAGACCATCGCCCAGGTTGGTGTACCACTGACCGACATTTTGCAGCGCGCTGCCGGTGGGGAAAACCAGACGCTGACCACCGGCGGCGATGTTCTCCGTGAAGCGCCGCTGAGGTCTCACCCGCTCCCCGGGACGCAGTACCAGCAGGGTATTCTTGGCCACGCTGCGGATGCCGTAGTGCAACCGGTTGGGACTGAAAAAGGCTCCATAGGCGCTGGCGTTCACCGCCAGCGGGGCACCCTTGAACAGGGTGAAATGCCCGGCGTCGTAGTGTCCATGGTGGGTGAAGCTGTGGCCGGCGCGAAAACTGATGAAGGTGGCGTCCGCCGTCCACCCGGAGCGCAGATAGGTCAGGTTGAGGGCATCGCGGCCGAACAGCTCGGCCCCGGGTAGGGCCTGGAAAGCGTTCAAACCCTCGCCCCCGAAGGGCTCAAGGGAGGGATCGTTGAACAACCGGAAGCCCCAGCGATAACCCCGGAAGTAGCTCTCCGGTCCGTGACGCTCGCCCAGGTAATGGGAGAAGGTGGCCAGGGTACGGCTGCCGGTGGCCTGGGCGATCAGGTCGATCACTCGTCGGGTCTCGTCCTTCAGATCCAGCCGCGGTCCCTCGTCACCGAAACCCTCCACGCTGCCGTCGGGACGGGTGGCATAGATATGCCAGAAACCGGTGCGCTCCAGTGCGGTCCGGATACGCCCGCGCTGGCGGGACTCCAGCAGACCGTTCAGATAGGCCGAGCCCGCCAGGGCCAGCAGGAAAGCGCGGTTCTGGATCCAGTAATTGTAGCCCTCGGGCCAGGCCTCGGTGAGGGCCAGCGCCTGCATCACATCCAGAAAATGCCCCTGGCTGCGGGTGATCAGACCCAGCCGGGCCGGCGTGTCGGGCTCCAGCACCACCGCCGCCAGCCAGGCGCTGGCGGCCAGGGTGGCGCGACCGTGCCAGAGAGAAGCCTCGGGACCGTCCAACAATAGCAGGGTCTGCTCCAGCCCCTCCACGATGCGGGTCCGGATGCTGGACCGATCGGCCTCGCCGAAGCCAGGGTACAGGTGCAGAAAGTCATAGGCGAAGGCCAGTTCCCAGAGGTTGCCGTAATCGCCCGAGGCCCGGGGCGGCGTGACACTGAAGCGCCGGGCCGCTGCCAGCAACGCCTCGCCGCTGGCCGGATCGCCGGTGATTACATAGCAGGCCGCCTGACCGGGCAGGCTCGATTGCGGACAGCCACCCAGGGGCTCCACCCCCCGGGTCCGGTAGGCCGCCTCGCGCTCGACCATCAGCGCCGGCACTCCCTGCCCCGACCAGTCCGCCAACTGGGGTAGCAGGATTCGCGGGTGGCTGTCGCGCAGCCGGCCATCCAACACATGGTCCCGATAGGCGGGCGCCGGGGTCAACAGGTCCTCCAGCCACGGCCAGTCCAGGCCGAGCCGCTCCATGCCCACCACCATGGCTTGGCGGGGGGTGACCTGATACTCCCGGAGCACGTACCAGGCCCCCAGCAACACCACCGTGTGGGCCAGCATTCCCACCAGGATCAGATAGGCACTCAACCAGCGGGCGAGCCAGGTTTTCATGGGACGTGAGGTGCGTTGGGGTCCAGGGCAATCACCCAGTCCCGGGTCCACACGGCCACCTGATCCCGCCAGGCTTGCCGCGAGAAAGTGTGATTGGCGGCAGCGATGCGCCGGGTGCTGACCCGCGCCGCGCCGAGCAGCGCCTGCCAGTGGGGCGAGGCGCGCACCGCGTCCTCGAACTCCCGGGCGGTGAGGTCGTCGCCGCTCAGAATCAACAGCACGGGTCCGGAAAAACGCGCCAGGCCCGAGGCCATGCGGGCCGGTAGCGAGCTGTTGTCAGAGGTGTGGTTGTCGGCCCCGGCAGTGTCTCCGCGGCGGGATTTCAGCCACTGTTGCAGCAACGAGCGCCCGGCCCGCCAGGGGTTGATTCGCCCGCTCAGCAGCCCCGACCAGGTCTCCCGGCGCAGTAACCGGGTCCGGTAGTAGTGCTGAACATAGACCCGGGCGATACCGGCCTCGGTGCGTACCCAGGGATTCAGCAACACCAGCCCCCGCACCCGGGGGTCGCCGGCCGCGTAGAACAGCGCTGCCGAGGCGGCGTCACACAGCCCCCAGATCACCACCCCCGGCAGGGCCAGGCGCTGGCAGAACAGATCGATGGCTGCCCGGATATCGCCGTCGATGGCCTCGAAGTCCAGCATCTCCCCGTCGCTGTCGCCCATTCCCTGATAATCGAAGCGCATGGCCGCAATTCCCTGGCTGGCCAGGAAGCGGGCCAGCAGCACGAATTGCCGGTGGCTGCCCACCCGGTACTGGGGGCCGCCCACCACGATCAGGACCCCGGGCTGTTGCTGCGTCGGCGCCGGGTGTAGCACACCCAGCAGTTCGGCCGCCGCGCCCGGGAACACCACCGCCTGCTCCACCGCCGGGTTCATGCCCTGGTCTCCCAGCCCTTCAGGGCCGCAGTAGTGGCACCGATCAGCGCGGGCGCGGTATGGATCTCCTGGGTAGACCAGAACGGCTCGCCCACCACCGCCTCGCTGTGGAGATCGCCACCGGCCTCCCGCCAGCGCTCCAGCAGTTTCTGGCTAGCCGGGCCGATGCGCCGCTGCGGGTTACCGACGATCTCGTACCAGAGGGTGGGCAGCGGGTTCGGCGGCGGGCTCAGGGCGGCCGCCTCCAGCGCCGTGGCCAGATGCTGGGACAGGCGATAGCCGGCCACCTCCAGCGAGCCCGTCTCGCGCAGTTGCTCGCGCAACGAGGCGGCGGTCTCGCGCTCACCGCCGCCCAACATGGTGGCGGCCAGGCGCAGACGCAGAAACTGGTTGAGGAACTGATCGCCGCGCAGCACCGGTTGCCAGCAGATAAGACCCCGCGCCGCCACCCGCTCCAACAGGGCCCGGGCCAGTAGTACCCCGGTGCGAAGTCCCCACAGGAGCGGCGGTTGCTCGGCGTCGAGACCCTCGCACAGGGCGGCGAGATCCTCCAGCCACAGATCCCAGTCGGCCTCGCCGAAGTCCCCCTCGCTGTCACCGGTACCGTACGGATCCGCCACCACCACCCGCCAGCCCGCGGCGGCCAGGCTGCGGGCCTGCAGCGCCACCTGGCGGCGGGATTTGTTCATCTCCTCGGCGAACGCCGGCAGATGCACCACCACACCGTGCAGTGGCGGTCCGGCGGGGCGAAACTCCACGCTGAGCAACCGCCCGCGGCGCCCGGCAACGAACCCGGCGTGGACGCTCACGAGTTCAGCTTGGCCTGAACAAAATCGCTGAGGCTCCCCACGGTCTCGAAGGTCTCGGCGCTAATCTCGTCATCCTCCACGACGATCCCGAAATGCTCTTCCACCGCGGTGATCAACGATACCACCGCCATGGAGTCGAACTCCGGGATACTGCCCAAAAGACCGCTGTCGCGATCCAGGGCACCGGCCCGATCCCCCAGTTCCAGCACCTCGCCGAGAATTTGTTTGATATCCTCTACCACCACCATCAATGTTCTCCCATCATCGTCCCATCGGGTATTCATCAGGCCATGAGTCAGCACCCCCCATCGCGTCTGGAAGATAACGTCCCCGGCCCAAAGAATCCAGCGCTGTTGGCCCCGGGGGGCACGCGGTGAGGTCCGTCGCCGCTAAACTCCGGGGTCTGATCGGCGAACTGGGTCCGACCGGGGCGGGGAGTTTTTTGCTGGCGAGGGCCTTGACGGCCAGCGGCATCGGCCAATTGCACTGCTATCTGCTGGTGGCCCAGCCGGTGCCGGCGCACCCCGGTGCATCACGCCCGAGCAAGCTGATCCGGGTGCGCCAGGTGAGCGAGCAGGACTACCAGGTGGCCTGGTTCCAGCGGCCCGCGGCGGTGATCCGGGAGCGCTTCCGGCAGGGCGCGGTGTGTTTCGTGGCGTTCCGGGAAGCGCAGGCCATCGGCTGTATCTGGCTGATCACCGATCAGTACCTGGAGGACGAGGTACGTTGTCACTATATCTTGCAACCGGCTGCCCATACGGCCTGGGATTTCGACGTGTATCTGCATCCCCGACACCGTCTGGGGCGGGGCTTCGTGTATCTCTGGGAGGCGGCCAATAGCTGGTTGCGTGAGCACGGGCGGCACTGGAGCCTGAGCCGCATCGATGCGCTGAATCGGGCCTCGCTGTTGGCCCACCGCCGCCAGGGCGCGGTGGTGGTGGGCCAGGCATTGTTCCTGCGGCTCGGGCCGCTCCAGTTGCTGGTCAGTAACCGCTCGCCCTATCTGCACCTGTCCCCCCATCCGGGTCGGATACCGGCGCTGCGGGTGAGCGCGCCGCGATCGAGTGAGCAATGATCGCTGATCAGGAACCGCATCCCACCCGGGGCGGTCCAGTGCAATGTCTTCAGTATTATCTCCAATGTTATGCTTGCTGCCATGGAAACGATACCGATCTCTGTTGATGTTCGCCGCGCGGTGACCGCGGCCCTGCTGGGCCTGGGGTTGGTCTGCGTGGGCAGCCCCGCGCGGGCCTTGGATCTCTCGGCCTGCGAGGATTTTCCGCCGTTGAGTCCCGGCCAGTTCGGCCTGGATTATCGCGATAAATCAGAGGGCAACCAGACTTTTCTGAAACTCGTCGAGGACTTTCACTTCACCGCGCCGGTGGAGCAGTTGATCAGTGGCCAGAGCGGTCACCTGCTCGGCGATCTGAACTACACCCTGCGGCGCTTTCCCAACCACCACCGGGCGCTTTACGCGATGATCCGCTATCACCGCCAGGAACCACAAAAGTTCACCTTTCCGCCGGCGTGCTACCTGCAACGGGCGATGGAATATTATCCCAGTGACCCCCTGGTGAAGACCCTGTTCGGGATCTACCTCCACCACAACGAGCAATACCAGGAGGCGTTACAGATGTATCAGGCGGCCCTGGGGCTGTTCGACCGATCCGCCGAGACCCATTACAACATCGGCCTTCTCTATATAGATCTCGAGGATTATCCCAAGGCCCGGGAGCATGCCCGGCGTGCCTACGATCTGGGATACCAGCTACCCGGTCTGCGCCGGATGCTCGAGGCGGTGGATCATTGGCCATGACCGCGGCGCCGGGGGCGATGCTCTGCGGGGGATTGTGGGCGGGAGAGCCGCCCGAACCGGTGTTTGCGGGAGCCACCGTTCAGCGCCTCGGTACGGCGGTGCTGGCGGCGCCCTGGCACGCGGCGGACGATCGCTACCTGGTGGGGATTGCCGGTCAACCTCACTGGCCGGAGCCCGCGCTGGCACGCCTCGCGGCCGGGGCAGGCCATGGCGAGGCGCTGCGCGAGGCGGTGAACCGGCTGGGTGCGGATTATCCGGCGGCGTTGCGCGGGCGCTTCGTGACCCTGGTGATGGATACCCACACCCACACCCTGATGGCGGCGGTGGATCGGCTGGGACAGGAGACCCTGTACTGGACCCGCACCGCCCACGGCCTGCTCTGCGCCCGCCAACTGGGGGTGTTGTGCCGCCAGCCCGGGGTGCCAACGACGCTGTCGCCCCAGGGGATCTTCCATTACGCGTATTTTCATATGCTGCCGGCCCCCTCCACCCTGTTCCACGGCATTCATCGCTTACAGGCCGGCCATGGCCTGCATCACCAGAACGACACCACCACGGTGACGCCCTACTGGGTTGCCGATCTCCAGGAACCACCGCCCGCCACCGTGGCGGACCTACAAGAGGCGCTACTGGAGACCGTCTCCCGGGCCACGGCGCGGGCCTGTGGCGAGGAACCGGCGGTGGGGGCCTTTCTCAGCGGTGGGCTGGACAGCTCCACGGTGGCCGGGATGCTGGCCCGCCATCGCCCCGGCCAGGCACCCACTTTCTCCATCGGGTTCGATGTGGCCGGTTACGACGAGATGGCCTATGCCCGCGCCGCGGCACGGCATTTCGCCACCTCTTTGCACGAGTACTACGTGACCCCCACGGATGTGGTGGAGGCGGTGCCGGAGATCGCCACGTTCATGGATGAACCCTTCGGTAACTCCTCGGCGCTGCCGGCCCTGTACTGCGCCCGCCAGGCCCGGGTCGCTGGGATCGGGCGGTTGCTGGCCGGCGATGGCGGCGATGAACTGTTCGCCGGTAACACACGTTACGCCAAGCAGCAGATCTTCGAGTTCTACGGGCGCCTGCCCACCCCGGTGCGGGGTGTGCTGGAGCCGCTATCGGCCCATCTACCGTCGGCCACGCCGTTTCGCAAACTTCGAAGCTACATCGAGCAGGCACGGATACCCCTGCCGGATCGACTGCAAAGTTATAATTTTCTGCATCGGTTCGGGCTGGAGACGGTGTTCGAGCCGGCGTTTCTCGCCACCGTGGATACCGAACTGCCTTTGGCGCTACAACGGGAGCTGTATCAACGCCCCCAGGGTTCGGTATCCACCCTGAACCGGATGCTCTACCAGGACTGGCAACAGACCCTGGCCGACAACGATCTGCGCAAGGTGGTGGGGATGTGCGATCTGGCCGGGATCGAGGTGGCGTTTCCCCTGCTGGACGACGAGGTGGTGGCGCTGTCCACCCGGGTACCCTCCAGCCTGAAGATCCGCGGCAACCGGTTGCGTTATTTTTTTCGCGAGGCACTGCGGGAGTTTCTGCCCGACGAGGTACTGGCCAAATCCAAACACGGCTTCGGGCTGCCCTTCGGGGTGTGGATGCGCGACCATCCACCGCTCCAGGCTCTGGCTTACGATAGCCTCTCGGATCTCTCCCGCCGGGGCTATTTCCGCACGGCCTTTCTGGAGGATCTGGTGCATCGCCACCGCCATGAACATGCCGCCTACTACGGCGAGGCTCTGTGGATCCTGATGATGCTGGAACTCTGGCTCCAGCACCATGGTCACGCCACCTAGGCGGGGCGCCAGCGGCTCTGGAGCAGGCGCGCCAAAAACCGCGCCGGAGTGGCGTCCCAGGGGGTGAACCGGGGTAGCTGCCAGCGATGGGAGGCCGTCGTACACACCCCCCAGCGGGTGGACACCGCGGCCCGGTAGCCGAGATCCCGCACCATCTCCACGTGCTCGGGCAGATAATCCTGACCGGGCTTACCGTTGGGATAGGCGAACAACCGCACTGGCGCCCCGATCAGGGCCGAGAGCGCATCCCGGTTATCGGCAATCTCCCGGCGCGCGGCGGCCGGGTCCAGCACCGCCAGGATGGGGTGGTTCACCGTGTGACCACCCACTTCCATGCCCGCGGCGGCGAGTTCCCGGACCTCCTCGGAGCGCATCATGAGTTCGCAGCGCTGCGCCAGCCCGGCACGCCGGGCGAGTTCCCGGGCGCGGTCCAGACGCTCCCCATGGGGCAGGTATTTCAGTCGATCCACCAGCGCCATAGCGGCACTGATGCGCGCCTCAACGCTCGCGATGGCGTGGCAACCCAACCCCAGATCCGCCACATCCAGCGTCTCTCCGGATAGCCGGCGTAGCGCCTCGAACACCATGTCGTTCCACATCTGACCGCCGTCGAGAAAACCGCTGGCCACAAAAAAGGTGGCGGGCAGCCCTTTTTCCCGGAGTATCGGCAGGGCCACCCGGGCGTTGTCGGCATAGCCGTCGTCGAAGGTGATACAGGCCGCCCGGGCGGGCAGACACCCGGCCGCCAGCCGCTCCACGGCCTCGGATAGGGGCAGAACCCGGAAATGTTCGGCCAGCAGATCCAGTTGCCAGTGGAAGGTGCGGGCATCGATCTCCCCGGGGCACATGGGATCGGGCGCTGGCAGTACCCGATGGTAGATCAGGATGGATAGCCGGTTGGCGCGATCCACGGCCCGCAATAGCAGCCGGTCGGCCAGACGCAGGTAGCCAAGCTCACGCTGGAAAGCTGGCGGGGCCGTGTCCTGTTGCATCTGCAAACCACTCATGGAGATCTTCCCGGGAACGGGCGCCGGGGAATGACTCCCCGGACCCTGGAGCGCGCCCCTTTAGCTGCCGCCGGTGCCTGGCCCGGGGCTGGCCGCCGGGGTTGTGGCGCTACCCGCGGCGGGCGCGGATCAGTCAGGCGCGGCGCCGGCACCGATCCGCCACCACGGGGCGCCATGGCAACCCGCCCGGGGGCCTCGGCGGGAGGGGTTTGTGCTGTCTCCAGTCGGCGTGCCACCAGATCCTGCATGATGACCACGATGGCCACCAGATGGTAGGGCAGATCGAAATAGGCGAGACTCAGAAAAGCCCCGCCCGCGCAGTAGGCGATCAAACTGACCTGGATACTGCCCGCGAGTTGCTCGGCCCAGAACAGATCCTCCACGCCCCGGGACTGGCGTATGATCCAACCGCACGATCGCCAGGTGTTGAAAAGCAGCAGCAAGAACAACCCGAGCCCCACCCAGCCGTGCTCGCCGAGGATTGCGAAGTAGATGCTGTGGGCGGCCCGGCTGCGGTCGCCCTCCGGGGGATAGCGGTCCACCAGATCCTGATAGCCCCAGATATTCAACCCTCCCCCCAGGAAGCGATCATTGGCCAGGTGGAAGGTGAACTCCCAGGCATGCAGGCGACTCTGCGCCGATGCATCCCGCTCCCCGGTTTCCTCGTCCTCCTCGAAGATCGTCGCCATCCGGTCCCAGTAATGCTGGGGCATGAACAGCCCGAGGGCCGGCAACAGGATCAGCAAAGCCAACCCCACTCGCAGCTTGTGGGTACTCTTGAACCACAGAAACAGGCTCATGCAGAGCCCCGCCAGCAATGCCCCACGGCTGTGAGAGCCGGCCGCGGACACCGCCGAGCTGACAATCCCCACCAGCAGACCGAGGCGAATCCAGCGATTGGGCGTGATCACCATCAGATAGCGCATCAACGGCAATAGCATCAGCGTGGCGCAGGCCAGGTGGTTGTTGTCCTCGATAAAGGTTCCCGGCGGCCCCCAGACCCGGAAGCTACCACCGGTCATGATGGTGAAAAAACCACCCTTGATGGTGAAAAAGCCCAGGGAGGCGACGATCACCCAGATCAGCCACTGCACGCGCTGGCGATCGATCATCACCATGGCGGTGATGAAGGCGATCAACTGGATCTTGAGGATCTTTTCCAGCTGGCTCAGGGCATCGTCCGGGTACAGGGCGAAAATCGTGGTGATGATGAACCACAGGATCAGGGCGATCCAGGTCACCGAGACCCGATTCAGGGGAAAGCGCTTGGGTTCCCGGGAGAACAGCAGACCACCCAGGGTGGCCAGCGCCACCAGCTGCGACCAGGGAAAATTGTACGCGAAACCGTGGGACAAGCGATGGGGGTTCATATAGCCCAGCCAGGACCAGGTGAGCACCCCCACATACACCCGGAACAGGGTCAGCGGCAGCGAGGAGAACACGATGGCGGCGATGAGCAGGCTTTTCAGCATGGTCTCTGGCCTCGGTCGGACATCGTCCGGGAATCCGTCGATGGATCGGATGCCATCAGTATATCGTATCCGAGGATGCGGGCCGCACCCGCCATCGGCCGAGTTGACTGATTAGCGCGGGGCCACATGGCTGACCACATAGCGGAATTTTCCGGACGACTCGGCGGCGATCTCCTCCACCCGCTCCACCTGTACAGTGACTCCGGTGCCCAGGCGCGCCCGGAAGCCCTCGACGATCCGTGCCTCCAGATCGGTGGGGGCCTCGGGGCCTGTGCGCAGCAGCACCCGGGTGAGATCCAGCCGCTCCTGCACGATCTTGAAGCCGTCCACCCCTGGTAGATCCCGCAGCACGTAGATCAGCGCCAGCCCGTGCATCACCGTGCCATCCATCGCCATCACAAAATCCGTGGTGCGCCCCTGGATCTCCTGGAGCAGCGGCAGGCCTCGCCCGCAGGCGCAGCCCGCCTCGGCCAGCATCCCCACATCCCCCACCCGGTAGCGGATGAAGGGAAACTCACCGGTGGCCAGATGGGTCACCACGATCTCCCCGGCTTGCCCCGGCGCCAGTGCCCGGCCCTCGGCATCGACGATCTCGACAATGATGTCCTCGGCGCTGATGTGCATACCCCCGGCCGGGCACTGGTGGGCGATGAAGCCGGCATCGCGCCCGCCGTAGCCGTTGGCCACCGGGCAGCCGAAGGTGGCCTCGATCAGGCTGCGCTGCTCGTCGTAGAGCTTCTCCGAGGTGACGAACACCACCCGGATCCCCAGATCGTCCATGGTCATGCCCCGCGCCCGGGCGTGGCGGGCCAGATGACTGAAGGCCGAGGGATAGCCGAACAGCATGCGCGGTCGCTGGCGGCGGATCAGCGCCAGGAACTCGTCCAGGCGCGGTGCCGACATCTCGAAGGCCGGCAGCAGTCGCGTGCGAAGCAAGCGATCGCGCCACAGCCGCAGCCGATCCTGGGCGCCCAGCTCGATGGGCGAGCCCCACAGTACGATCTCCGGATCACCGATATCTACCCCCCACCAGCGGGTAGCCCGCCATTTCGCCGCCACATCGTGGCTGACCCGCTGCTTGCCGATGTAGAAGATCAACGGCTCGCCACTGGAGCCGCCGGTGTTGAAGCGTGCCAGGCTTTGAGCATTGTCGGCGCGAAGCGCATCCTGGTGCTGGCGGATCAGTGCCTTGGTCAGACAGGGTAGCCGGGGCAGGTCCGCCACGCCCACCGCCTCCGGCGCCAGCCCGCGTTCGGCCAGCAGATCCCGGTAGTAGGGCACGTGTTGCTGGCAGTGACGCAGCAGGGCTTGCAGGCGCGCCTCCTGGTGCGCACGCAGCCGCGCCGGCTGCCACCATTGGCTGGTCTCCAGGAAACGCCGTTGCGCCACCGTATCATGGCCCTTGAGCCGTTCATGGAGGGGAAACAGCAGCCCGGCTGCCAGGGCGGTGTACCAGTCGTTCAAGCCCCACCTCCTCCGGTGGCGGTGAGTTGTCGGAACGTCTCCACCAGGATCTTCACCCGGCGCTCCCAGGTGTTGTCCCGGGCGTGCTGAATGATGGCCTGGCGGTCCCAGGGGCGGGTCAGCGCCGCCCGCAGGGCACTGCCGAGGGCCTCGGGTTCGCCGAAGGGGGCGATGATACCCAGGTGTGCGGCGCTGACCACCTCCCGATTGCCGCCCACATCGGTGGTGACCACCGGCAGGCCACAGGCCATGGCCTCCAGGAACACATTGGCCCAGCCCTCGTTGCGGGTGGCCAGCACGAACACATCGGCCGCCGACAGGGGCAGGTGAAGTTCATCGGGCGCCAGCGAGCCCAGGAATCGCACCGTATCCTCCAGCCCCAGCACTGCCACCTGGCGGCGCAACTCAGCCTCCATATCACCCTCGGGACTCGCGCCGCCGACGATCAGATAACGCAGCCCGGGAAACGCCGCCCGCAACGCCGGCAGGCAGTCGATGACCCGGTGAAAGCCCTTGCGCTCCACCAGTCCGCCCACCGACACCAGAACTGGCCCATCCTCCGCCAGACCCAGCCGCTGGCGGGCTTCGGTCCGGGGCAGGGGGTGGAACCGGGTCAGATCCACGCCGTTGCCCACCACCCGGATGCGCTCGGCCGCCACCCCGAGCGCGGCCACGTGGCGGCGCAGGGCATCGGCCACCGCGAACACCCCGTCGGCCCGCTGGATGGCTCGCAGCAGGCGCTTTCGCAGCCCCGGCAGCCGCGATTGTGGCACCTCGGTGCCACGCAGGGTGATGGTCACCGGCACCCCCAGCCAGCGCCCCAGGAGCGTTGCGGCATAGCCGTCCGGATAGGCGAAATGGGCGTCGATGAGGTCCACCCGCCCCTCCCGACGCAATCGCCGCAGCAGGGGATAACAGCACACCGCCAGGAAGCGCCCGTCCAGACGCTTCAGCAAACCTGGTACCGAGAGGTAGCGGGGATGGTACACGGTGATCCCCGCCTGTACCTCCAATGGCGGCGCCGGGGGGCGAAAGTGCGGCCGAAGGCGCCGGATCAGGCCCTGCAGGGGAAACCACGGGGTGGGGGCCACCACCGTCAGGGGTAGCTCCGCCGCCACCCGGAACATGCGGGTGCGGATAAACAGTCCCGCGTGGGGTTGGCCGGGATGGGGAAACAGGATACTGAATACCAGGATCGCCGGACCCGCCGGCGTATTATCGGTCACCGCCACCGCTCAGGACTCCCGGGCCAGTTGTGCCGCGCCACCGTTCAGGGCGCCGTAGACCGTGCGGTAGCGGGCCACGCTCACCGGCCAGTTGCGCTCGCTGGCCACGAACTCGCGTCCCCTGGCGCGCAGTCGGTCGGCCAGCGCGGGCGCGGCCAGCAACTCGCCCACCGCCGCCGCCAGCCCCGCGGCGTCCCCGGCCGGGAACAACATGCCGGTCTCACCGTGGCGGATTAGTTCCCGATGTCCGCCCACGTCGGAGGCGACGATCAGCCGTCCCTGGGCCATGGCCTCCAGGGGTTTCAGGGGCGTGACCAGTTCGGTGAGACGCATGGGCAGGCGCGGATACACCAGCACATCCAGCAGATCGTAGTAGCGCCCCACCTCGGCGTGGGGCACCCGGCCGGTGAACACCACCGCCGACCCGAGGCCCTGCCCGGCCACCTGCTGGCGCAGTCGCGCTTCCTGGGGGCCGCCCCCCACCAGCAGCACCCGGGCGCCTGGCAAGCGGGTCTGGATCAGCGGCAGGGCCTGGATCAGTAGTGGCAGGCCCTCGTAGGCATAGAACGAGCCGATAAAGCCGAGTACCGGCCCCTCGCCGAGGCCGAGGCGCTCCCTGAGCGCCGGGTCTGGGCTGCCTGCCGTGCCGAAGGCGTCCAGATCCACGGCATTGGGAATCACCGTCACCCGACTATCGGCGATACCCCGGCCGATGATCTCCTGGCGCAGGCCCTCGCAGATGGTGGTCACCGCATCGGCCCGGCGCAGTACGTGGCTCTCCAGCGCCCGGCTCAGCCGGTAGCGCGGGCTCCCCTCGCGGGTGGTGCCATGATCCACCGCCGCGTCCTCCCAGAAGGCACGCACCTCGTAGACCAGCGGCAGACCGCTGTCGCGGGCCACCGCCAGCGCCGCCAGCCCGTTCAGGGCCGGCGAGTGGGCGTGCAGGATATCCGGCGCCACCCGCGCCACCACCTCCCGCAGGCGCCGGCGAAGCCCCCGCACCACCGCCCACTGGTTGGCCACCGGCAGCCGCGCCACGGCGGGCGAGAGCGACGGGCTGCGGAAGAACCGCAGGCCATCCACCACCTCCTCGGCAGCGTCGGTAGGACCCTGCTTGGCGCTGGTGAGTTGCACGGTCTCCCAGCCCAGGCGATGTTGCTCGCGCAGGATCGCCCGAGTACGGAAGGTATAGCCGCTGTGCAACGGGATGGAATGATCGAGAATATGCAGGATACGCATGGTGGGGCCTCAGCCGGGGTGACCGGCGCGCCGGTAGAAGGCCTGGAACATCAACAACGACCACAGGGGCGCGCTGAAATCCCGGATTCCGGACTGGTGCTGATCCACCAGTCGGGTCAGGAAGGCCATGTCGAACAGGCCGGTGTCGGCCATCTCGGCGCCCAGCACGCTGTCGCGCAGGCGGGTTTTCAGGGGGCCGCGGAACCAGCTGGCCAGCGGGATGGAAAAGCCCATCTTGGGTCGGTAGAGGATATCGTGGGGCAGATGCGGTTCCATGGCTTTTTTCAGCAGATACTTACCCTCACGGCCGCGCAGCTTGTAATCCAGCGGCAGACCCGACATCCACTCCACCAGTTGATGGTCGAGGATCGGCACCCGCACCTCCAGGGCATGGGCCATGCTCGCCCGGTCCACCTTGGTGAGGATATCCCCGGGCAGATAGGTCTTCAGGTCCAGATACTGTACCAGCGGCAGGGGCCGCGGATCCGGCGCCCGGCGGGCGTGTTCGCGCAGTACCTCCACCGCCTCGTAGCCCTGCAGGGAGGCCCGGAACTGGTGGGAGAACAGCCGCCGGCGCAGATCGTCGCCCATGATGGAGACGCTGTGAAAATAGCCCTCAACGGGATCCCGGGCCAGCGCCTCCAGGGTGGATTTGGCGCGCAGCACCTTGGGCGCCCAGTCGGCCTTGGGATAAAGGCTACCCAGGGTACCGAACAGGGGTCGGCGCAGGCCCTGCGGCACCAGCGAGCGCACCCGTTCCTCGTAGGCATGCCAACGGTAGCGCCGGTAGCCAGCCAGGTTCTCGTCGCCGCCGTCACCGGACAGGGCCACCGTCACCGAGCGCCGCGCCAACTCGCAGACCCGGTAGGTGGGCAGCGCCGAGCTGTCGGCATAGGGCTCGTCGTAGAGTTCGGCGAGCTTATCCAGCAACGCGAAATCGTCCGGGTCCACCTGTTGCAGATGATGGTCGGTGCGATAGCGCTCGGCCACCTGGCTGGCAAAGGCGGCCTCGTTGAAGCGCGGATCGTTGAAGCCGATGGAGCAGGTCTTCACCGGATCGTCGTTGAGCTGGGCCATCATCGCTACCACCGAGCTGGAATCCACCCCGCCCGACAGGAACGCCCCCAGCGGCACCTCCGCCACCAGTCGGATGCGTACCGCCTCCTTCAAACGCGCCACCAGTTCGACGCAGGCGTCGGCCTCGGTGATGGCACCGAGGGGCCGAAACGGTGCATCCCAGTAGGCCCGGGGCGCGGGCACCGGCTGACCACGGCCCAGGGTCAGGGTGTGGCCCGGGGGCAGCTTCAGGGCATGCTGGAAAATGGTGCGCGGCTCGGGCACATAGCCGTAGGCGAAATAATCCTCCACCGCCCGGGGTTCCATGGCCCGGGGCAGCGCCGGGTGGGCCATGAGCGACTTCAACTCCGAGCCGAACAGTACCTGCCCGTCGGGCAGTGGCGCGTAATAGAGCGGCTTGATCCCCAGCCGGTCGCGCGCCAGGAACAGGCACTGGCGGTCCCGATCCCACAGGGCGAAGGCGAACATGCCGCGAAACCGCGTCACGCAGTCCTCACCCCAGGCCCGCCAGCCGTGCAGGATCACCTCGGTGTCGCAGTGGGTGCGAAAGACAAAACCCATGGCGGAGAGTTCGGCGACCAGTTCCTGGAAGTTGTAGATCTCGCCGTTGTAGACCACCACCACCCGGTTGTCCGGGGTGTACATGGGTTGCTGGCCGCTGGAGAGGTCGATGATGGACAGGCGCCGGTGGCCGAGTCCCACCCCGTCCTCCAGATGGATACCGCCCTCGTCGGGTCCGCGGTGGTGCTGGGACTCGTTCATACCCTCCAGAATTCCGCGATCCACCGGGGCTGGTTCCCGGGTATGGAAAATACCGCAAATCCCGCACATGCCATGAACCTCGATAATCGCTACTGAATCGGTGTGGCCACCCGGGCCGGGCCGGGCAGCGCTTGGTAGACCTGGAGATAACCACGCACCATGGCGGTCATGCTGAAACGGGCCTCGGCGCGCAGGCGGGCCGCCTCGCCGTGGCGGGCAAGCCGCTGGCGATCGTCCAGATAGGCACCGAGAGCCGCGGCCAGGGCCGCCGGGTCGCCGGGCGGCACCAGTGCCCCGGTCTCGTCCGGGGTGACCAGTTCGGGATTACCGCCCACCGCGGTGGCCACCACCGCCAGCCCACAGGCCATGGCCTCCAGGATGGTATTGGAGATGCCCTCGTTCACCGAGGGCAGCACGAACAGGTCCAGACAGGGTAGCAACGCCGCCACATCCTCGCGCCCGCCCGGCAACCAGCAAAGTCCCAGAAGGTCGGCCGCCGCCAGTTCCGCCCGCACGGCGTCGAGTAGCGGCCCGTCGCCGATCATCACCAGCTGCAGTTGCGCGCGCGCCCCGGGGCGCTGGCGGATCAGATGAATAAAGGCCCGTGCCAGGGTGAGTTGATCCTTCACCTGCTGCATCCGCCCCACGGTACCGATGACCAGTTGTCCGGGACCGGGAGGGTTGGCCATGGGTAGCGGCGGGCGCGGCCGGTGGGGCCGGAAACGCTGCACGTCCACGCCGTTACAGATCCGGCTGATGCGCCGCCCGGGGATACCCACGGTGGTGGTGAGATAGTCCTCGAGCTGCGCCGACAGGGCGATGTAGCGCTGCACCAGCGCCTGGCTGGACCAGCGCAACCAGTGGTAGCGGCGGCGCTTACCATGGGGGTCCATGGTGTCCCAGCCGTGCTCGCCATGGACCCGCCCCGGCACCCCGGCCAGCAGGGCCGGTAGCTGGCATTCCAGGGTGCCGAGATTGCGGGTATGGACGATGGCTGGTCGCAGCCGCCGTAGCACCTGGTAGAGGCGCCAGTACATGGCCGGATCCTGGCCGGGGCGTTTGTGCAATTCGACGATCTCCACCGGTTGGCGGAGCCGTTCCCGGAAGCGGGTGGCCCGGGTCTGGCAGATGATGGCGTGGCGAAAGAGCGTCGGATCCATGGTGTTGATCAGATTCACCAGTCCGTTTTCCAGGCCCCCCACATCCAGCCGGTAGATGATGTGGGCGATCAGCGGCGGTGGGCTCATTCGGCGAACAGGGACGCCGCGCCGGGGCCAGCCGCGAGGGGCTGCAAAAAGCCCCGCAGCCGCCCCCGGGCCTCGTCGGGGACATAGTCGTAGTCACTGGCCAGGGCGAACAGATGCGAGCCTGCCCCGCCACCTCGCAAGCGGGTCCAGGCTTCCAGGAGTTTCGCCCGGGCCGGTGAGATCGTCTGATGGACACCGATCCGGTACCAGGACCAGATCACCCGGCGCCGACCGCTCTCGCCCCGCAATCGAGTCTCGCGCACCCTGAGGGTGCGGTTTGCCAGGACGATCTCGCGACTACCCTCGGCCTCGAAGGCCCAGCGCTGCGGATCGTAGAGGGCGTTGTCATAATGGATCAGTTCGTGCCCCTGACGCTGCTGGTAATAGACCACCCCGAACAAGGTCACGGCCATCCCCGCCGGGTCCAGGTAGCGCCCCTGAAACTGCCGGCTCGCCCCATGGTACCGGGGTGTCCAGTCCGGTGCGGCGGCCAGCGGTCCGCGCCAGTCCACGGGCGCGGGTGGCGCCTCGAAGGGTGCACCGGAGGCACCGGGGCTCGCCTGCATGCGTAGCGCGGCCAGTGGCCCGAGGATCAGCAGCAACCCACCCAGTAGCACCACCGCGCCCAGTCGAAGGGGCCGGCCGGGTTCGGTCGATACCGGTTCGGTGGCAGTGGATAGCGCAACGACCGGGCTTTCCCGCCACAGATTGCCCAGCCAGAACATCAGGAATATCACCGCCCCGAAGAACAACCAGCCGTAGATCAGATGATCCACTCCTACTGCCAGCCGGTGATTGCTGAGGTGGGCCAGCATGACGATGCCGTAGGCGCGGATCCCGTTGGCGACGATGGGCAGCACCACCGCCAAGGTCACGAAGGCCAGCCGCCGCCAGAGACTGCGATAGCTGAGGTAGGCATACAGACAGCCCAGGGCCACCGAGGCGATCAGGTAGCGCACCCCGCTGCACGCCTCGGCCACCAGAAAATCTCCCGTGGGGATACGGATATGACGCCCCTCCAGCAGCACCGGCAGGCCGGTGAGCTTCAGGCCCTGCACGGTCATCCAGGCGGTGATATCCTGGAGCACCGGCACCAGCCCCTCCCCCACCGGCACCGCGAAAAACAGATAGGCCAGCGGGAAGGCGATGGCCCACACCACCCGCCAGCCGAGGAGGCTGTAGCCGAGCGCCACCACCATGGCCACCACCGCGAACTGCTGTATCAGCAGCACCTCGGCGGCCCGCGCCACCAGCCACAGCGCCACCAGCGCCGCCAGCGCCAGCAGACCCATGGGGCTGGCCGTCGGCGTGAGCCGCGCCAGGGTCTCGTGGCGTTGCCAGATCAGGTACCCCACAATGGGCACCACCAGCCAGCCATGGGCGTAGCTGGCCGAGTTCCACCAGGTTCGCCCGAGGCTCTGAAACGCCGGCCAGTAGGCAACCAGCAAGGCCAGCAGCCCCAGGCCCAGCAACAACCCATGGCGGCGCCAGGCCATCAGCGCCGGGTTGTCGCTGTCTGCCCAGTCCGTGGTCGTCGCCACCCCTGTCATCGGTACCTGCCGCGCCATCTTCGCCACCCTCATGTGAGTACCGCCGTGGGCGTCTCGCAACGGTTCTCCAGCAGGTCGCTGAAGGCCCGCAGATTGCGTTCCCAGTGATAGTGTTGCAATACCCAGTCCCGACCGATGCGGCCGTAGCCCGCGGTATCGTCCGTCGTCAGCAGGGTCTCCAGCCGCCCGGCCAGGGCCTGCGGTTCATCGGCCACCAGGGCCTGCAACGGCTCACAGGGCAGGATACCGTCCATGGCCGCCCGGGTGGCCACCACCGGGCGGGCCATGGCCATGGCCTCCAGCACCTTGTTCTGCACCCCCCGGGCGATCCGTAGCGGCGCCACCGCCGCCGCCGCGTGGGCCAGGTAGGGGCGCATATCCGCAACCCGCCCGGTGACCATTACGCCGCGCTCGGCCAGACGCTGCACCGCGGGCGTGGGCCGGTTGCCCACCACCGCGAAGCGCACCCCGGCGACGCGTTCGCGAACCAGCGCCAGCACCTGATCGGCGAACCAGCACACCGCATCCACATTGGCCCAGTAATCCATGGCGCCGGTGAACACCAGCACCGGTCCGCCCTCGCCGTAGGGGTCGGGGTAGTCGCCGGGGCAAAAATAATCGCTGTCCACACCGTTGTGAACGGCATGGATGCGCCCGGCGGCATCGTTCACCCGCTCGCGCAACCAGCCGGCCTCCTGCTCGGTGACCAGCACGCTGGCATCGAAGCGCCGGGCGATGACCGCCTCCAAAGCCCCCAGGGTGCGGCTCTCGCGACGGTAGATCCAGCTCATGGGCCAGGGCCGGGAGCGGCTGTACTGAGCCCATTTGTCGGAGTCCACGTCCACCAGATCACAGACCCGGCGCAGACCCGCGTAGCGCGGATCATCCAGAAACGGCGCCACCCCCGAGGAGAATACCAGCGCCCGTTGCAGCCCCTGCCCGGCCACGGTGCGGGCGATCCACGCCGCCAGGTCCCGGTGTCGGTAGAAGGCACTGGTGAGGGGTTCGCCGCGCAACAGCGCCGGCAGGCTCGCCAGCCGCGCCAGTCGGGGGTGCAGATCCACGAAGTAGGCGTCGGCGCAGAGTGCTCGCACCGCCTCGCGGTGTTGCCGATCTGCCGGGTCGTCGATGAAGGTGCCGAGGTAGACCCGGTAGTGACGGGCCAGATAGCGCAGCAGATGGTAGGAGCGGATCTTGTCGCCCTTGTCGGGCGGATAGGGAATCCGGTGGCACAGGAACAGCAGACCGTCCATGGCGCTTACCCCAGATCCCGCGACAGTAACGGCCCGAGGCGCTGGCTCACCGGCAACGGTAGGCGCTTCCAGAGATCGATGAACAGCCGGTACTTGGGATTCAGGGGATTGACGTCGGGGATCTCCCGGGCCTTCACCAGATAGTACTCGTAGGTGAGCGGCTCGGGCTCGAAGCCCCAGTTCTTCTTGAAGCTGTGGGCGCCGGTGCCGCGCTTGCTGCGCCCGTAGTCGAATACCCGGTAACCGGCTAGGCAAGCCCGGCGCATCACCTCCCAGTACATGAAATCGTTGCCCTTCACCGCCCGGGCCGCCGCGGTGCCGCCGCCGTAGTAGGGCAGTACCTCGTCGCGGAACAGGAAGTTCATCACCGAGGCCACCAGCGTGCCATCCCGGGTGACCGTCAACACCTCGCAGTCCTCGCCGAACACCGTCCGCAGGGTCTGGAAATAGCGCCGTGGAAACACCGGGGTGCCGAGGTTGCGCACGCTCTCCGAGTAGGCCGTGAACAACTGGTCCACGCCGGGGTCCAGATCCGCCGCCAGCCCCGCCTGGATGCCCTTGCGCACCATCGCCCGCTGCTTACGGGGAATGGCTTTCATATTGGCCTCCGGGTCCGGGTCGAGGGACTTGCGGAAGGTGTCGTAGAGTCCGTCCTTGGCCGGCCAGTCAGGGCGACGGCGATGGCGGTGGCGCAGTTCTAGATGGTCCACCCCCAGTTGCTCGGCCAGCCGGCAGGCGGCATCGATGAGCGGGTCCACCACCGCCGGGTCGCTGGCAGCCACCCCTCCATAGACACAGAATGGCGTGGAGATCAGCGCGTTACCGAACAGCAGGCTCTTGATGTGGCCCAGCGGCAGCACCCCGTGGATCTCCCCGTCCACCTCGGCATAGAGAAAATGGGTGCGGTGGCCGAAGGCTTGTTCGATCACCGTCTGCCAGCCGGCGCGGTGAAAGAAGCTGGCCTCGGGGCAGTCCAGCACGAAGCGGTCCCAGCGGGGATGATCCGCCGCCGTCAGGGTAGCGATGCGCGGTGCGGCCCCGGCACGTTGGGCACCGCTGGCGGCATCCATGGGCAGTTCACTCATCCGCTCACCCTGTCGAGAAAAATCCGGTCCATCCGGTCCCAGCGAAAATCCCGCAATAGCGCCCGCAACCGCGTTTCCATGCGCGTCAGATTGAGGTAATGACGCACCCGGGTCTTCAGGCCGATGTTGGTCTGACGCGGCTGGCGGGGGTCGATCTCCCAGGGGTGGAAATAGAACACGCAGGACTGGCGATCCTCCCGGTTGACCCGCTGCATGGCCCAGCGCGACAGCCGGTAGGGCAGCAGCCGGAAATATCCTCCCCCCCCGCAGGGAAACTTGCGCTGGAGAACTTCCACGGTGGTGATGGGCACCTCCAGCAGCATCGGCGCCTGCTCGGGCCGGAAGGCAAAGCGCGGCGCCTCTGGCATGCCGTAGAGATCGTGGCGAATGGGGTAAATGCTGGAGCTGTAGCGGTAGCCGGCCCGCGCCAGCTCCTCCAGGGCCCAGAGGTTGGCTGCGCCGATGGAATAGCTGGCCGCCCGGTAGCCCCGTACCGCCACCCCCGCGGTATCCTCCAGCAATGCCCGGGTACGGCTGATGTCCTGGTAAAAGGTCTCGCGGTCCTGCTGGGTGACGCGGACGTGGCTGTAGCCGTGGCTGGCCAGTTCATGGCCCTCGTCCACCATCCGCCGGATCAGCCCGGGATAGCGCTCCGCCACCCAGCCCAGAGTGAAAAAGGTGGCCTGTATCCGGTGGCTGGCGAACAGATCCAGGATTCGCTGGGTATTGGCCTCCACCCGGTGGGGTAGGCGCTCCCAGGCGTCACGGGTGATGGTGCGTTCGAAGGCCGAGACCTGGAAGTAGTCCTCCACATCCACGGTCATGGCGTTGACGGTGCCGGTCATGGGGTGTCTCCGGAATGCGACGATGGGGGGAGCCAGCGGGCCAGGATCTCGGCAATTCGCCCGGCAGCCTGGCCGTCCCAGTACTCGGGGATGTTACCGGCCTTGCCGCCGCTCTCCAGGATATCCAGGAACACCGACCGGATGCGCGCCGGATCCCGACCCACCACAGTGTTGGTGCCCTGGTGGACGGTGATGGGACGCTCGGTGTTGTCCCGCAGGGTGATGCAGGGTACCCCGAGGGCGGTGGTCTCCTCCTGGATGCCCCCGGAGTCGGTGAGTACCAGCCGGGCCCGGGCCATCAGTCCCAGCATCTCCAGATAGCCCAGAGGTTCCAGTTGCACCACGCGCCCGGCCGCCAGCAAGCCCTCCAGAGCATGGCGTTGCAGCATGGCACGGGTGCGGGGATGCACCGGGAACACCAGCGGCAACCGCCGGCTGAGATCGGCGAGGGTCTCCAGCAGGCTTCGCAGCACCGCGGGGTCGTCCACATTGGCAGGGCGGTGCAGGGTGAGAAGACCATAGCCTTGCAGCAACCGCGGCGCCTCATCCACCCCGGCCAGCACCGTGGCCGGGGGCACCGCCTGTTCCAGACTATGGCGCAGGGTATCGATCATCACGTTGCCCACGAAATGCACCCGCCCCGCATCGATACCCTCCCGGCGCAGATTCTCCAGCGCCTCGCGCTCGGTGGTGAACAGCAGATCCGAGAGCTGATCGGTGAGCACCCGGTTGATCTCCTCGGGCATGCGCCGGTCGAAGCTGCGTAACCCCGCCTCCACATGGATCACCTTCAGGCCTTTCTTGGCGGCCACCAACGCGCAGGCGATGGTGGAGTTCACATCCCCCACCACCAGCACGGCGCCCGCGCCGCTGCTATCCACCAGCGGCTCGAAGCGGCGCATGATCTCGGCGGTCTGCTGGGCATGGGAGGCCGAGCCAACCTCCAGATCCATATCCGGCCGGGGAATCGCCAGTTGCTCGAAGAAGCGCTGGTTCATCCGCACGTCGTAGTGCTGGCCGGTATGCACCAGTTGCCAGGGGATCCGGAGCCGGGACAGGGCCCGCAGAATGGGTGCCATCTTCATGAAATTGGGTCGCGCGCCTACCACGCAGAGCAGCGGCGCGGGGGCGGCATCAGGAGTCATGGTACTCGGGCCTTGTGTGGAAAGGGATAACCGGACTGGCGTAACTGGCGATCCAGGTGTTCCAGGGTCCGCTCCAGGGTTTTCAGGCGCCGCTCCAACCCCTCCAGCCGGGCATCCTGGAGACTCGGCTCCAGCAGCAGGGCCGCCACCGACTCCTCCAGATCCTGGATCCGGGTGTTCAGGGCCAGTTCATCGGCCGTGGGGGCGGCGGCGGGATCGGACGGCTGCTCACCCTCGCTCTGGGTGAACAATTCCTGTTCGAACTCCGCGGCCACCGATTCGATAGCCTCGGCGGACAGTTCGGTGAGTTCCTCGAGATACGCATAGAGCAATACTCGATCGCAGAAGATATTGATTCTGCGAGGTATGCCGCGGGTGTAACGGTGGATGACCTGGTAGGCCTCGTCGGCAAAGCGGGGCCGGTTGCGCCAGCCCACCACATGCAGACGGTGTTCGATGTAACTGCGGGTCTCCTGCACGTTGAGGGGCGAGAGGTGGCAGGAGGCGATGACCCGCTGGCAGAGCTGCTCCATACCCGGCGCTTGCAGGTTGGCGCGAAACTCCTCCTGGCCCAGCAGAAAGCTCTGCAACAGGGGGGTCTCGGCCACCTGGAAGTTCGACAGCATCCGCAACTCCTCCAGGGAGCGGGTGGGCAGGTTCTGGGCCTCGTCCACCAGCAGCAGCACCCGTTTGCCATCGTTGGCGCAGTCGCGCAGAAACATCTCGAAGCGCTTGATCAACTCTGCCTTGCTGAGGCTCGCGTGGGGCAACTCGAAGGAGGCCACCACCATGCGCAACAGATCGTCGGCCTCCAGCTGGGTGGTCACCAGTTGTGCGGCCACCACGGTTTCCGGGTCCAGTTCGGCGAGCAGGCTGCGCACCAGGGTGGTCTTACCGGTACCGATACCGCCGGTGATGACGATGAACCCCTCGGCCTGGCTGAGCCCGTACCGCAGATAGGCCAGGGCCCGGCGGTGCACGCTACTGCCGAAGAAAAACCGGGGATCGGGGTTCAGTTGGAACGGCTTGGCACTGAGTCCGTAGTAGTCGGTATACATGAGGTTGTCAGAATTCCATGCGCAGCAGTAGACCCAGTCGATTCTCGCGAAAATCATCCACACTGTCCGAGGTGTCGCGATCCAGGTGGGTAAAGCCGATCAGACCCTGTAGATCCTCCGAGAACAGATAGGCGAGTCCCAGTCCCAGGGAGATCAGTGTCTCGTCCCGATCATCGCGGAAGGTGGCATTTTCCCAGTCCACCGTGACCACGGCGCTGGTGCGCCGGCCCACCAACCGGCGCCAGCTCACGCCCACCTCCCAGGTCTGCTCGGTGTCCCCACCGCCGTTGAATTCGCGTCGCTCGAAGGCGCCTCGCAGACCGAGGTCGGTGCGTCCGCGATTATAATCTACGCTGGCCTGGAGTCGGCGCCGAAAGTAATCCTCGCTGGTGATACCCAGAGTGGAACCCGGATCCAGGATATTCTCCACATCGTCGAGGGCGGGATTGCCGATGAGATCCGGCACCGCCGTCTCCGCCAGGCTGGTGGTGGACTCCTCGTACACCACTACCCAGCGACTGTAACGGGTGCGGTGGGTGAGGCGCCCGTCCCAGGTCCGACCCGCCTCACGACCCACCTCGCGGTCGATCACCGAGACCGCCAGATCGGTGCGCCGGCTGGGACTGAAAGTAAACTGGAATTCCCGGTTCTCCGGGCCGAGCAGCAACTCGAAGCTGAAGATCCGGCTGGGATTCCAGACACCGCCCAGACTCCAGTAGACGCCCCCATCGGTGGCCTCTCCCCGGGTGTTGTTGCCCTCACCCCCGGCATAGCCCAGCACCGCCGACAGTGCCCAGTCGTCGTTCAACTGGTAGTCGGCCCTGGCCCGCAGTTGCTGGCGGCTGAGTACCCCGTCGTCGGCCTCGCCATCGGCGCCGACATCGTTGCGGTCGAACCACTCGCCGGTGTAACTCACCCCCCAGTCCAGTCGCTGAAAACGCCGACCGCTCACCAGTTCCACGCCCACCCGATGGTTATTACTGCCCTCCAGGACATTATCGGCGCGTACATGCTCGAAGCGGTAGCTGCCCAGCAATTCGGCAACACCCTGGAGATCACTGCGCCAGATGGGACTGAGCGCCAAAGTGAACACCCCGGTACGATCCTCGGCGAGGCCCCCGGCGCGCCCCTCGAAGCCCCGGGTAAGTCCACTGGTGTAGGACTGGCGAAGGCTCACCAGCCCTTCCAGGAACAGGTTCTCGGGAATCAACTCCGCCTCCAGCCCACCGGCCACCACCGGCTCGATCCGGTTGGCGTCGCGATTACGGGCGAACATCTCGGCCTCGGCGCTGAATTGCAGATTCCAGTTCAGACGACCGGCCTGGGAGTCCAGTCTGAGCAGTGGTGAGACACTGAACACCAGGTCGCTCTCCTCATCCTCGTCGGTCTGCGAAAGATTATCCGAGGCCACGGCCTCCACCACCACCGCACCCTCCAGCGTGATCTCTCCGGCCAGCGATGAGGGATTCAGGCCCATCAATCCCCACACGATCAGGACCGCATTCCCTGCGTTTTGTCCCTTCATCAGAAATCGTTACCGTCCCCGTAGTAGCCGTAACCCCCGTGACCATAATAATCCGACCCCAGGGTCTTGCGAGTTTTGTTCATCACGAAGCCGACGATCATATCGGGATCAAGCAGCGCCAGCGCTTCGCGCACATGGGATTGCAGGGTACGATCGGCCTCCACCACCATCACGATCTGTCCCACCAGGTGGGCCAGCACACTGGCCTCCGGGGTGGCCAGCAGCGGCGGTGAATCGAAGATCACGATCCGATCCGGATTGCTCCGGCACAGGGTCTCGGCCAGGTCTCGCATATTGCGGCTGGCCATCAACTCGGTGGTGAGGTGGTGGGTATTGCCAGCGGGCAGCAGGCTCAGGGAGGGAATATCGGTGGCCACCAGCAGATCCGAGATACCTAGGGATTCATCCACCAGCAGATCCACCAGCCCCGGTTGCGCGGCCACGCCGAAAAAGGTGGATAGCCGTGGCTTGATCACGTCGGCATCCACCAGCAAAACCGTGAGATCGCGTTCCGAGGCGATGCTGAGCGCCAGGTTGATGGCGGTGAAGGTCTTGCCCTCCCCGGGCTGGGAACTGGTGACCATCATCAGATTGGGGAAATCCAGCAGCGTCGCCCCCTTGCCGGCAGCGTTCATCAATAGCGGTCGCTTGATCAGCCGGTACTCCTCCTTGATCCGGGAGCGGCGCTCGTCGGGGACGATCATGCTTTCCTGGCGAATGCGCTCCAGGGGAATGCTGATGCGCTGCTTCGGCGGACCGTTTTCCAACATCCTGGCCGGTGGCACGAAGCCATCGTCCTCCACCGGCGCCGACGCCTCGGTGCCATCGGCCATCGGCGCTGGCGATGTGACACGGGATGTTGTCGGACGGGGCGGGGCGAGCACCGGCCGTTCCGGGGCTGTCGGGGCCGTCGCGGGTTGCTGCCAGCGCGAGTGCGCCTCGGCCCGCTCCAGCAGCCCACCACCACTGGCGTCGCGGGCAGGCCGCTTACCGGTGAGTTTCTGTATCGCCCGTTCGATGGTATCCATGGCTTGATCCTCAGAGAAACGGCAACTGGCCGATGGGCAGACTGATGCCGCCGGTGACCTGCCAGATGATCAGGCCGGCATAGACCATCAACAGGAATCCTCCCACGAACACGAAGAACAGGATCCAGAGGCGCTCCCAGCGCAGTGCCTTGGCCGATTTCACATCGCTCACCGCCCCCAGCACCGGACGCCCGGTGGCGCTCACCAGAAGCCGGCGGCTGTCCACCACGATGCGCAGTTGCGAGATCAGGAACGCCAGACCCACGCCCGCGCCGACCCCCGCCACCAGCACCCCGGAGGTGAGTACCGGTCGGTTGGGACCGGCCGGCGCGGTGGGCAGGCGCGCGGGGTCGACGATCTCGAAGCGGATGTCCCGCCCCTCCTTGGCGGCCTCGCCGATATCGGTGGCCTCCTTACGGGCCACCAGTTGGTCGTAGTAGGTCTTGGTGGACTCGTAGTTGCGGTTGAGAGCGATCAACTGCGCCTCCACCTCGGGAATGCGATGCAGCTTGTCGCGCAGTTCCTGGAGTTCCTGCTCGCGCTTCTCCGCCAGCGTTTCCAGTTCGGCGATCATCGCCTCCTCGTTGGCCATCACCACCTTCAGTTGCTGGTAGACCGGGTTAGTGTTCGGGTCCGCCTCCCGGGGCTGCCCCAGGGTGGGGGCGGTGATCTCACTGCGCTTCAGTTCCGCCAGTTGCCGGTCGCGCTCCTCCTCCAGCATGGTGATCATCTCCCGGGTGTAGATCACGTCCGGGAACTTGTCGGTGTACTGGAGCAGCAGCATATCCAGTTGCTGGCGCAGGGTCTCGATACGGGTCTGGATGGGTAACTGCACCAGTTCATTGGCCACCTGGGAAGGCGGTGGCGGGGTGACGGTGTCCAGCCCGAAACTCGGCTCCTCCCCCACCAACTGGCGGCGCATGGCGTCGCGACGCCGCTGGGCCTGGGCCAGTTGCAGGCTGGCCTCCTCCAGATTCCGCTGGGCGCTCTCAACCCGCTGATAATAGGAGCCGCCGGAGCCCGGCATGAGTCCCTGGTTTTCCCGACGGAATTCCTTGAGGCGGTTCTCGGCCGCCTCCAGGCGCGTTTTGTACTCGTCGATCTGGGTCTCCAGGAAGCTGCGGGCCTCGGAGAAATCCTGCCGGGAACCGCCCAGGGTGTTCTCGATCCAGATATTCACCAGGGATTGCACCACATCCTGGGCCAGCGCCGGATCCCGGTCCACATAGCTGATGGTGAAGATGTTCTCCCGTCCGGCGCCGCGCAGGCTCGCCCGCGACTGGATCCGGCCGAGCAAGGCCTCGCGCTCGGCGTCGCTGCGAACCCGCAGGTCCAGGTCGGTATCCAGCAACACCTTCTCCAGGTTGGGGCGAGTGAACAGGGTGCGGGTCATCAGCGCCAGTTCCTCGTTCGGGTTGCCCAGTTGCGGGGCTATGCCCGAGACGATCTCCTTGAGCACCGACCGGGTGTCCACGAAGAGCTTGGCGTTGGCCTGGTACTCGTTGGGAATCTGCGATACCACCACCCAGCCGGGAATACATACCAGCCAGGCCATGGCCACCGCCCACCAGCGATAGCGCCATATACCGCGTAGATACGACAGAACCTGCTCGATAATATCCTGCATCGCCACTCCCCTGCGCCTGTGCCTCCAGCCCTAGAACCAGGACTCCGGAATAATCAAAATATCACCGGGCAACATGCTCACGTTGGCGGTGATATCTCCACCCCGCAGCAGATCGTCGATGCGCACCCGGTACTGCTGTTGCTCGCCGTCCACCATCCGCACGATGGAGGCCTGGTTGCCAGCGGCGAATTCGGTGAGTCCTCCCACCCGGATCATTACGTCCAGCAGGCTCATGTCCTCCCGAAAAGGCAGGGCCTGGGGCGTGGTGGCCTCGCCCACCACCCGGATCTGCTCCGAATAGGGGCCGACAAAACCGCCGACGATGACCGTGACGATGGGCTGGCGGATGTAGATCTCCAGCACCTCTTCGATCTCGCGGGCCAGTTCCGCGGCGGTCTTACCGCTGGCTTGTAGATCCTCCACCAGTGGCGTGGTGATCTTGCCATCGGGGCGCACCGTGACGCCGGTACTGACCTCCGGATTGCGCCACACGAAAACGTTGAGGTTATCTCCCGGACCGATAAGATAGGTGTATTGTTCCGGATCCTGGGTCACCGAGCCGTAGCCCTCGTAGGGGGGCAGCGTCTGAAGATCCTCGCTGGCACAGCCCACCAGCAGCCAGCCGCCGATGGCGAGCGAGATTATCTTGAGCGTTAGCCGACCCTGCATTCCCATACCCCGTGATTCCTGTCGCTGTTGTCGCCCGGCTATTCCCTGCCCGGTGCCGCCGGTATTGTAATCGCATAATCGCCACGCCCGGGGGGCGCAATGTAAAACAAGGTTACCAGATTCCCGGAACCCTGGGGTAAGCCGGCAGTCAGTTGCCGGCAGACCCGTCACCGCCAGACAGCATCGTTCTCCCAACCACCATGCCCGCCGATATCCTGGTCGAGATCCGCGCCCTACGTAAACACTACCGCGAGGCCCATGGCGAGCGGGTGGTATTCCAGCAGTTGGCGCTGAAGATTCCCCGGGGACAGTTCCTGGCCCTGCTGGGCCGCTCGGGCTCGGGAAAATCCACCCTGCTGAACCTGCTGGCCGGCATCGATCGCCCCGATGCGGGCGAGGTGCGCATCGGTGAGACCCACCTGGAAGCGCTGCCCGAGGCGGCCCGCACCCGCTTCCGACGCCGCTGGGTGGGTTTCGTGTTCCAGTTTTTCAATCTGATTCCGACCCTCACAGTGTCAGAGAACACCGCCCTGCCGCTGGTGCTGAACAACCTGGACGATGCCGAGCACCGCCGCTGGCATCACAGCCTGCTGGCCCGGGTGGGGCTCTCCGACCGCCTCGGCAGCTTTCCCGATCAACTTTCCGGCGGCGAGCAACAACGCCTGGCGCTGGTGCGGGCACTGGTGCATCGGCCCCGTTTGCTGCTGGCCGACGAGCCCACCGGCAACCTGGACGAGGCCACCGGCGAGCAGGTGCTGGGCCTGCTGCGGGAGTTCGCCCGCGATACCGCCACCACGGTGGTGATGGTGACCCACAGCCGGGAGGTGGCGGCCCTGGCGGACCGGCGCCTGTGGCTTCACGAGGGGCGGCTGGAGCCGCTGCCCTGATGACCGGGGTACTGTGGCGGGCGAGCCTGCGCCATCATCTGCGCCACCCCTGGCAACTGGGCCTGGCGCTGCTGGGTATCGGCCTCGGCGTGGCGGTGGTGCTGGCGGTGGATCTGGCCAATGGCAGCGCCAGCGCGAGCTTTCGAGTGGCGCTGGAGCAGGTCACCGGCGAGGCCACCCACCGGATCCGGGCCGCCGATGGATCGCTGGACGAGGCGCTTTACGTGCGGCTGCGCCGGGATCTGGGGCTGACCCGGGTCGCGCCGGTGGTGAGTGGCTACGCGCGGTTGCCGCAGATCCCGGGGAAGCTGGTACAGGTGCTGGGGGTGGATCCGCTGGCCGAGGGCGGCTTTCGCGATCTGACGGGGCTGTCGGAGGGCGCCCCGGTTGCCTGGGACCGCTTGCTGGGCGGGGCGCCGGTGGGCTTGTTTCCACCGGAACTGGCGGACCACGAGGCCCTGCTGCTACGCGCTGGCGATCAGCGCCTGCGGCTCAGGCGCCTGGCCGGCCTCGGCGAGTGGCGTCTGGAGGGACTGGTGGTGGTGGATATCGCGGTGGCCCAGCAACTGTTCGCCATGGTGGGCCAGCTGAGCCATATCGACCTGCGCCTGGACGAGTCCCGGGATGCTGCGCTGCTGGATCGACTGCGGGCCGCGTTACCACCGGAGGTGGTGCTGGAGCGGGCTGGCGAGCGCAACGAGGCGCTGGTGAACCTGTCCCGCTCGTTTCGATTGAACCTCACCGCCATGAGTCTGCTGGCGCTGGTAGTGGGCATGTTCCTGATCTACAACACCATGACCTTCTCGGTGGTGCAGCGCCGGGCGCTGTTCGGGCGGCTGCGGGTGATGGGGGTAAGCCGCCGGGAGCTGTTCACCCTGCTGCTGGGCGAGGCGCTGCTGCTGGGCCTGCTGGGCCTTGTGATCGGCACCGCGCTCGGTATCTGGCTGGCCACCGGTCTCACCGCCCTGGTGACCCGCACCATCGACGATCTCTACTACACCCTCACCGTGACCCGCTTCACGATCCCGCCGCTGTCGCTGGCCAAGGCGCTGCTGCTGGGGCTCGGCGTGACCCTGCTGGCGGCCTGGGTGCCGGCCCTGGAGGCGGCCAACTCACCCCCGGCGCTGGTGTTGAACCGCAGTGGACTGGAAGCGCGCTGGCGCCGGCTGGTGCCGTGGCTGGCCCTCGTGGCAGTGCTGATGGGCGGCTTGGGGGCGCTGGTGTTCGCCGTCTCCGGGGGCCTGATCGCGGCCTTCGTGGGTCTGTTCCTGTGGCTCCTGGCCATGGCCTTGCTGGTGCCGGGGAGTCTGTTGTTGCTGGATTGGCTGCTGGCGCCGTTATTGCTCTGGATGCCGGGCTGGCTGCGGATGGCGGTGCGCGATGTGGTGCGCCATCTGTCGCGCACCGGGGTGGCCATCGCCGCGCTGGCGGTGGCGTTTGCCGCCACGGTGGGGGTGGCGCTGATGATCGGCAGTTTCCGCAGCGGCGTGTCGGTGTGGCTGGAGGATCTACTCACCGCGGATTTCTACGTGGCCCCGGCCAGCCTGGAGGCGGGCGATAGCGACAGCGCCTTGCGGGCCGATACCGTGGCGCGGCTGGCGGCCACGCCCGGGGTGGCGGCGCTGGCGCGCTTTAGCA
>JGI12109J20283_10043497_pt1 | contig 58214 bp, 41 predicted proteins | sample ElkSlonscriptome_12_FD_20283 | JGI IMG/M metagenome (IMG submission 20283)
GGGAACAGGGTTCTTGTTAGGGGCCAGTCGCGGTGCGCTGACCTAGCTATACGGAGGCACCTCGACTCCAGCCGGATACCAGGAATCGTGTGTTTTGGCGGGTTGATTAGGGGAGAGACTGGCCAGCGAGTCTCACTTCGCTTCGCAGTGCGCTTTCAATCCTTTCGTGAAGAGCTCTAACCATCCGTCGCGAAGACTGGTGAGGCTGCTGTCGGTCACGCGACCGACTATGGCGTCGCTGATGATGAGTTTGCAGCTGTCGGCGTCGTCTTTGATGGCAAGTTTCAACATCGTGGTGGCAGGCCCGCCCCATTCTGGAAACGACTGGCCGACCAGATGAAGAGACTTGCCGGGGTCGACCATGCAGACGGTGAACCAGAGAAGGCTGCCTCCGCCTTCAAGCTTTTCGACGAGCTGGCCTCCGGCTTCGGCTGTCAAGGTCACCACTGAACCCGTTCCCACCATATGAAAATCGGGCAGCCACCAATCATTCGTTTCCTGGGTTAGCGCCTTCCATACCAGTGCTCTAGGTTTCTTGATGGAGATGGATAGGTCGTAGCTTGCGTAATGCGTGGGCTCAAGGCGGCTCATCGTCCTATTCCTCAATGTCGTTAGTGACTGTCTTCGGCCCCTTTCAATCAGACGACTACAGGTCGTCTCGGCGGTCCATGATGCCGAATAACCCGTGTCTCGCCGCCGGAGCTCGCGCGCGGATGGCCCGGATCCCAGGCCTCGACGAGCGTGACATCGGCCCCGCTTCTGGCCAGATTCAATGCGGCCCAGCCACCAAAAGCGCCTGCGCCAACGACGACGATGCGGTGCCGGGAAGCTGGCTCGGTCGCGGCATGCGCAAGACGATCCAGCGACCAGACCAAAGGGGCACTCATCATTGCCTGAAGCAGGTTTCGTCGTTGCATCGTCGTTTCCAATGACGTGTTCAGTGCATTATGCGCCGACCCTCGCGTTGGTCAAGTTCGACGCGTCGATCGGCGGGGACATCCTGTTCGTCGACCGTTTCGAAGCTCAGGCCTGAATTTATTGATGAGGAGCCCCGCGGAGGCTCGCTGATCGTAGCGTGTGCAGTCTGATCGGCTTGGCGCATTACAATGGCGGCCTGAATTTCCTTCCAATCGAAATCCGCTACAGGAGCTGCCAGATGAGCACAACAGAAAACCCCAAAGTCGCCTTCGATGTTCGTATCGGTGAAAAAGACGCCGGCACAGTTGTCTTCGAGCTGTTCAAGGACGTCGTTCCGAAGACCGCCGAGAATTTCCGCGCCTTGTGCACCGGCGAGAAGGGCGAGGGCATGACCTATGCAGGCAGCCCGTTCCATCGCATCATTCCAGGTTTCATGATCCAGGGGGGTGACTTCACTAACGGCAACGGGACCGGCGGCAAGTCGATCTACGGCGACCGATTTCCTGACGAGAACTTCGAGCTCAAGCATACCGAAGCCGGGCAGCTTTCGATGGCGAATGCCGGCCCCAATACCAACGGGTCACAGTTCTTCATCACCGTTGCTGCCACGCCCTGGCTGGACGGCAAGCACGTCGTGTTTGGTACGGTCGTCGAAGGCATGGACGTCATCAAGGCCATGGAAGCCGTGGGTAGTCGCAGCGGCGAGACCAGTCAGCCGGTCACGCTGACCTCCTGCCGGGAGCTCTGAGGCGGCTGTCGGCCGCGATCGCTGAGTCAACTTTGGCGGTCGCGGCCAGTCGACCAATCAGACGGACAAACCCAACGGTTCGGCAAGTGCCGCACTCAGGTGCTTCAGCCAGAAGTCGGGGGCATGGTCCATCGTGCTGCGCCCCACGCTGATCTCGCAGACGCTGTTACCGTGGCTGTCGGTGGCGCGGGGCTTGGGTAGGACGACGACATCGTGAGCGCGGGTGTAGGTGTTCGTTGCTTCGACCAGGGCGTCTCGGTCAATCTCGATGTGTAGGTGAAACATTGCCGACTGCGGTGGAAAGGGGTTGACCTGCACGCTCGGTAGCGTGGCTAGCAGGGGGGCCAGTATCCGTGCGTAGGCTACGGCATCGGCGATGCTGGCGAGGTTGTCGTCAAAGCCCTGTTCAGCGCCCAGGATGTAGGGGTAGAAGGAAATCAGGTTACCGCCGGCGCGGCGGTTCCAGATGCGGGCTCGGTCGACGAATTCGGAGTCGCCGGCCAACACGGCACCGGCGATGCCGCCGATGTCTTTGTATAGGCTGACGTACACCGAGTCGGCGAGCGCGCTGATCTCAGCGAGGCTGCGGTTGTAATGGGCTGGGCAGTGCCAAAGCCGAGCACCGTCGAAATGCACGGCGATATTGTGGCGGCGCGCCCAGTGAGCCTGGGCTTCCAGGTCGGCCCAGTCGGGCAGCTGGCCGCCGATCTCGCGCATGGGCAGTTCGAGCACCACAGCTGCCAGCGCTCCTGGATCTGTCGCCTGCAGGTCGGCGAGCGTCAGCACCTTCTCGGGGTGACCGAGCAGCTTTTCTGAGAGTCCCCACAGCGCCTCGTAGCCGGCCTGCTCATGCAGCAGCAAATGCGAGGTTGGGTGCAGGCCTACAGTCTTCATGCTTCGCTCGTTGCAGTGGATTTTCAGCGCAATGCATTGGGCGAGCACGCCGCTGGGCAGGAACAGGGCGGCTGGCTTTCCCAGCATCGCCGCAATTCGGGCTTCGAAGTCCTCGATCAGCGCGCCCGCGCCGTACACGTCGGGCGATGGCGCGTTTTCAGCGCGCGCTGCGAGTCCCCGTAGCGTCGCCGCCATGGTTTCCTGCGGGTGACGGACAATGGATGCGGTCATCGTCGCGGACCGAAATCGAATTCAGTTCGCATGCCCAGGTGCAAGATCGTGAGCTGCGCGAAGGGCTTCATCACTGACAGTGCCAGCAGCCTTCCAGGGTTGTCGCGCCGATCGGGCTTCCGGGAGGTATCGTCGGCGCGCTTGGCAGGGGTTCGAGCGGCGGCGCGGGCCGTGAGAGATGGCCATTGATGAGCGTGTTCAACCAGGCCGCGAAAGCATCCTCCGTGGTGCGGGGCAGAGCATCGCTCAGGGACGTCATGCCGTCTCGGGCCGTCGCGCGAACCTCAGGTGACGCGGCTGCGCTGTCGATTTTAATCAGGGCGGCTGCGTAGCGAGCGGCGACGCGCTGCGCGATCACTTGTGTTCGCGCAGCCTTCGCTTCCTGCAAGGAATCTGTAACCAATTCCTCGATCGATTCGATGACGAAGCCGAGCGACGGAAGGTCGCTATCGAGTGCGTGCTGACGGACCAGCCGTTCGGCTCGATGGGGGTCGAGGAGGGCCGCCAGCGTAATGTCAGCAGCGGTCTCGGCCGCTGTGAATAAATCAAAAGCGGGGTCGGTGCGAGAGGCCAGTCGCTCTGGAGGCGCGCTGGTGAATCCAAAACCACGAGTCCCTGGCCCAAGCGCCTGGACGGCTGAGTCGGGTAGGTCTAGCTGTGCAGGCGACAGCGTGTCGAGGAGCGTATCCAGTGCACGAATTTGCTCCACACGTTCGACTGGCGCGGGCGGCTCGAAGGGCTGGCCACGCTTTCCGTATTCGAAGCTGACGCCCGCCAGCGACTTGGCGGCGGCGTCGATCTGGTAGCGGTGGTAGAGATAGATCGGGACCAATACGGTTTGAAGTTCGGACATCGGGCGACCGGGCGCGAGCCGGTCTGGTCCGAAGCGCTCGAGCGCGTACGAGCGAACCTCTAGCACTCGCTCGAGCTCATCGACGGCGTCAGAACCGTTGTCCCAGACTGAGGCCTTTGGATGCGCGCTGCCGACAGCGCGCCCATGTTCGTCGGCGATGTAGATCAGGCCCTGGTCGAAGGCTTCGGTGAGAATGTCATCGAGCGCGGCCGACTTGTCCGTACCCGGCGGAAATTCCGAGTACAGCCAGCGGGCCGTGAACCGGTCCCAGTCGCCGATGCCCTGGTCGTAGGCGCGGCTGAAGTCCAGCGCACCGTTGCTGACCCTGATCCAGGGCGCGGGATAGTCCATGACCGACGCGCGGTCGTTGCTGGAGGCGGCAAAATTGTGGCCAAAGCCAAGCGCGTGGCCGACTTCATGAGCAGAGAGCTGGCGAATCCGGTCCAGCGACAGTTCGACCGGGTCGTCGTCACGGCCGGTGCCGGTGGCGCCCGTGCCGGCCAGACCTTCAAAGATCATGCGGTCCTGGCGGACGCGTTGCGAGCCGAGGATCACGTGGCCCTTGATCATCTCGCCGGTGCGTGGGTCGATGATGCCGCCGCCGTAGGACCAGCCGCGGGTCTGGCGGTGGACCCACTGCACCACGTTGTAGCGAATATCCAGCGGATGGGCGTCTTCGGGCAAAAGTTCGACCCGGTAACCGCCCGGAAAGCCTGCCGCCTCGAACGCATCCGCCCACCAGACTGCGCCATCGATAAGCGCATCGCGGATGCGCTCGGGCGCGCCCGGATCGATATAAATAACGATCGGTTCCTTGATGCCGGACTCGGGCTGGCCGGGTTCGACATACTGCAGGCGGTGGCGAACCGCATAGCTGCGCACGATCGCGTCATCAAGCGGCGCGGCGAAGTCCCGGAAATTCTGCTCGAACGGGCCGGCGCGTGGGTCGGCTTCGCGCACGCGGTAGCCGTCGTCGGGCAGACGCACGAAGCTGTGGTGCTGGACCAGCGTCACGCTGTTGGCGTCGGCTGCGGTCGCCCTGATCTGGGCGCCGGGTTCGTCGCCGGTGAAGGTGATCCACGCATCGACTTCGACGTTGTCGGGAAACACCAGAAGGGAATCCGCATCGGGCAATGAGCGGTCCTCGGCGCGCTGAAAGGCGCCCCCATCGGACGATAGGCGGCGTGCCAGACCGAGTTCGTCCAGGGTGAGAAACTCGCTCAAGTCGATCAGAACTCGGCCGTCGTCGGCCTCTGCCAGCACCTCGGTGCTCCAGATGAACGAGCGCGCGAAGGATTCGGCGACGGCCTCGCGCTCTAAAGGATTGGTGGTGTCTGCCCGATAGCGGTGGTTCTCCGCTTCGAGCAGGACGCGGTCGCCGATTTTGCGAAAGCGCAGGATGCGGCCACTGTTGCCCCAGCCACGGTCAAGGCCGAGGGGATTGGATCCCAGTCCGCGGGTCAGTCGAAGCGCGTGGATGAACCGGATCAAAGTGCCGTCGTCATCGGCCGTGGGTAGGGCCGCCAGCAATCGCCCCTGCGCCGCATCGACGTGAATGGTCAGAAAACCATCGTATGGCGTCAGGCCTTCGATGTGCTCCTCGAAGGGGGCAGCGTCAGCTCGCGCGTCCGGTGACGCACCGATATTGAAAAGCAGAAGCAAGGTGAAAAAGGTGCAGGCAAAACGCGTCATGCAGGCTCCGAGGGGCGTGATCAAAAGATCGACTATAAGCCTCCGATAGTGCGATTTCCAGCCGGCGTGTTGTCGCAGTCTTGGCGCTCCTGGGTGTCTGCTCGATTGCTGGTGGTTCAGGTCGCGATCGAGGTCATCATGAACGGAGCGTCCGATTCGAGCGATACGATCCGATTCTTGCCTTCGCGTTTGCCCTTGTACATAGCGGCATCGGCGCGGCTGATGCATTCGTCCATCCGCTCGCCTTGTCGATACTCTGCGACCCCGAATGTCATGCTGATATGGAATTTTTGCTCGCCAATAATTGCAGGCTCGTCGGCGATGACGTTTTTGAGGATCTCGGCAACACGAATCGCATCGGAACGAGCGGTTAGGGGCAGATAAATCAGGAACTCTTCGCCGCCCCAGCGAGCCGCCATGTCCCGCCCTTTAATTTGATCGGTAAGAATGCCGGCAATGTGGCTTAGCGCCTGGTCGCCGGCCTCATGACCGAACTTGTCGTTGATCGGCTTGAAGTCATCGATATCGGCCATGATCAGCGAAAACGTTTCGCCGCGCTGCTCGGCACGCCGGAAACCGTTTTCGATCGTTTCTCGCATGTAGCGCCGATTCGAAAGGCCGGTTAGCGGATCGGTCCGAGCCGCCTTTTTTAATTCACTCGATGCGACGACCTTGATGCGATAGCGCGAATAGAGCAGCCCGATAAGTATGGCCAGAATGACCACAGCACCCAGGCTGACTTGCGAGATCAGCGACTGGCGCTGGCTGCGGAGCTCGGTCACCGTAGCTGCATTCTCCAGATTTTCGATGGTCAGCTCGCGCTGTTCGGCATCGAAGGATTCACGCAGGCGCTCGACTCGTAGTCGGCCTTCTTCATCGGCCATCGCCGAGCGCAGCGCGGTGACCTCTTTTTGGTACGCCAGCGCTTTTTGAAAGTCGTCCTGCGCTTCGGCTAGTTGAACGCGACGTTCGGTCAGTTCCAGCGCCAGGGACAGATTGCCTTCGGGAAGCATCGCGTCGGCTTGATCGAGCAGCCGTTGGGCTTGTTCAGAATCACCTAGTTTGATGTGTGAGTTTGCCATCGTGGTCAATGACTGAATTTCGCCAAACCGATCGCCGATCTCTCGCCGCAGAACCAGCGCTTCCTGGTGGTAGTCAAGCGCGGTCACTGGGTCATCTAGGCGATCCAGCGCAGTGGCGATGTTGTTTGACGCATAGGCGATGCCGCGCCTGTTCCCGAGATCGCGAAAAATTTCGAGTGCGCGCAGATTGGTGTCGCGGAGTTGCTCATTTGCTTTTGTCGCCCGCTCGAGATCGCCTTGCGCTTTGGCCTGTTCGCCGATTTTTGCCCATACCGATCCCAAGTTGACGGAAGCGCCAGCGATGCCCATCGGCCAGTCGGCAGTCTCGAATCGCTCCAGTGCGCCAAGGTGGTAATTACGAGCCTCTTCAAGATTACCTATGGTGTTGTAGAGGTTGCCGATGTTGCTGGAGGTCTTCGCGCTCTCAACCGCATCGCCCGAACGGTCGCTGGCCGCCAGGGACTCCAGATAATGCTCGAGCGCTTCGTCCAGGCGATCGAGGTCGGCAAGAGCCACCCCCGCCCCTCGGTGCAGGATCGCGAGGGCTTCATCGTCGTTTGCCTCAGTCAGGGCCAGCCCTTGGCGGAAGCTCTCCAGGGCCTGGTCGTTTTGTCCGAGGATATGTTGGTTCGAGCCGATGCTGCCATACAGCAGGGCCTCGGCACGCCGGCAGTTGGGTGCGGATCGAGCGAGCTCGCTCAATGCCTCTTGACCCGCAGCTATGCCGTCGGCGGGTTGAGCGTCACGCATTGCGCGAATTTCGGCCGCGCGTGCCTCGAGGTCTTCGCAGCTCTGTGCTCGAACATCCTGACCGGTCAGAACCAGCGGGAGCATCAGCATGGTCAGAAAAAGCTTTAGCCTATCCATCCGCGGATACTACTTGAATGCTATCGACTAAAACCAGGGGTGCGATCCGATTCGGTCGAAATTCCGGCACCTTCTGCGAGGGTTCTTTCCGGCTCGACCGGAAGTCCGCAGCGGATGCAACTCGACCAGCGAGCGATCTCTCGTTGATGATGGCTTGAGCGGGGCGAACCGTCTTTGTGTCCAGTCCAAAATTTCTCACCGAGTAGCTACCAGAAATTCATGTCAGGAGGAGGCTCCGGCGGTGCGACGGCCAGTAGCCACCAGGTGAGGGCGGCGACTAAAACGGTCATAATCAGAGCGAGCACGCTGCGGGAATGGGGGATGGCGTCCTTTTCCGGAACGCGTTGCGCTGGCTTTCGCCCCGTAACCATGGCTCGAGTCAGACGCTGGGACTTGAACAGGCGGTAGAAAAGTATTGCGACCAGGTGAAGCGCAATCACGACGCCGATGGGCCAGGCCAGTCGATGGTGGACCGTGCTCGCAACGTCGGCCGTGTCCTCGCTGACGGCGACATACCAGGGCCCCTCGTAGAGAATGTCGTCGCTGATGAATAGGCCGCTGGAGGCTTGCACGCCTACAACCGTCAAAATAACGATTACGGCCAAGGCACCAAGCGGACTGTGGCCCGCAGTTTCCGTCGAATCCCGACGGGGAAGGGTCTTTAAGTAAGCCTGGAGCTGTGACGGGCGAGGAAGAAACTGTCCGAAGCGAGCGTGTCGCGGACCGACAAAGCCCCATAAAAATCTGAAGATGAGCAGGCCCACGGCGCTCTGGCCGAACCAAAAATGCCACTGGCGCCAGTCGAAACCACCCCACTGCCCGGTGATCCAGGCGCCGAGGACGGCGATGGCGAACAACCAGTGCCACAGACGAATCGGCCAGTCCCAGACCAGCCGCTCGCGTTGCTCCTCAGCCACGATTCAGCCCTGCTTTAGTCGTCCGCTCGGAAATCGTCGTGGCAGCTGCCGCAGGTGCTGCCGAGACGACCGATGGCCTCACGAATATTCCCTTCGTCGCCAGTGCCTGCGACGCTCAGAAGACCCTTGCTGGCTTCGATGGTGTCATCGATTTTGGCGGCGAAGTCCTCGGGCTGTTCCCAAATCACGTCAAGCGCTTCCGTGGAGACATCATTCGCGCGTGTGTCCGCCGAGAACGCGTCTGACATCATCTCCGACAGGGCGACCAGCCGTGCAGCGTTGGTCTCGACTCGCTCGGCATCAAAATCCATGCGGCCGCGTGCCATGGCCCCTAGCGGTGCCATATTCCAGCCCATCAGATGCAGCACCGATTGGCGCGTTTCCACGGCGCGATCGGCCTGCTCCTGATTCATGTCAGCGCTAGCGCTGCCGCCAACAAACAACAAGCTGCAGGCAAGAAACGTTTTCACTCGATTCATTGGGACTCTGTCCTAGGTAAAGGGTTGTTGGAGTAGCATACTGCCTGAAGAGCTCTGCATCGAGTCGAATTATCCGATGGCTCACAGCTTGGCGCACCGATTGCCTGTTCGCGGCCCGCAGCGCGTGTTTTATTCGGCGAGTCGTTCGTCGCTTATACTTTTATAAAACTGCCAGTGTGAAGGATGCTGATATCCGGTCGCGCGGGTCGCACACACCTCCGGCAATTCCCATTCCCAAGGATCGCGTCGCCCCATGAGTGAAGCTACCGCAGAACCAGCCCATATTAGCGATCGTCAGCGTCTCCAATCCCTGTCTGAAACTGGGCTTGTGGATACTCCGGAGCGGGCCGCACTCTCCCGCTATGCGCGCATCGCTACACGTGCTCTGAATGCGCCCGTAAGCCTGGTCTCGCTGGTTGATGATCAGCGACAGTTTTTTGCAGGTTCGCATGGCCTCGAGTCGCCTTGGAAAGAGCGTCGTGAAACGCCTCTCAGTCACTCGTTCTGCCAGCATGTGGTGAACGACCGCAGTGCACTTATCGTCGAAGACGCTCGCAGAGACAAGCGCGTTTGCGACAACTTAGCGATCGATGACCTCAAGGTCGAGGCCTACGCCGGCATTCCCATCAGCGATTCAGACGGCAACGTCCTGGGCAGTTTTTGCGTTATCGATGTGCACCCCCGTCAGTGGACCGAAGATGAATTGAAGTTGATTCAGCTGCTTGCTGACGAGGTGGCAGAAGAGATTGAGCTCGCCCGCCGTGCTTGGTTGGCCGAGAAAGCGGAAACTGACTTGACCGAGATCAACGAAGAAATCGCAGCGGCCCATCATCGCGCTGCAGAGCAGAATGCCGCGGTCATGCACGACCTGCGAACGCCGCTGCAGGTGGTCTCTGTCGCCGTTAAGTCGTTGGCCGAGCATCCTTCGATCAGTCAATCCACCTCGCTCGCCAAAACGGTCGAAATGCTGCAGCGCAATGTCGCCCAGGTGATCAAGCTCGTAAAGACCAGTGGGCAGAGATACGCTGACGACGACTTATTCCAGAGTGTGGATGTCGCGAAGCTTGTGACCGGTGTCTGCGATGATTTGGCAGCGGGTCAATCGGTGGCATTCGACGTGTCAGTCGAGCCTGCCGAGGTGATTGCCGACCCGATGATGATTCGGCGTTCGGTCCAGAATCTTCTATCCAATGCCGTTCGTTTTGCCTCGCTGCGTATCGAAGTGGCGGTGGTCTGCAACGACGATATGGTGCGAATTGTGGTCGAGGACGACGGCGAGGGTTTGCCCAGCGACGACGACTATCGCCGAGTTTGGGAGCTTGGAAGGCGATTTCACACGACGCGCTCAAATACGGGGATTGGTCTTGCGGTTACGCGGCAGCTTGTTCAAGCGCTTGGTGGGAGCGTTCGGGCCGGCCCCTCGGATCTAGGTGGTGCACGTTTCGAGCTTCTGTTGCCCCAGGCGCGCGGTGTTTGAGATCGTTGCAGACCTGCAACGACCTAGAACAACGAGCGTTATCCTCGAGGGTGATCCGGCCGGGGCTTTGCCAGATCGCTTCCTGCCGGGCCCTGCACGGATCGACCCGGGCCCTTCAGATCGAGGGTACTGGGTGATGTGCTGATCGTGCATTCTCAAACAACCTTTGACACAGTCCCCGTCGTCATTTAAATTTCCGGGCTGCCGAGGGCTTTCGCGCGGTCCTTCTTGTTTTTTTAATTGCCTTGGAGTGCAAGATCGTGGGTTCAGAACAGAACGGGTCGTGGGTAGGTGTTGCCGGCGTTCGAGCGGTCGTTCTGGTCGTCCTGATTGCTGTCGTCGTGCCGTTTTGGATTTACTTGGTGTTCTTTACCCAGCTTCCGATGATTGCCCTGGCCGGGATTGCGCTAATCATTATTCTGCTTCTATCAACGGCGACAGCGTGGTCTGCCATAGCGATTCCGCGCCGCAACTCTGACCATGACGATGACGCGTCCCGCTGAGCGCAAAATCCTGCAGATCCACTCGTCTCGTCATCTGGCATTCCAGCGTCTGAACCCGACCCGGGTTCCATCCGGTTTCTGACGAATCCACTTTACGAATCGACCGACCTCTGGATGAGCCAGAAGGGCCTTGATCGTATTAAATTCGCGCTCGAGGCTTTTGTTCGAAATCGCGGAATGGATATGCGAGTGACACGGTCGGCAGAGCAGGGCGATGCGGTGTTTGACGTCGCTGCGCTCGAAGTCGCGTTTATTGCGTCGATTCTTGTGCCGCGTCTGCGGGATCAGGTGATGGCGCGTCAGTTCGCTAACGTGACGCTCGCATAGTTCGCATCGACCTCCGCCTCGAATCCGACTTCCATCGTTCATGACCTTATGGTGACCGCTCTTTCGAGCAAGTGGCGTCAAGGGGTCAGAGGCTCCTCCTAGCCCATCGGCGTAGTGGCGTAGTAGTGCCAGACAAAGATCGCGACCGCGCCCCGGTACGGTCGCCAAGGTTCAGCGATTTGATCAGTCTGGCGCCGTTTGGGTCGTTCCGGCAGCTTTTTTAGGCGGTGGAGTCCAGCCTGGATGGCCAGATCATCTGCTGGCCAGACGTCAGGGCGCCCAAGGGAGAAGAGCAGAATCATTTCGGCGCTCCACCGGCCGAAACCGAGCAGACTAGTGATCTTTTCGACCACTGCCTCGTCGGATAGATCGACCAAGGTCGCCGGTTCGAGCGTCCCGTCGACGATCGCGTCGCATAGGCCACGCAGGTAGCGAATTTTTGGGCGCGACAGGCCTAATGCGCGCAGCTCTTCATCGCGCATTCGAAGCACATGCTCGGGCTCGAAGCGACCCTCAAGGGCGGTCTGGACGCGACCGAAAATCGTTGCTGCCGCCTTTACCGAAAGCTGTTGGCCGACAATGATCCTTAGAAGATTTTCGAAGCTGGGCTCGCCCTGTCGCCGTTCGGTGGGATACCCGACCTGATCGATTGCCAGTGCGATGTCACTGTCGCGAGTTGCAATTTCCTTGAGGGCGGATTCGAGATGTTTTTGTGTCAATTGAAAGGTCAAGATGGCTCCGATCTCGCTGTCTATTTTGAGGATACTGAATACAACGCAAGAACCCTTCACCCTCACCGTTTCGGCTTTGGGCCGTAGTAATCCTGCAGTCATTTCTGCAATTATTGCCTGGCAATGGCGTTGAAAATTGCGTTTAACTCCGGGACGCAGTAGTTTGATGCTCGTACGAGCGCAAGATTAAGAACGAAGTTTGATAACTCAACGGGAGGAACAATGGACGGTATTCTGATTTGGTTGATCGTGGGCGGGATCGCAGGCTGGCTGGCCGGGTTGATCGTCAAGGGCGGTGGTCAGGGCATTTTGCTTAATATTGTGGTCGGTATCATCGGTGCGGTGATCGGCGGCTGGGTATTCGGGCAACTAGGCGTGACCGTGGGTACCACTCTAGTAAACAGTATCCTAACGGCCGTTGTCGGCGCCGTGATTTTGCTGCTTCTGATCGGGTTGATTCGCGGCAAGCGCTGACTCGACTGGCCTGACCGATCGGCCCTGCTCTCAAGAAAAACCGGGGCACAATTTGCGCTTTTTGACGGACTAAACGCCATCATATGGGCCCATTAGGTTCTATGGGAAGGATACAACTGAAGGATACTTTGCATGCCCAATCGATCAGGAACGATTAAATCGATGAAGCTCTATCAGCACGTCGAGCGCGTTGAGAGGGAGCTGCAGGCGCAGGGTCTGAAGGATTCCGAACCGCTGGACCCTGCGGCCCTCGAGTCGCTGGATCAGCTCCACTACCACGGGCGATCGGCAGTGCTTGAGGCGATCGAGCATCTGGAGCTTAAGCCCGAATCGAGAGTTCTCGACGTCGGATCTGGACTCGGCGGTCCGGCCCGCGTGATTGCCTCTGAGACCGGATGCCAAGTGACTGCCGTTGAGCTGCAGAATGACCTGAACCATCTAGCGGCGTCACTGACCCAGCGCTGTGGGCTTGACGGTCGCATCGAGCATCGACGCGCCGATATCCTGACCGCCGACCTGCCGACCCACGCCTTCGATGCCCTGGTCAGCTGGCTCACGTTTCTACACATCCCCGAGCGAGAGACCTTGCTGTCGCGTTGTTTTCGACGCCTGCGCCCTGGCGGCCGGATCTGGGTCGAGGATTTCTTCGCCCGCCGCGCGCTCAGCGAGGAGGAGTCTGGCTTGCTGGCCAATGAAGTGTTCTGTCAGCGCCTGGATTCGCTTGACGACTACCGGGCGTCGATTGAAGAAGCGAGATTCCAGGACATCGATTTCAGGGACATGACCGAATCTTGGGGTGAGTTTGTGGGCTCACGCCTTGAGGCGTTTCGCGAAGATCGCTCGCGCTTCGCCGGCATTCACGGCGAGGCCGCCTTCCTGGCGCTGGAGGCCTTCTACAGCGTTATGGACCGACTGTTCTCCTCTGGCGCACTCGGCGGTTTGCGCTGGAGCGCTAGCCGTCCAACAGAATGAATCCTGCGTCGAGCGCGGTCGTTAAGCAGGGTCGCGGCACGGCGCCGACCGCCGATTTGAACCAGGCCGAGCCGGTCAAAGTACCGCACTCGGTTCAGTGCTCGCATCCTCAAGGGACTCCAGGCCAACTCAACGGCAAATTGACTTGAGGTTGGCGTTTGCCGCCAAAGTCAAATATTATTAAGAGCTGGGTCATTGGATCGACGATAGGTTCCGTTACCGATGGATTTCTTTAGGGGGCGTTTGAACAGCCCACGCTGAGGACGTTTCCGTCGGAAAAGTCGCAGATCGTGAGGCGCGGCTCTACCGGTCGCTCGTCATAACAATCGCCGGTCGGGACAGGACCGGGATCGACTCCGGAGCAGGTTTCTGAGGGGCCTCCAGATCATTTCGACTTGCCTAGTCGGAATCACTGAACTGCGCTATTCCGAGCCAAGCCGATGGCGGCCGCAAAAACGCCGTCGCGCCCGCGCCGGGTTATTTAGAGGCCTTCGAGCTGTGTGGATATTGCAATCAAGGTGGGGATAAATGTCGCAGTTTGCGCATGCTTTGAACAAAAAGCTTCGAAACTTTTTCCAACCGCCAGACCCCGCTCTTGTGGCGTCGGGCGCCGGCGGCGTGCGCTCTGTAACTACGACCCGAATCTGGTTCATTCTGGTGATGGCCGTAGCGCCGCTGATAGGCTTTCTGATCCGGGGCGTCGAGACCGATATCGAGATTCGTCTCGCGTCTCTTGCGCTACTGATCGCCTTGTTTTATTCGCTGATCACCTGCCTGATCCTAAGCCGCCGCGGCTGGCGTTCGTCACGCGCCGAAGTGTACTTGACTTCAACCTTTGATCTGACCTTGGTCACAGGCACGCTTTTGTTGCTAGGTTTCGTGGCCGGTCCGGAGCGTGTGATCCATAGTGAGGCGGTCTGGGCCGTATATTTGCTGGCGATCATGACTAGCGCCCTGCGCCTTGACGTTCGTGTTTGTGTGTACATGGGCGCGATGGCGATCATTCAGTACATCACGATGGTGCTCATACTGGATTTCACCCTGCGCGATCTGATGATGGATTACGACCGTGTGGTGCAGCTTGCTCGCGTGGTACTGATGGCAGCCGCTGCCGCGCTGGCGGTTGGTATTGTCAGTCGAAGCCGCTCTTTGATGAGTATCTCCGGCTTTGATTCCTTGACCGGATTGGCGACTCGGCGCTACTTCAACCAGCGCTTCGCGGACGAAATGCTCAAGGCGAGGCAGCTGCAACGCCCCTTGTCCCTGATTCTGCTCGATTTGGATTACTTTAAAAAGGTCAACGATGCGTACGGCCACGAGGTTGGAGACCGCGTTCTTCGTCAAGTCGCGAATCTGTTGCGCGACAAGAAACGTGCACAGGATTTCCTGGCCCGCTGGGGTGGCGAAGAGATGGCCATGATTCTGCCCGACACCAACCTCCGGGCGGCAACGGGTGTGGCTCAAGGGGTTAGCGATGCGATCCGCGAGGCCAGTTTTCAAACCAGCAAAGGGCCGGTAAGCATCACCGTGTCTGCGGGCGTCGCCGAACGATCACCCGAATGCGATGATGCTGAAGCGCTATTCGCGGTTGCAGATGCACGCGTATTGCAGGCCAAGATGATAGGGCGCGATCAAATCGTCAATGGTCAGGGCAGGCGAGAGGCAAGCTGAGGGCCCGAGCTCCTTCCTGGCCGGCTGCCGCTCGAACTTGGCGACATCGACGATTCGAGTCTTTTGATGCCAGGATAAGTACTGCGTAGGGGAGGCAGCCGTTCGGAATCGGTCGCTCGATTCGAGTTTCACGCTCTCACCGTCTTGGCGCGACCTACGAGTATGATTTAACAACAGCATGACCCGTAAGGGCCATGCCGTTTGCCGATCAAAGTAGTGCGTGGTGGTCAGTCGCCGTCGGATCCACTAAACATGTCGTCGAAGTCGAGGCCATCGAACATCTTGCCGCTGCTGACCAGGCGCCCTACTAGAACCGGATCCATGTCGCCATAGACGTTGGCGAGCACCACGTTGTCGCCGGTTTCGCGAACCATCAGCACCATGCCCTTAACAAAGTCACCTGACTCGATCATGAACAGATCGACCTGCTCGCCATCGTCCTGGACCTGCACCGCCTGGCTCCAGCCGGAACCGATCAGTTGATCCACCGCGATGTCGATCTCTGCTTCAAGATCGGCGGTGTTATTGACGTCTTCGAAGACGATCAGGCGCAGCCCTTGAATGCCGCTGAGTACGGTCGATAAATCGGGATTAGCCGACGCCATGGACTCGGCAAAGCCGGACATCATGGCGGGTCCAAAATTGATGTTGACCTTTGGTTTGAGTCCGCCGGCCAGCTGATCAATATTGAAGTCGCCGTCCTGGGCCTGAACCGTCGCGGCGACCAGGCCGCCGACTAGCAACGCTGACAGCATCGAGGTTTTTAGCATTGATTTAAACATGGGGTTCTCCTTGGTTGTTTTTCGGTCGTGGGGTGCTAATGTTGGCGTTCAGTGTTCTACTTCGCTTGAGGCACGCTGGGTTGGAACCAGCGCCGGAATGAATTCGGGTACGGTATGGGGTCTAGCTGCATGTGCAGGCGGGGCAGCTGAAACTGCGGCAGCCTCAAGTGTGGGCTGACTTCGCGCTGAGTGACGCGGGCTATCTGTCGACCCTGCGTATTAAGGGTCTCGATCGCTAGGGCCAATTTTTCCCAATCCTGCTCGGTCAGCTCGGCCGCCTGCTGGCGTTCAGCGAGCGGGTCCATTGCCAACACCACGATCACGCTCAATACCACGGCTGCGGCCATCGCCAGCCAGCCTGTAGACGTGTGGCCACTGCGTCTTGCGTTCAGAACGCTTGATCGAAGCTCGTCAGGCAGCGTGGGTTTAGTGAGCTGGCTCAGCGTTTCTTTCAGGGCACGGTCAGCGCTGAGCTCCGGGTCCTTAAGCAATCCAGTATCGGTCTGGATACGTTGCTCACGGGCGAGGTCCGCCTCGAAGGTCTCGTCTTTGAGTACGCTTTTTTGCGACGAAATCTCAGGTCGATCAGGCGACTTGTTCATGACGGGTTTCCTCTAGGTGGCGGCGCAGTACGCGGCGGGCTCGAAAGGTGTAGACCTTGACTTGGTTTGGGGTCAGGGCCAGTGTTTCAGCGACTGTGTCAACGTCCTCATCCTGAATGTCACGGAGGATGATCAGGGACCTGGCCGGTTCCGGCAGCTGACGAATCGCATCATGCAGCTGACGAGCCTTCTCCTGGCGCAGTGTCGTCGATGCTGGGCCATGATCTTCCACGCGTTGGTTCAGTTCTTGATCCATGGCGTGAACCTGTCGCAGCAGGCCGGTTTGGCGCTGATGCGCGCGGAGCCGATCCAGGCAGGCGTTGCGGGTGCAGGTAATCAGCCAGGCACGCTCGGCGCCTCGGTCAAGGCCTGCCAGCTGATTCCAGAGTTTGATCAGACAGTCCTGCACGACGTCCTCGGCGTCCGATGTGGACTTCAGCATCAGGCACGCCAGTTGCAGCAGTCGCCCGCCATGTTCATCAACTAAATGCTCGAATCGCTGCTTCATGCATACAAGAACGTTTCAGAAGGCGTCGGGTTACAGCTTGGGGGAACTATTTTTCGCCTGCCAGTGCCGGGAGTTGGGTCGGTTGGCCGCGATCAATGCGACTTAGGGCAAAATTCCCTATCATGGCGATCCCCCAAACGTCCTTTCGGAGGACATCCCATGAAGTTGATGTACAAGAAATTGACGTATTCGATCCTGATCAGCGCGGCGGTCGTTTTTCCGCTGACGGCCTGTCAGCCGTCGTCCGAGCCTCCCGCCGAACCGATGATCGAGGACGCCGCAGAAGCCGCCGATGAGATCGTGGAGGCCGTGACCGAATCCGCGCCACAGTCGTCCAACGAAGAGAGGCTCGACGCCATCCTTGCGGCACAGCCCGAAGAGGTCCAGGCGCGCTATGACGCACGCAACCCCAAGGCCACGCTGGAGTTTTTCGGCATAGCGCCCGGCATGACCGTGGTCGAAGCGCTGCCGAGCAGCGGCTGGTACTCGAAGATCCTGATTCCCTACCTGGGGTCTGAGGGCACGCTGATTGGTGCCAACTATCCGATCAGCCTTTTCGAGCAGTTCGGTTTTGCCACGCCGGAGTTCATGGAGGACGTTGCAGACTGGCCCGAGACCTTCCCGGTCGAAGCGCAGGACTGGTGCGAGACCGACTGCGCCGCGGTAGAGGGCTTCTGGCTGGGTGCTTTGCCAGAATCACATCAGGGCACAGCCGATGCCGTGGTCTTCATTCGTGCTCTGCACAACATGGCGCGCTTCCAAAATGCCGGCGTCGATCAGTTTCTTGATCAGGCCATGGCCGATGCCTTTGCCGTGCTCAAGCCGGGCGGTGTGTTCGGCGTCGTTCAGCACGAAATCAGCGAAGAGGCCCCTGATGCGGCTGCGACCGGCGACGGTGGTTATCTCAAGCGCAGCTTTGTTATCGCCCAGGCCGAAGCGGCTGGGTTTGTCCTTGACGAGGCCAGTGACATCAACGCTAACCCGATGGATCAGGCCGGCGAGGGTGATATCGTCTGGCGTCTTCCGCCCACCCTTGGGACCAGTCAGGATAATCCCGAACTCGAAGCAGAGATGGAAGCGATCGGTGAAAGCAATCGCATGACCCTGCGCTTTAGGAAACCCTCTGAGGCCTGATTCAATCGTCTTACATTGAAGCTGCCCTGGCGCCCGGTTGATCCGGGCGCTTTTTTTATCTTCGGTCGTTCTGCCAACAACCCGGAACCTGGGCTCAATGCCGGTCGTTACGAATCAGGGAGGGAGAGATTCGAACTGATCCTCGAACATGGGATCAATCGGAGCTTCGAATTCCGAGCCACTGATGACCGCAGTCTCGACGGTGACTCCTTCGACCAGGCGAAACACCTCGCTCTCATAGTCCGGACCGCTGCCGCTGGCAGCAGGGTTGAGAACGTTGCTTAAGATAAAGCTGATCGCGTCACCGACGCTGGCCGTTCCGCTGCTGATGTTGATGCTGAACTGAGATTGGCCTCCGGCGTTCAGATCCATCACCAGGTTGCCCCCTACAAAGCTGCTCAACTGGGCGCCACTGTAGTCTGGTCCGCCTCCCTCGAGGTTGCGAACGATGAGCACGAATCCGGAGTCCAGCGCGCTCGAAGTGTTGAAGGTCAAGGTATAGTCAGTCAATACGCTGGTCGTCGTGTTGGCCGGCGCGAAGCTTGCATTGTCCATGATGCCAATCACCGCGACCTCGAAGCTGTCAGTGATTAAGCCGTCCGCGTCGCTCGCCTCGACAGTGATTGTGGTGGTGCCAGGTCCGGTCGGGCTGACGATCAGCGCCCCGCCGATTAGGGCAGCCGTTGCAACGAGCGGGTCGTTGACCGGCAGGACGCTGTAGCTGATTGGGTCACCGTCGTCCTCATCGAACACGGTGGTGATATCGGCAACGACCTCGGTGGGTCCGTCGACTTCGTTCAGGTTCTGGTTATCGATAGGATTGACCACAAACGGCGCTCCGCCGGCCTCAAAGACGTTGCCCTGTGCAACCCCACGGTCAAAATCATCAAGACTGGATGGATCGACGACTCGGACGATATATTCCGGTCCCGGACCTGCGGCGCCCGGATTGACAACGTTATCGAGGGTAATGGTGATGAGCGTGCCGGGTGCTGCGGACCCGCTGTTTAATGCAATTCGGATAGCCTGACTGCTTGTCGATTCAAGACTGGTGCCCAGGGTGCCGCCCGAAAAAGTCAGGCTAGCACCTGTGTAGTCAGGGCCTGCGCTGTCATTGATGATCAGTATGCTCTTGTCGCTAGCTAGAGTGCCGGCTGCGCTGAAGGAAAGGACGTAGCTCGTAGTCTCACCCACCCCTAGACTATCGGGGCTCATCACCGCATCGTCGATCAATCCTATGACTTGAACTTCGAAGCTGTCGACGGCGAATCCATCAACGGCGGTGGCGCGCACCGAGACGCTTGTGGTGCCGGATCCGACCGGGGTGATATCCAAGGCGTTGCCTGGCGTGATCTGTGCTGTGGCTACCGTGGTATCCGTGCCTGAGTCCAGGGAGAAGGTCAAAGAATCTCCGTCGGCATCCTCGAACACTGCATCGAGGTCCTTCGAAACCGTGGTGGGCGGCTGGCCTTCTTCCAGTGCAGCTGCTCCCATCCGGTCGCTGATGGGATTAACCACGACCGGTTCGTTGGTGCCGGTGTAGGTTGTTCCCGGGAGGGTGATGAACACAGGGATAGGTGGCTGCGCCAGGCCATCGATCTGCCCAACCGTGTAATCCGGGCCGGGGCCTTCGATTGCGGGATTGACCACGTTGGAAAATTCAAGCGAAAGCACCGTTCCGGTCGCGGCCGAGCCTGCAGAGACATTCAGAACAACCAATGAAGCCGATGCGCTGGCCTGGGTCATCACCAGACCGCTCCCGCCGGTCACGCCGATGTAGTTTGCTCCCGACAGGTCGGCTCCGTTATTTGAGTTGAAGTTGATCAGGTCGGCGCCCGAACCGATCGACTGCGCGGTCTTGAACGTGACCGTGTAGGTGGTCGTGGTGCCAATTGTGGTGTCGCCGACGCTCACCAGATTGCTGCTCGCCGCAATAGGTGTATTGACAGCGACCAGGACTAGGCCAAGCAGGGCGAGAGCCCACCGTGTCCTCGGGCGCTTATTCCTAACCTCCGGCATTATTTTCTCCCTCGTTGATCGACAGGCCGATCGACCGACACTGCGCCTGTCGCCAGGGAATGTCAATTATTGATGGCAAGCGTGTATTCTGGCGGCGCCTTTGAGTTCCCGTCTGGATTAACCTTGGCTGACGCGTCTCTGATTGTCGAATACGGCCCTCTGGTTCGCCATCGCGCAGAATTGGGCGAGCAGCGACGAAGGCGACGGTTGCTGCTGTGGATTGTGCTGCCCGCCAGCCTGGCTTTGGTGAGTTTGGCGGCCGCGGTCAGTCCGACGCTGGCGATGTTAATGGGTGCCGTGGCCGGCTTGTTTCTTTTCTTCCTCGCGCTGCCTGGTGTATCTAGCGTCGATCCTGGTGCGCTTGCGGGCGTCGAGGGTGAAGTCGCCGTTCTCAAGCAGCTGCGCAAGCTACCGGATGACTTTCTTCTGCTCAATCGCGTCCGCCTGCCCGACGCGACCTTGCCCAATGGTGAGCGCGAGTTAGATTTCATCGTTGTCGGGCCGACTGGGCTTTGGGTTATTGAGGTCAAGAACACACCAGGCTTGATTCACGTGCAGCCGGATCAGAGGCATTGGCCGCTGGTCAAGCGGGCAGGGTGCGGGTCGTCGCCCTCTTGGAACGCCGTCGACAATCCCCTGCCACAGGTGCGCGCCCAGGTCGATGCGCTGTCGCGCTGGTTTCTGGTTCATGGGTTGGTCGTGGAACCGCGAGCAGCGGTCGTGTTCGCTCACCCGGAAACTGCGCTGGAATCCCCAGAGTGCTCCGAGATACCAGTCAACTTGCGCAACGGCATCATGGCCACCCTGCAAAGCGCAGATCCTGCGCCAATCCCGGAATCGGTTTACGCCGCCCTGCGAAGCCTACGCGGTCGTCAGATGCGATCTAAGGGTCAAGCGAGTGCAATCGCCTGATCAGCTGGCGGGTATCGCAGTTGCTTGACCTGCGCGGGAGGATAGCGATGGACGCTAGAATCGCGAGATGTACCTGGAAAAAACATTGCCGGATTGATCTGGTAAAGCACGCCTCTCGATCATTAATGCCTCCTCGCCGTCATTCCGGGCCTGACCCGGGGTCCTGTGACTTTGGCTTCGAGCACGATGGCCCACTCAGCTTTAAATCTAGCGTCGCCCGACCAGCCTCAACGTTGACACTGCACGTCGTTCAACTGCTGCTCGACTGAATGGCACCACCCACGGCGTGCCATCCATGAAGTCATCAAGTTGGTCAGCAAAGTGGGGGCTCAAGGGGTGGCCGGACTGGCCAAGGGTGAGGTTCAGCGTGAACGCATCCGGGTCGGACCAGTCCATGACGTAGCGCATCGACGCGCCGGCGCGGGCGGCCAGGGTCTGGCGGCCCTCGTTCCAGGCGTGATAGGTCACGTTCAGGCTGCCGGGTCCCGAGCCGATGGGCATGGGCCCGCGGCTCAGGTCCAGCCAGGCATTCAGGGGGGCGGAGACGGCCAGCGGGTGATTGATGGTCAGGGTCTGGATGGCGCCCAAGGGTCGGATGCCGTGGTCGAGTACGTCGTTGAGGGCGCGCGCGGCGGCCACATCGCGATCGATGGCGGCCAGGTCAAAGCCCTCGGTCGGGCGGTGCAGCCAGTCGTCGAGGAGGGTGCGGCCGATGCGCCAGTCGTCGAGGGGGCCGTCGTCGAAGAGGTGGCGCGGCAGGACCTGCCACCAGTGCGCGAACAGCCCGGCCAGATCGGAGTCGGCGTGCATGACACCGTTCCAGTCGCGCAGTCGCTGACCCAGATCGCCCTGGCCCTCGGCGTCAGCGATGTCGGCCAGCCAGCCCTTCCAGCTCAGGGCGCGGTCCGAGGTCCGGTCGAGCTGCATCCGGCGCATGGCATCGGGCGTGAAAGTGTTCTGTCCAGTCAACCAATCGACGGCTCGGCGCATGCGCAGCTGCTTATAGAAGCCGGGCAGGGGATAGGGCGTGTCGACGGCGGCGTGATTGTTGGCGTTGGCCAGCCAGCCCTGCGCGGGGTTCAGGGCGTGGGGGCGCTGCTCGGGCTCGAGGAAACCGGCCCAGTAGTGTTCGGCGCGGGCGCCGTCGAGTGGTGAATAGAAGCGGGTGTGCTGGCGGCGTGGAATCGGTGTTGACTGGACATAGCCGATATTGCCCCGACGATCGGAATAGCTCCAGTTGACCGACAGCCCACCCATATCGGATGCCGCTCGGCGGAAGTCGTCGAAGTCATCGGCACGATTGATGGCCAGGCCCTGGTCGATCAGGCCACCGATCGGGAGCTGAAAGCCCGCCCAGTGCAGGACCTCCACGCGACCATCGTCGAGAACGGTGGCCGGGCCGAGTTCGGTGAGGAGGAGCGATTCACGACGGACCTCATCCTGACCGCTGACCTCAAAATCGACGGCAAAAGATTGCAGGGTAATCGGGCCGTTGGGGCCGACCAGCTGGCTTGGATCGCGCGGGTCGCGAGCGAAGCGGTAGATCTCGAACAGATCGACGGGAGCGACGGTAAAGGCAAAGGCAATTCGACCATTGTGGCCCATGGCGACGAAGGGCAGCCCGGGCGCGGTGACGCCGAGTACGTCCAGGCTCTCGTCCGAGTGCAGGCCGGCGGCATACCACAGCCCCGGTGCCAGGCTGTAGTCCAGGTGCGGATCGGAGGCATGCAGTGCGGCGCCGCTGGCCGACTTTTCCGGTGCCACAACCCAGGTGTTCGAGGCCTCGGTGATGCGGCTGGCGGGCACTGGCACCGATGGAACGCCCCAGTCGGGGAACGAGTCCAGCCAGCCGGCCGCTTCCGGCCCGAACTGCTCGGCGCTGACCCGCCAGGCCTCGGCCATGCGCTGGACCAGGGTGGTCGGATACCAGGTCTGATAGTAGGCGAGCATCAGGACGTCGTCCCGAGTCCAGGCCTCCGGCTCGATCTGCAGGATCAGGAACTCCGGCGGGAGGTCTCGGCCGCTGGTCAGGCGCGCGTTGATGCCGTCGACGTAGGCGTCGATCAGGCGCTCGGATTCAGCCGAAAGTGACGGCGGATCCTGCCGGATTCGGCGCGCGAAGCCATATTTCCGATGAAGGCGATCGCTGTCTAGACCGGCCTCCCCGATCAGGGCGGCCAGCTCACCGCTGGCGACGCGGCGCAGCAGCTCCATCTGGAACAGACGCTCCGAGGCGTGCAGCCAACCCAGGGTGCGCACGACATCGGCGTCTGTTTCGGCATAGATGCGCGGAATGCCGCGACCGTCGAACAGGACCTCGACCTCGTTGTCCAGTCCAGCGATCTGAACCGTGCCCGAGGTCGGCATCACGCTGCCAGCCAGCCAACTGCGCCCGCCGAACCAGATGGCGGCCAGCAGGCAGATGAAGGTGATGGCAGAGAACAGGAAGATGCGTTTCAGGCTGATCATTAAAAGCGGGTATTTAATTCGAGGGTTGTTGCTCAGTTTATATGGAGTGGGTTGCAATGGCAGGTTCTGCCTGGTGGCGTTATTTGGTTGGGCTCGCCTGTCTGAGCGACGCGAGTTTAAGCGAGACTGCCCGTTCCGACCGAGCAACGGAGTGGACCGGCGTAGCCGGCGAGGTCGTGGGCACCTGATCTTTTGGGTACTTTTGCATCGTCTGGCAAAAGTACCTCGCCCTCAGCAAAGCGGAATTCAACCAAGCGCCTTTGATCCAAAAACAGCAAAGCCGCAGGCAAGCCAAACAGCGCAAAGCCGCCAGGCGAACCCCCCTTGCTATTGAGTCGCACCCTCAAATCGATCCCCAAACACCGGATCCCCCGACCCACAGGCTCCTTCCCAAATACAATCCGCCCATGCGGGATGATCAACAAAGGGATTGCGGTTGCCCTGGAACCCGAACACGATGTCGTTGCGTTCGATTTCCTTGTCGTCCACAGGGTCCTGGGCGTGCCAGACCAGGAGGACCTGCAGCATGCCCATATAGGCGGTGCCACCGCTGGTGCCCTGGATCAGGTTGCGGTTGTCCGTGAGGACCAGGTCGGGTTCTGGGAAACCGGTGCTGCCGTGGGTGCCGCCTTCGTAGCGGATGGCCATGTAGAACATGGTGCGGGCGACGTCGCCGCGGCGGTCTTCCCAGACTTCCCAGCTACCTTGGTTGCCGTCGTTCGACGTGGTCCAGTTCGAGTCACCTGGATAGCCGCCGCCCATGCCGCCGACGCCGTTGTTGAAAACCGTGACGCGCTCGCTGCAGCCGGCCGTGAAGTTGGGATTGCAGGAGGCGAAGGGCTTGCTGCCGCGATCGCTGTTGTAGTCGCTATTGGACAAGCGCAGGTTGTGGGCATCGGTGGCGGCAGTGTTCAGGTCGGTCTGTGTATCGCCCAGTCCGATCGAGCGCGGCCAGGTGTGCTCGCGGTTGTAGGAACTGTTGCCGCCGCCCTGCTTGGGGTAGGTCTCATTCTCATACACCGTCAGGATCCTGCTGCTGTCGTTGGGGTCTTCGTCGGCCAGCTCCAGAATGTCCCAAGTGTCGGTGGTGCCGGCTGAGTAGGGGTACCAGAGGTGATCATCGATGGTGTCGTGCAGGGTCAGGCGCAGGGTCGCGGGCGTGCTGAAATCGACGTTGGCGTAGTAGTCGCCCACTGGGCAGCTTGCATTGGCAGCATCCGGAGTCGGTGCCGCCGGCGCGTAGGTGCTGCTTCGGCGTGGGCCGCCCGATCCGTTCGGACAGCGCTGCAGAGAATCGCTGCCGGCGGTGCCGTTACCGTTCTCGTCGACCTGCGGTTGACCGGCCTCCAGCAGGGCCAGCAGGCCGGGGACGTCGGGCTGCCCGGCGTCGTAGACCACCGCGTCGATGACTGAGTCGGTGCTTAGGGGCGTGCCGATCGGGAAGCCGTTGCCGTCGCCGATGACCAGGGCAACGGCCGCCGCGCCATCGTTGAGTTCGACCGGCAGCAGCAGGTCGGGCGCGGTGCCGGATTCACCGACCAGCAGGTAGCCTGTGGCCGATGTACTGACACCGTCGAGATCGAGCGCGGCATAGCTCAGCAGCTGATCGTTGTAGAACACCAGCGCCAGGCCGCTCAGATCGGTTTGGCCGCGGCCGCCGTCGAACAGCTCCAGGTAGTCCTCATCGAGCGCGGCGATGGCATTGACTTCATTGATCAGAACGCTGGGCCCGGGTGGGTTCACGTCCGCACCGGGTGCCGTGCCGGGTGTGGCGATACCCTCGCCCCAGGTCAGGCGGAAGGGCTCGGAGGTCTCATCGTTGCCGTTGATGCCGTTACCGCCGGCGGCCACCTCGCTGCCCTCATCAAGGTCTGCGCGCTGCCAGCTTTCTCCCGCCGCGTGCTCGCTTATGGCAATCACGGCCTGCTGGGCGATGGCCGTGTCGGGCAGGTAGGGCGAGCTCGCTGCGTCGGCGTCGGGTCCGTCGATGGCTACGCCGGTCTTGTCGACGGCCTCAATCTGGTCGCCCCACAGGGCGTAGTCCAGATCGGCGACCCGATCGCTTTGACCGTCCCAGTGATACAGCACCAGGACCTCGCCGTTGTTGATGCCGCCGGACAGGCTGCCCTGGTTGTTGATCGAGCCGGCGAAGGCCTCTCGCATGTCCGGAATGCCGTCGGGCGTGCCGTCTTCAAAAAGCTCGTAGGTCGGTGCGTTGCCGTAGGCGGCCCCGAAGCCGCCGGAGCCGGACAGAGCAAGGGTCTGGCGCTCGCCGGCCGCGATCATGGCACCGGCCGGGAAGCGCGCGTGGAAGTCGGAGAAGCCACCGCCACCGCCGGCGCCCTGGACAATTTGATAGTAGAAAACGCTGCCGTTAGCAAAGGTGGCGTCGGTCAGATACACATCGCCCAGATCAATGGTCTCGGTGCCTGCATTGACGATCTCAACGAACTCTGCGCTGTCGGGAGTGACGACGATTTCTGCGAGCAGCAGGTCGTTGGGCAGACCGACACCGGTGTTCGGATCGATCGTGACATCGACGCTCGTTAGGCTGTCGGTGTTGGGGTTACCCGCGCCGTCAACTACGCTGCCAGCGTTGACGGTCAGCGACAGGGTGCCACCGCCGCTGATGCCCTCGACGGTAACGGTGTAGCTGCTCGTGCTGCTGGGCGTAAAGCTGACGCCGGTGGTGCTGGTGCCGATGGTGTTGACGGCGATGTCGGTCGGATCGTCAAAATTGCTGACCGCTTCGGAGAACAGAACCGTGAAGTCGATGCTGGTGGCGTTTGTCGGACCGATGGTCGAAGGCGTGATCGAAGTGATCGTCGGCGGGGTGATGTCCTCGCTACAGGCAGCGAAATGCTCGCCGAGGAGGTCGAACGTGTTATTTGGAAATTCTCCCCATTCGACGCTGGGATCGAAGGCCTTGTCGCCATCGACATCACCCGCACAGACACCCTCTTTCCGGATCAGGGTGCTGTTCCGCGTCGACACGCCACCCCCGCTCCACGCGCTGCCCGGATCGTTGCCAATCTGGCCTATGACATCGACCGTTGCGCCAGCACAGACCAGCTCCAATGCATCGTCGCCATTGAAGGCAATGTTGGAGCTCGTCTCATCGGCCGAAAAGAGTATGGCTGGATCGGCATTGGGGTTGGCGATAACAAACACGTCTTGGGGCGGAATCGAGCCTGAAAGTGGATTGCTCGACGGGGTAGTGCTGCCGTTCGAATAGCGATTGATCACGCAGTTTTCGATGTCGAAGTCGACTGAACCGCTGTTGTAGATTTCGATGGCTTTGTTTTCTGATGAGCCCTCGACGTATTCGGAGATGAACACAAAGGCCTGAGCGGGTGCGACGAGCAGGCAAGACAGGAGAGCGGAAATCAGGCGCACGGCAAAATCCAGGAACTATCGGCGGAAAGCGCGCGGGAGTATAGCAAGCCAGTCAGGGCCATCGCGGATCACCCGCAACGGCTTGCGATTAGGCCCCGCCTTGAAGCTTGTCCTGGGTGCGAAGTTCAAAGTCGCTGGCATCGTGACGTTCGAGCAGCTGCAGCGACAGGTCACCGAAGGGACGATTGACCATGCGCCCGCGCAGCACGGGTTCGCGCGCGTCAATCTGGCGCGACCAGCGCTGTAGGTGCTCGTATTCGGCCACCTGTAAAAATTCTTCGGCATCGTAGAGCCGGCCCAGGGCCAGCTGGCCGTACCAGGGCCAGATCGCCATGTCGGCGATGGTGTAGTCGCTGCCGGCCATGTACTCTTGGTCTGCCAGGTGCTTGTCCAGCAGGTCGAGCTGGCGTTTTACTTCCATCGCGAAGCGGTCGATGGCGTACTTGATCTTGACCGGGGCGTAGGCATAGAAATGCCCAAAGCCACCGCCCAGATAGGGTGCCGAGCCCATTTGCCAGAACAGCCAGTTGAAGCATTCGCTACGTGCTTGGTGTTCTTTGGGCAGGAAGGCATCGAACTTTTCGGCTAGATAGAGCAGGATTGCGCCTGACTCGAAAACCCGCTGAACCGGCTTGACCGAGTGATCCATCATCGCCGGAATCTTGGAGTTCGGATTGGCGGCAACAAAGCCTGAACCGAACTGCTCGCCCTTACCGATATCGATCAGCCAGGCATCGTATTCCGCATCAGCAAAGCCCCGGGCCAGCAATTCTTCAAACATCACCGTAACCTTGACTCCGTTTGGAGTGGCCAGGGAATAGAGCTGATGGGGGTGGTTGCCAACGGCGAGCTCTTGCTCGTGAGTGGCGCCCGAGATGGGCCGGTTGATGTTGGCGAACTTCCCGCCGTTGCCCTTCTCCCAGTTCCAGACCTTCGGCGGGGTGTAAGTGGTGTCGGTCTCGTCTTTCTTGCTGTCGTTCATGAGGATCCTGAGGGTGGTGTTATCTTCTACAAAATTTTCAATCAGTTCATCAGACCGGGCTGAGCCGAATCGGCTTTCAAAATCCAATGGTAGCGCGAGGTCAGCCAGCAGTATGAGTGGGTCGTCGAGGGTTGGCGACACCGCCGGTCCGACCGTGACTCGCTGATATCCATGTGGACATTCTCTCGCAATGCATCCAAGGTGTCGTCCTGGCTGCTAATGCTGCCGCCATTTTTTTACCGAGCATTCAAGGATTCGTGCCCGGCGCTGCCGATGGCAGCCCTTGCCGCGGCTAAACGAGCCATCGTCGGTTTCCGCGCGCAACCAGGAATTGGTGATGAGTTCGGGGTTGGCCATGGATCAGGGGCGTCATGTAAGTTTGGCTTCGAGACGAGGCGCGCCGAGTGAATCATCGCGATCGATTGCAAGTGTCACAGAATACGATGCAGACTGCTGTGGTCTTGCTACTCTTTTTGGAATCTCTTGCATGAATCGAAGAACAAAAATTGTCGCCACTCTGGGCCCTGCGACCGATGATCAGGAGGCCCTGGAGAGTCTGATTGCCGCCGGCTGCGATGTCGTCCGCATCAACTTTTCACACGGCGACTCGGAAACCCACGCCCGGCGCATCAAGATGGTGCGCGCGGTCGCGCGCGAGCTCGACACCGACGTTGCCGTCCTGGCCGACCTGTCCGGCCCCAAGATTCGTATCGATCGATTTCGCGAAGGCCGGGTGGAACTGGCTCGCGGTCAGGCCTTCAGCCTGTTCGCGCGTGAAAATCCGCCGGCCGGCGATGAAAAGGGAGTGGGCGTGGCCTACCTGGATCTGGTGGGTGATGTGCAGCCAGGCAGTGAACTGTTGCTCGATGATGGCTTGATGTCGTTGACGGTTCAGGAGGTCGTCGGCGACGAGATTCGCTGCACGGTCAATACCTCCGGTCCGCTGTCTGATCGCAAGGGCTTGAACCTGCGCGGGGGCGGCCTGTCGATTCCGGGCGTGTCCGAGGCCGACAAGGCCGATATCCTGCTCGCCGCTGAATGGCAGGTCGACTACCTGGCCGTGTCCTTCCCGCGCAGCGCCGAGGACATGCAGCAGGCGCGTGACTTGCTGCACGCGGCCGGCGGCACCGCCGGTTTGGTGTCTAAGATTGAGCGCACCGAGGCGATCGAGAATCTCGATAGCATCATCGAGGCCTCCGATGCCGTGCTGGTCGCGCGCGGAGATCTCGGCGTCGAAATTGGTGAGGCGGAGCTGCCCGGGCTGCAAAAGCGCATCGTCGCCTCGAGCCTGCGCCTCAATCGACCGGTCATCACGGCCACTCAAATGATGCAGTCGATGATCGAGAACCCGATTCCAACCCGCGCCGAAGTGCTGGACGTGGCCAACGCGGTCATCGACGGGACCGATGCGGTCATGCTCTCGGCCGAGACGGCCGTGGGCCGGCATCCTTCGAAGGTGATCGAAGCCATGGCGCGTATTTGCGAGGGCGCGGAGCGGCACGTTCAGGCCCATCAGCCGGCCAAGTTGTTCACCAGGCCTGCCGAGCGGACCGATCAGGCGATCGCCATGGCCGCCATGGTGGTCGCCAACAACTTCGGCGCCCAGGCGATCATTGCTCTGACCGAGTCCGGGTCAACCGCGCAGTGGTTGAGCCGGGTGCGCTCGCCGCTGCCGATCATCGGGATGAGCCCGAACCGCGCATCGCTGCGCAAGATGCGGCTGTTCCAACACGTGCAGCCGCTGTTTTTCTCGGCCAACGAGGCTCGCCCGAGCCAGATACCGCGCCTGGCCATGGACCGCGCCCTGGCGGCCGGCCTGGTTCAATCCGGGGATCGCGTGCTGATGACTCTGGGCGACGAGATGGGCCAGCTGGGCGGCACCAACACTCTGAAAATTCTTGTCGTCTGATCCGCCGTTGCCAGTTGGAGTGGCCGGGACCCTGCAGGGCTCGCAGGCCGGTTCCGTTTTCTCTTGACACCTCGCTACAATAGGAAGGTTGGAATTCATTAGCGCATGAGTGGAGCAAAACAGCAATGACAGACAGACTCGAACAACTCGTTGAAACCGCTCAGGCCATGGTGGCCCCGGGCAAGGGCATCCTGGCCATTGACGAATCGTCCGGAACGATCAAGAAGCGTTTTGACAGCGTAGGCATAGAGAGCACGGAAGCAAATCGACTCGATTATCGATCCATGATGCTAACGACCTCGGGTCTCGGTCAGTTTATTTCCGGTGCCATTCTGTTCGATGAGACCATTCGCCAGAAGCTGCCTGACGGCACGCCGCTGGCACAGGCTATGAAGGACGCCGGCATCCTGCCTGGAATCAAGGTCGACAAGGGCGCCAAAGACATGGCGGGCTTCGAGGGTGAAAAGATCACCGAAGGCCTAGACGGTTTGCGTGAGCGACTGGCCGAATATGTCGAGCTGGGCGCGAAGTTCTGCAAGTGGCGCGCTGTCATCACGATTGGCGACGACATCCCCTCGCGGGCCTGCATCGACGCGAACGCCCACGCCCTTGCGCGCTACGCCGCGCTGTGTCAGGAAGCCGGCCTGGTCCCGATCGTCGAGCCGGAAGTACTGATGGACGGCGAGCATGATCTCGACACCAGCTTCGATGTCACCGAAGCCACGCTGAAGTCCCTGTTCCAGCAGCTCTACGAGCAAAACGTCATGCTTGAAGGCTGCGTGCTCAAGGCCTCCATGGTCATTTCCGGCGGCAGCGCTCAAGATCGCGCGGGCATCGAGGAAGTGGCAGAGGCTACGGTGGATTGCCTGCTCAATTCAGTCCCGGCCGCCTGTGCGGGCGTTGTGTTCTTGTCCGGCGGGCAGGGCGATGTCGAAGCCACTCAGCATCTGGACGCCATGAACAAGATGGGCGACATGCCCTGGCCCCTGAGCTTTTCTTATGGTCGCGCCCTGCAGGCCGAGTGCCTCAAGACCTGGGCCGCCGATCCCAAGGGCAATCGCGAAAACGCTCAGCAGGTCCTGCTACACCGCGCCCGCATGAACGGCGCTGCCGCCCTGGGCGAGTGGGACGAAGAAGAAGAAAACGGCTGATCGCTCCATCGGAGCCCCCGGGTAGCCGAGGCGCTCGAAAAGCGATAACACGAAGGGCGCGAAGTGAGCACAAAGTGCACGAAGAAGCATTTCCTTACCAGGGGCTCTTTTTGCGCTTCGTAGTTTTCCTCGCGCCCTTCGTGTTCCATCTTTAAAGGAATTCGCTGGTGAATCGACCATGACCGACAGCAAGGACAAATTCCGCGAGGAGGCGCTGGACTATCATCGCTTTCCGGTACCCGGCAAGATCAAGATCACGCCGACCAAGGCGCTGACCACGGCCAAGGATCTTGCGCTGGCCTACTCACCGGGCGTGGCGGCGGCCAGCGAGGCGATTGCGTCCGACCCGGATACGGCACGTGAGTACACCGCACGGGGCAATCTGGTGGCGGTCATTTCAAATGGTACAGCGGTGCTGGGCCTGGGCAATATCGGCCCGTTGGCCTCCAAGCCGGTGATGGAAGGCAAGGGCGTCCTGTTTAAGAAGTTCGCCGGCATCGACGTTTTTGATATCGAGATTGACCAGTCCGACCCCGACAAGCTGATCGATATCATCGCCAGTTTGGAGCCGACCTTCGGCGGAATCAACCTCGAGGACATCAAGGCGCCCGAGTGCTTTCAGGTCGAAGAAGCGCTGAAAGACCGCATGGGTATTCCGGTCTTCCACGACGATCAGCACGGCACGGCAATCATCACCGCGGCCGCGCTGGTCAATGGCTTGGAGTTGGCCGACAAAAAGATCGAGGACATTCGCCTGGTTGCCTCAGGCGCGGGCGCGGCTGGCATGGCCTGCCTGGATCTGCTGGTGACGATGGGCCTGAAGCGCGAGAACGTCTTTGTCTGCGATCGCGAGGGCGTGGTCTACCAGGGTCGCGAGACCGACATGGACCCGCGCAAGGCCAGCTACGCGATAGAAACGGATGCACGAACGCTGGGTGAGGTGATCGGCGGATCCGATGTGTTCCTAGGTGTTTCGGCGCCGGGGGTCCTCAAGCCCGACATGGTCCAGGCCATGGCCGAGCGCCCGATCATCCTGGCCTTGGCCAATCCAACGCCGGAAATCATGCCGGACGAAGCACGCGAGGCGCGTCCCGATGCGCTGATCGCCACCGGGCGTTCTGATTTTCCGAATCAGGTCAACAACGTTCTGTGTTTCCCCTATATCTTTCGTGGCGCCCTGGATGTCGGTGCGACCGGCATCAACGATGAGATGAAGATGGCCTGTGTGCACGCCATCGCCGAGCTGGCTCGCATGGAGGCCTCGGACGTCTCCGCTGCAGCCTACGGTGGCGAGGTTCCGACCTTTGGCCCGGACTACCTGATTCCGCAGCCCTTCGATCCCAGATTGCTCGTCCAGCTGGCGCCGGCGGTGGCCCAGGCCGCGATGGACTCGGGCGCGGCAACGCGGCCGATCGAGGACATGGACGCCTACCGCGAGCGGCTCAGCCAATACGTGTTCCGCACTGGCCTGGTGATGAAGCCGGTGTTTGATGCTGCGCGCAAGGACCCTAAACGGGTGGTCTTCGCCGAGGGCGAGGAAGAGCTGGTGCTGCGCGCGGTACAGAATATCGTCGATGATGGCCTGGCCAAGCCGATTCTTGTTGGGCGGCCGAAGGTCGTCGATATGCGCGTCGAGCGCGCCGGCCTGCGCATCCGCGCCGGAGAGCATTTCGATCTGGTCAATCCGGAGTCCGATCCCCGGTTTAGGGAGTATTGGCAGACCTTTCACGAGATTACTGAGCGTCGCGGCGTGACGCCGGATTCGGCCAAGGCAATCGTTCGCACGCGCAATACCGTGATTGCCGCCATCATGGTGCATCGCGGCGAGGCCGATGCCCTGATCTGCGGCGTTGTCGGTCAATACAACAAGAAACTCAAGTACGTTACCGAGGTCCTGGGCCTGGCGCCTGGCTGCAAGACCCCGGGCGCGCTCTCGGCCATGGCGACCGAGAGTGAGACCATCTTTGTCTGCGACACCCACGTCAACCCCGACCCGTCAGCTGAGCAGCTGGCGGAGCTGACCATCATGGCGGCTGAGAAAGTTCGCATGTTCGGCATTACCCCAAAAGTGGCGCTGGTGTCGCACTCGAACTTCGGTAGTCACGTCGACCCCCAGGCCTCGAAGATGCGCAAGCTGCTGCAGCTGCTGCGAGACCGCGAACCCGGGCTGGAAGTGGAAGGAGAGATGCGAGCTGACGCCGCGCTCGTTCCGGCCATCCGCGAGCGGATTTTTCCGAATTCGAAGCTGCAGGGTTCGGCCAATCTTCTTATCCTGCCCGACCAGGATGCTGCCCACATCGCGTTTTCCATGGCGCGGGTGATTGGCAAGGCGGTGACCATCGGGCCGATCCTGATGGGCGTCGGCCGACCGGCGCACGTGCTGACTCCCTCGGCAACCGTGCGGCGTGTGGTCAACATGACCGCCATTGCGGTGGTGGATGCACAGACTGAACAGCGCCAGCACGCTCCGAGTAGCCGCGAGCTTTTCGAGTGATAAGGGAGCGCTCAGCTGATCAATTGATCACCGATCGACATCCAGTCAGGGCATGCTGGATTGTTTGGCTGTCGATTCAACCGATTGGCATTGACTGGCCCGATTAACCTGCTGCTCGCTCCGTATCAGACCGAGTTGAACTGAGTCGCAGGCGGGTTGGGTCTCAGATTTTGGTAGGCTCGGAATCGCGATTCGGATTTCGATCGCATGGCGCTGCTTACCGAACGCCGGGCCGAATGCCTTGACCGGCACCGTTGTGCGCGGGCCGACGCGCCTGAGATGTATCGTTACAATAGCGTTTTGATTCAATCCTTTCGGCCCTACGAAGAGGCGCGGCATGGCTCAACAGTATCCCCACCCCGACGACATCGATGCCACCGAGACCAAAGAGTGGGTCGAATCACTCTCGGCTGTGATCGACCGGGACGGGCCGGAGCGGGCGCATTTCCTGCTCGAGCAATTGGTTGAGCTGGCCCGTCGTTCGGGGGCGCACCTGCCCTTTGATCTGACCACGGCCTATCTCAACACGATCCCGCCGCACCGTCAGCCTTCGATGTCCGGGGACGGCTCCCTCGAGCGTCGCATTCGCTCGATCATCCGCTGGAACGCCATGGCCATGGTCGTTCGCGCGGGTCGCCGCGGTGGCGAACTGGGCGGTCATATCGCCAGTTTCGCCTCGGCGGCAACGCTCTATGACGTCGGTTTCAATCATTTCTTCAAGGGCCCAGACCACGCCGACGGCTCTGACTTGCTTTATATCCAGGGCCACTCTTCGCCGGGAATCTACGCTCGAGCCTTTCTCGAGGGCCGAATCACCGAGCAGCAGCTGGACGGCTTCCGACAGGAAGTCGATGGCGGTGGCCTGAGCTCCTATCCCCACCCCTGGCTGATGCCGGATTTCTGGCAGATTCCGACAGTTTCGATGGGCCTGGGTCCGATCATGGCGATCTACCAGGCACGCTTCCTGAAGTATCTCCACAACCGCAAGCTGTCAGAATCGAAACAGCGTAAGGTCTGGTGCTTCATGGGCGACGGCGAAACCGATGAGCCGGAGTCGCTGGGCGCGATTTCCCTGGCCGGGCGAGAAAAGCTCGACAACCTGGTTTTCGTGGTTAATTGCAATTTGCAGCGCCTCGACGGCCCAGTGCGCGGCAACGGCAAAATCATCCAGGAGCTTGAGGGCGTGTTTCGCGGCGCCGGCTGGAACGTGATCAAGGTGGTCTGGGGTTCGTACTGGGATCCGCTGTTGGCGCGCGATACGAAGGGTCTGCTGCGTCGGCGTATGGAAGAAGCGCTTGACGGCGACTACCAGAAGTACAAGGCTAACGATGGTGCTTACGTGCGCGAGCATTTTTTCGGCGCCTACGATGAACTTAAGGAAATGGTCGCCGATCTTTCTGATGAAGATGTCTGGCGTCTGAATCGGGGCGGCCATGATCCGCACAAGATCCACGCCGCCTATCGAGCCGCGGTCCAGCACGAGGGACGACCCACGGTCATTCTTGCCAAGACCATCAAGGGATACGGTTTGGGCAAGTCTGGCGAGGGCCAGAACATTTCCCATCAGCAGAAGAAGCTCGATGCCGACGGCGTGCGCTATTTCCGCGACCGCTTCAACGTGCCGATTAAGGACGAGCAGCTCGAAGAGGTGCCGTATTTCCATCCGGGCGAGGACTCAGAAGAGATCCGCTACCTAAAGGAACGACGCGAGAGGTTGGGTGGTTATCTGCCGCAGCGCCGGGTCGAGTCCGAGCCGCTGCAGACTCCAGAGCTTCCGGCCTTCGAGTCCGTGACCAAGGGTTCGGGCGACCGTGAGATCTCGACCACAATGGCCTTCGTGCGCTGCTTGGCCGTGCTGTTGCGCGACAAGAATCTGAAGAAACACATCGTGCCGATTATCTGCGATGAGGCGCGCACCTTCGGCATGGAAGGGCTGTTCCGTCAGATCGGCATCTACGCGCCCTTCGGTCAGCTCTACGAGCCGGTCGATTCTGATCAGTTGATGTATTACAAGGAAAGCCAGGAAGGGCAGGTGCTGCAAGAGGGCATCACTGAGGCCGGATCGATGAGCTCCTGGATTGCGGCTGCGACCAGCTATGCCTCCAACGGCCTGCCGATGATTCCCTTCTACACCTTCTATTCCATGTTCGGCTTTCAGCGCATTGGTGATCTGGCATGGGCGGCAGGCGACATGCGCGCTCGCGGTTTCCTGATTGGGGGAACATCAGGGCGCACCACGCTTAACGGTGAGGGCCTCCAGCATGAGGACGGGCATAGCCATGTCCTGGCCGGCACGATCCCGAACTGCGTCAGCTACGATCCGACCTTCGGCTACGAACTGGCCGTCATCCTGCAGGATGGTCTGCGGCGCATGTATGCCGAAGAGGAAGATGTTTACTATTACATCACCGTACTCAACGAAAACTACCCGCATCCGGCCATGCCGGAGGGCAGCGAGGAAGGGATTCGGCGCGGCTTGTATCTGCTCCGCGAGGCCGAAAACAAGTCCGAGAAGACCGTTCAGCTGATGGGCTCCGGCGCCATCTTACGCGAAGTAATCGCCGCCGCCGACATTCTGGCCGAGCAGTTCGGCGTCGCCTCGAACATCTGGTCGGCAACCAGCTTCAATGAGCTGCGTCGCGACGGCCAGGCCGTCACGCGCACCAGCCGACTCAATCCGGACCAGCCGAAAAAACGGCCCTGGATCACCGATCAGCTCGAGGGCAACGAGGGCCCGGTCGTGGCGGCGACCGATTACATCCGTGCCTACGCCGATCAGGTCCGCGAGTTCATCCCCCAGGATCAATACCTGGTCCTAGGCACGGATGGCTTTGGTCGATCCGATACGCGAGAGAACCTGCGCCGTTTCTTCGAAGTCGACCGAAAGCATGTGGCCTACGCGGCACTGGTCGGCCTTCACCGGGAGGGTCAACTCAGCGAGGATGAATTGATCAAGGCGCGCGCAGCGCTCGATATCGATCCCGACAAGCCCCTGCCGCAGTCGGTTTAAGGGTTCGATCGGGCTTGGTTGAATATCAGAGATCTCCAGCTCTGCCCGAACAACGACATGAACGAGTATCAGGAATCATGAGTAAACGACGGGAAATTCGAGTTCCGGATATCGGAGACTTCGACAAGGTGCCGGTAATCGAGCTGCTGGTCTCGGCCGGTGACACGATCGAGGCGGAACAGTCACTGGTCACCCTCGAGTCCGATAAGGCGACGATGGAAGTGCCGTCGCCGTCGGCGGGCACCGTAGTCGAATTGTCGGTCAAGGAGGGCGATGAGGTCGGCGAGGGGGATGTCATCGGCGTGATGGAAGTCGATTCCGGGGCTGACGAGTCAAACCAGGACGATCAGAAGAGCGATCCGCCCGACCAAGAGGATCAAGCAGAGCGGAATCAAAAGGTCGACCAGTCCGAAGAGGGGGGAGCTAAAGACGACTCGAAGCGCTCGACCGAAAAGGCCGAGACTGCGTCTTCTGATTCGGCGCCTTCGACGAGCGAATCAGGCAAGAAAAGCTCGGGCTTTCCCGCGATCGATACGGGCAAGCGCCAGGCCAAGGCTTCAACTGCCTCAAATGACCCGCCAGCACCACCGGTTCCCTTCGACTCCATGGATACGGACGCCTCGGCTCTGCCGCACGCCTCGCCGGCGGTGCGCAAGCTGGCTCGGGAGCTAGGCGTTGATCCGGCGGCCGTGACCGGGTCCGGGCGCAATGGCCGGATTACGGAAGACGACCTGAAAGCCTACGTCAAAGCGCAGATGGACTCGCCGCAGTCGGCAGGCTCAGCGACCGGCGGACTCAGCGTGGTCGATGCGCCTGAGGTCGATTTCTCGAAGTTCGGGGAGATCGAAGAGGAGCCCCTCTCTCGCATCAAACGCATTTCCGGGCCCAATCTGCACCGTAACTGGGTGTCGATCCCGCACGTGACTCAGTTTGACACCGCCGACATCACGGAGCTCGAAGCCTTCCGCAAGGCGCATCAGGTCGAGGCAGAAGCAGCTGGCACCAAGATGACGCCGGTGGTGTTCCTGATCAAGGCGGTGGTCGCGGCACTCAAGGCCTTTCCGCACTTCAACGCCTCACTCTCTCGCGATGGCGAGACCTTGATTCGCAAGCACTATTTCCACATCGGCGTGGCGGTCGATACGCCCAATGGTTTGGTGGTTCCCGTGCTGCGAAATTGTGATCGCAAGGGCCTGATCGAACTCTCACAGGAGTTAAGCGACCTGTCCGGCCGAGCGAGAGAGGGCAAGCTCAGGGGCGAGGAAATGCGCGGCGGCTGCTTTTCGATCTCCAGTCTCGGAGGCATCGGCGGGACGGCGTTCACGCCGATCATCAATGCACCGGAGCTGGCCATTCTCGGCGTCTCGCGTTCTCAAATCCAACCCGTTTGGGATGGCGAGAGCTTCGAGCCGCGCTTGATGCTGCCGCTTTCTCTGTCCTACGATCATCGCGTGATTGACGGCGCGGATGCAGCGCGTTTCACCCGCTACCTCGCCGCTCAGCTCGAGGACCTTCGTCGCCAGCTGCTGTGAGCGAATCCAATCATCAGACCGGCTTCGGCATGATGCTGGTCGCCGCGCTTGGTATGCTCGGTATCCTGACCTGGTTCTTCTCAGGTCAGCTCGAGCAGCGCGCTAACCCGAACCGCGTCGTCGACAGCGCGCAGGTCGGCGATGCTGTACAGGTCACCCTGCGCTCCGACCGCCAGGGCCATTTCGTTGCGACCGGCGGCATCAACGGCAGGGACGTCACCTTTCTGATCGACACCGGGGCCACGCTGGTTTCGGTGCCGGAGGCGCTTGCTCAGGAGATGGGCCTGGTGCGGGAAGCGACCATTGGCTTGCAAACCGCCGCCGGCCCGGTCCAGGGTTACCTGACCCGACTCGATGAAGTCCGCCTCGGCGATATCGTCAAACGCGATGTCCGGGCCGCCATCAATCCCGGCCGCCACGACACAGTGCTTCTCGGCATGAGCTTTCTGCGCGAGCTTGAGCTGATCCAGCGCCAGGGCGAGCTGACCCTGCGCACCGTGCCTTAGCTGCGATCCCGTGAGGGCTCGATGGGTCGCAGCCAGACTTCGACTCGACGATTCTTGGCCGCCGCACTCTCGCCGGTGCCCTCAGCCAGCGGCAGTGCATCGCCAAAACCGCGTGCGGTCGGCACCCGCAAGCCGGCCCGTGCCAGCAGTTCGGCCACATACTGTACGCGATCGTTAGACAGCGTCAGGCTGAAATAGGGGGAGGTCTCCGAGGGGTCGGCAAAGCCCATCAGAAGGACCTCGTATCGATGACCGGCGGTCCGGCTGAGGTGCTCGACCAGCCGATTCAGATCGCGCTGGGATTTGCTGTCGAGGACTGCGCGCTGTGGTTCGAAGCGAAAATTCAATGACGCCCGCCAGGCACCGCTAACTTGCTCTCTATAGGCTTCGGGGGCGTTTTCGGGCAGAGCCAGTTCCTCGACCTGGATCGCCTGGCCGACAAATCCGATGGCATCCACCTGATTCTGCCCGGCCTGCGAGATGGCGAAGTTGGCAAAGCGTCCGCCCGGTCCGTCGAGCTCATCTCTCGGGATGTAGAGATAGAGGCGCCGACTTAGCGGATAGTCTTCCGTTGCCGAGGAAAAGCGCTCCGGCGGCACGGCTTCACCGCCGGCGGACACCGCGATGGCCTTGGCGTTGTTGATGTAGGGCAGGCCGATGAAGCCGATGCCGCCAGGATCGTTGCTGACCCGGTCCGACAATGCCGTGGAGGATTCGAATCGCTCGCTGTCGCCGGCCAGTTCGGCGTCCCGCAAAACCATTGAGTCGAAGGAGTCGAAGGTGCCGGAGCTTCCGTCGCGTGCATAGCGGCGGATAGCACGATCCGGCCCGCCGAGCTGGGACCAGTTGTTGACTCGCCCGGAAAATGCGTCTCGGATCTGGTCGATGCTGAGCGCGTCGATCGGGTTTGACGGATGGACGATGACGGCCAGACCGTCGATGCCGATCACGAACTCATGCCGTGATTCATTGAGTGCGCCCATCGCAGACAGCTGCTCAACTTCCCGGTCGCGAATCCGCCGCGAGGACATGCTGATGTCAGCCTTGCCGCGGGCCAGGCCGCGAAACCCGGTTGACGATCCATGGGCGTGCAGCTCGACGGTCAGCATCTCGCCCAAGGGTTGGGTGCCGGTGAACAAGCGCTCGAGCGGTGCTGTTTCGATCTCGTTGATCTGGGTGTAGCCCTCGGCCGCAAACCAGCCCCGAATCAGGGCTGGGGCGAGTTCCTCACCAACAGTGTTGGAGCCGTGCAGGCGAAGATCGGCTTGCGAAAACGCATTCCACGGTAGCGCCCAGAGTAGGCATGCAATCAATGAAAGAAAAACGAAGCGAGTCATTTGAGATTGTTCGATGAGCGCTGAGACGATTCAGTAGTGTGGCCGCGGCCTGTTAATCCCTCGTGTCAGTTCGGTGAAAATTCCCGGCTTGCTGCGCTGCCGCTCAAGGACTAGACTCAAGAGCGTATGCAAGGAACCAAGGGGTAGTTCACTCGATGCCTGAAGCGGCTCCCGATGTGACTCGAATCCTGAAGCGCTGGTCGAGGGGGGAGTCCGACGCGCGCGATCAGGTGATCGAGTCGGTCTATGGGGAACTCAAGCGCGTGGCGCGCGCTCAACTCGCGCGCGAGCGCGGCAATCACACGCTGCAGCCCACCGCGTTGGTCAACGAGGCCTATCTGAAGCTGCTGGGGGTCGACAAGATCCAGGTCAATGACCGCGTTCATTTTATCGCCGTGGCCGCCCGCATGATGCGCCAGATCCTGATTGACTCCGGACGCCGCAAGCAGGCCGGTAAACGCAACAACGATGTCCCGCCTAGCCTGATGTTCGGTGCGGCCACGAGTCAGACCGAAGCGATCGACCTGCTTTCTCTCGACGCAGCGCTGACCAGGCTTGAGGAACTCCATCCCGAACAGGCTCGTGTCGTCGAGATGCGCTATTTCGGCGGCCTGACGATCGAGGAAACCGCAGCGGCCATGGAAATATCCAGCTCGACGGCCAAGCGCCACTGGCGTACGGCCAAGGCCTGGCTGTTTCTGCAGCTCAACGATGCGCGTTCCGAATGAGTTCAAGTGACCGATTCCACTGATCAGCCGACCCGGCCTGTGGCGTCTACTGATGCTCGGGCAATGGCAGTTTTTTCAGACAGCTTCGATCAGCCGGAGGCAGAGCGCGAAAGCTGGCTGCGGTCACAGTGCGAGGGCGATCCGGCGCTGCTCGAATCGGTCCTGCGCCTGGTCGAGGCTGACCGCGCCAGCGAAGGTTTTCTCGAAACCGGTCCAAATTTGATTGGCGCGACCAATCGGGTGGGTGAGCGGCTAGGCGCCTATGAGCTGGTCAGTGAGCTCGCCTCGGGCGGCATGAGCACCGTTTATCGCGCCCGTCGCGTTGATGGCACCTACCAGCACGATGTGGCCGTAAAGCTGTTTCGTGCTCACCACATGGACGATTCGGCCGTGCGCCGCTTCGATACCGAGCGCCAAATTCTGGCCTCGCTTGAGCACCCGAGGATCGCCCGTATTATCGACGGCGGGAAGGCCGAGGACGGTACGCCCTATGTCACCATGGAGCTGGTGGAGGGGCTGCCAATCACGCGCTACTGCGAGCGACAGCGCCTGGGTCTTGGTGACCGGCTCAAGCTGTTCAACAAGGTCTGTGATGCGCTCGCCTTTGCGCACCGTCGCGGCATCGTGCATCGCGACATCAAGCCCGGCAACGTTCTGGTCAACGAGACGGGTGACCCGAAACTGATCGATTTTGGAATTGCCAAGGTTCTGCAGCCCGAGCGCATGGATATTGAGCTGCCAGAGACGCGCATCGATCAGCGGCCCCTGACGCCGGAGTACGCCAGCCCGGAGCAGCTCACCGGGCAGCCGATCGGGGTGGCCAGCGATATCTATTCGATGGGCGTGATGCTCTACGAGCTGCTCACCGGTCAGCGGCCACATCAGATCTCAGCGCTCAGCCCGGCTGAGGCTGAGCGCGTGGTTCTTGGCACCATCCCTGCCGACCCCAGTATTGCTGTGATGCGCGGGCGCGATGCGCTGCCCTCCGGCATGGATGATCCTGGCCGCCTCAAGGATCGCTTGCGCGGGGATATTGATCGCATCGTAATGACCGCGATGCGCCGCGAACCGAACGAGCGCTTTGCATCGATCACCGCATTCCGTGAAGACATCGAACGCCACCTCGCTGGTCAACCCGTGCGCGCCCGGGGTGCCTCCCGGCTGTATCGATTGAGTAAATTCGTGGGGCGGCATCGGGTTGGAGTTGTCGCGACCGCGCTCGCTTTTGCACTACTGTCATCGGCCCTGGTCGCGGTTCTGATCCAGTCCAACGAGGCGCAGCGGCAGCGTGATCAGGCTGAAGCTGCGCGGCAGTTCCTTATCGAGATGATCAATCGGGCCGATCCCTACGAAAATGCCGAGTCGGCCACCCTGGCCGGCGCGATCAAGCAGGTGCTGCCGGAAATGAGTGAGCGTTTCGCCGATCAGCCAGCGCTGGAGGCCGACATGCGCTATCAGATCGGCTATGCGCTACAGAATCTCGGTGAGATTCCGCTGGCACGCGCACAGCTCGAGCGTGCGGCTGAGCTGCGCGGCCCCCTAGGCGATCCCCTGTCGATGTCGGAGGTCGAAGACGGGCTGGCGCTCGTTTCATGGTGGGAGAGCGATTTTGACCAGGCTGAAGTTCATTTCGGCCGAGCGCTGGAGTGGGTCAGTGGCCAACGCAGTCCGGAGGCGCAGTCCCGGCGTGCAACTGTTTTGGTTAACTGGTCCGGCATGGCCAATGACGCGGGCCGTTATGAGTCGGCGAGCCAGCTGGCTGAACGTGCTTTGGCTTTCGTGAGTGATACCGAAGTGTCGGCCGACACCCTGGCGACGCTCTGGAGCAATTTGGCCACCGCTCGCGATGGGCTCGGCGACGGCGATGGTGCGCTGCAGGCCTTCGACGAGGCCCTTGCGGTCCAGGAAGCAGCAACGGGCCAGATGCATCCCAACTACGCGATCATCCTAAACAATCAGTCGGTTTTGTTTCACAGCCTCGGGCGCTTCGAGCAGGCAATCGAGACGCAGCGCCGTTCGGTGGAAATCCGTTTGGCGACACTGGGTGATGCCCATCCACAGACGGCCACGGGCCTGACCAATCTGGCGCGAATGTTGACCATCGCCGGTCAACTCAACGATGCAGAATCCTACGCGCGGCGCGGCCTGGAGGTGGCGCGGGCTGGCTGGGGCGACGTCCACCCGCGCACGGGCAAGGCTTACGAGGCGCTGGCCCTGGTCTACAAGGAAAGCGGCCGGCTTGACCTGGCCAGGGAATACGCTGAACAAACCATGGCAATCTACCAGGCGGCACCGGGCGTCGCGCCAAGCTGGGTGGATGCAATCGAAAGCGTGCTCGCAGAGCTCTGAATCGGCTCGCTACCGGTTGCTGCTTCGGGCTGATCCGGTATCGCGGATTCCGTCGAACCGAATGATCCGATCATGCCGGGGTTTGTTAACCTCGGGCTGTGGGCCTATGATTCTGCGTGCGCCATTTCCCACGATTGATCCCAGTTCCGAGTAGGAGAGCAGCTAGTGATGAGAAGACAGGACATCAACGTCCCCGACATCGGTGATTTTGACAAGGTGCCGGTGATCGAAGTTCTGGTCAACGAGGGCGACACGGTCGAGGCCGAGCAGTCCCTGCTGACGCTCGAATCCGACAAGGCGACCATGGAGATTCCGTCGCCGGTTGCCGGCAAGCTGCTGGAGCTCAAGGTCGCTGAGGGCGATGAGGTCACCGAGGGCGATCTGATCGCCGTCCTTGAAGTCGAGCAAGACGAGGCAAAAGCCGATTCCGTCAGCGAGGATGCGAGTGCGCAAAGGACGGGCGGAAAAGAGACGAGCGAGGAAGGCGCGGATTCAGGGGGCAGCAATCAGGGCCTAGGTCCGGACGCGGCGCAGCGGTCTGATCGAGCCTCTTTCGAGACCGACCGCGATTTTGATCTTGTTGTGCTTGGCGCTGGGCCCGGGGGCTACACGGCGGCTTTCCGCGCCGCGGACCTCGGCCTGAAGGTCGCGCTTATCGAGCGCTATCCCGACCTGGGAGGCGTCTGCTTGAATGTCGGCTGCATTCCATCGAAGGCCCTGCTGCATGTCGGCCAGGTTATCGATGCCGCCGATCATCTCGGCACCCACGGCGTCAAGTTCGGCGCGCCGGAAATTGATCTGGATGATCTGCGAAGCTACAAGGACGGTGTAGTCGGCAAGCTAACCGGCGGCCTGGCCGGGATGGCAAAAAAACGCGGGGTCGAGGTCATTCGGGGCTGGGCCGAGTTTTCAGCGGCCAACGAACTTACTATCAAGCAGGACGAGGACGCGCGCGGAGTGAGCTTTGCGCAGTGCATTATCGCGGCTGGATCGCGTGTCATCCGCATTCCCGGTATTCCCTGGGAGGACGACCGGGTGATGGATTCCACCGGCGCGCTGGAGCTTGAGGACATCCCGAAACGCCTGCTGGTTGTCGGGGGCGGCATTATCGGCCTGGAAATGGCCTGCGTGTATCGCTCCTTGGGGTCGACGGTCACGGTGGTGGAATTGATGGGCCAGCTGATGGCCGGCGCGGATGCTGATCTGGTCCGCCCGCTGCATCAACACATGAAAAAACTCGGGGTTGAATTCCACCTCAAGACCAAAGTGACAAAGGTCGATTCGGGCGAGTCATCGCTGACGGCCTTTTTCGAAGGTGATTCAGCGCCCGAGACCGCTGAATTTGATCGCGTGCTGGTCAGCGTCGGGCGCCGGCCGAATGGTGATCTGATCAACGCGGGCGCCGCCGGAGTCAAGGTCGATGAGCGTGGATTCATTGCCGTTGACGGCCAGATGCGCAGCAGCCAGCCCCATATCTTTGCGATTGGTGATCTGATCGGCCAGCCGATGCTCGCACACAAGGCCAGCTACGAAGGTAAGGTTGCCGCCGAAGTGGCGGCGGGTCACAAGCGCGCGGCCGATGCTCGGGTGATTCCGTCCGTGGCCTACACCGACCCGGAAGTGGCCTGGGTGGGCCTGACTGAAAATCAGGCCAAAGAACAGGGTCTGGACTACGGCGTGGGCAAGTTTCCTTGGGCGGCGTCCGGTCGCGCCCTGGGCATGGATCGCCCTGAAGGCTTGACCAAACTGATTTTCGATACTGCCAGTAAACAGCTCATCGGCGCTGGCGTGGTCGGCTCGCATGCTGGGGATCTGATTGCCGAACTGACGCTGGCGATCGAAATGAGCTGCACGGCCGAAGACATCGGCCTGACCATCCACCCGCACCCGACGCTAAGCGAGTCAGTGATGATGGCGGCCGAGGTCTACGAAGGCACGATTACCGACCTATACCTGCCGAAGAAGACATGATCTGAGCGCCGAGGGTCAACCCTTGGGTCGTTTTTTTTTCCGGCGGCGGCTCAAAGGTTCAGAGGCCTTTCTAAAATAGATCGGCTTGAGGCGACGAGTTCGGGCTCGAGCTTCAGACCAAATGCCATGCGCCCCATACCAGGCAGAAAGCGATTAGGAAGATCAGTCCACTCCAGGCCAGGGCAAGCAACCCTTTGCCGGGGCGATGAGCCTCGGGCATGTGCGGTCCGGTGACGAGCTTCAAGCTGAGCCATGCGAGGATTGGCGCGGCCAGGAATGAAACGGTTGTGGCGAAGTCGATCAGGCCAGTGAAGCGATCACCGAAGAAATGAATGATCACCAGGGCCCCGATCGACAGCAGGGTCAATGCGCTGAGGTAGCGTGATCGCGGCAGGTTGGCCGTAGTATCGCCAGTGTCGGCAGCACCGCTGATTTCGATGAGCTCCTTGATCGCTCTTGGGTAGGCGTCGGCTACGGCCAAGGTAGTGGAAAACATCGTGGTCCAGGCGGCCACGGCGATTAGCGGTCGCGACCAGTCGCCCAGGCTGGCGGTGTAGAGATCGATCAGAAGCGCAGCAAACCCGACCGACGAACCTGGAATGTTCTGCGCCTGGCCGGCCATGATCAGTGCGCCAAGCACCAGAAACAGGGCCGCCAAGACGGTGGCGCCGACAAAGCCGATCCTGAAGTCGATCACGGCCGCTCGGACGCTAGGCAGATGCTCAGTCTGGCGCGCGCGCTCCAGTGTCCAGAGAGAATGCCAAGCCGCGACATCCAGGGGAATCGGCATCCAACCCAGCAGGGCGAGGATGAAGGCCAGGCCGGCTGCGGACCAGAGCGCATCGACGCGTCCGGCCCCCTGAATTGCTTCCCAGTCGGGTTGGGCGCCCAGGGCGAATACCACCGCCGCCAGAGTCGAGAGCGACAGCACCATCATGATTAATTTCATGATCAGGTCCAGTCCGCGAAACCGACCCACTGCCAGCAGAACCATGCAGCCGCCAAGGACCAGGGCTGAGAGCAGGCTGATCGGGTAGTCGAGGCCGAACAATACTCCGGTCAGCCCGGCAGTGACCAGCGTGACACCAGCAAGAATGATGAAGGCGGTCGCCAAGGTGATCAGGGTAAACAGCGCGAGGGCCCAATCGCCCAGTCGTTTGTAGCCGGCGATCATGCTTTCGCCGGTGGCTGCGGCATAACGAGGTCCGAACTCGAGGAACGGATATTTCAGAAGGCAGGCAAGCAGGACGAGGCCAAGCAGACTGAGCCCGTACTCGGCGCCGGCGCGGGTCGACTGAACAAGATGCGATACTCCAACGGCGGCGCCGGCCATCAGCAGTCCAGGCCCAAAGCTGGCCAAGAAGGGTCGTCGATTTGCTGGGCTCGTCATCAGTAAAATTTCTTTCGGAGAAGGAATGAAGCAGGGTTGATTCTCGGCAGACAAGGGCGTCGAACAACGAGGCAAAAACGCCGTGATGCGGGCAGTGAAAATTCAGTTTCTCTCCGCCACTGTCGCACAGATGAGCGTGATCGGCAAAAATTAGGTTGCATACCCTAATTTTCTTCAAATACATGCCTTAGTTGCTTGCAAATCTTAAGATATTGTTCATATCATACGAGGAGAAACGGGCCCGGCATGTACCGGGCCGTCTATATTAAACCTAAAAAAGCAATCGAGCTTCGGGGAGAAAACACGATGAAGGTACGCCCGCTTCTGGCTCCTGGATTGGCGCTGCTATGGCTTGTCGGCTGTGGCGGTTCGTCCAGTGTTGATCGAGCCACGCCGCAAAACCCGGCGACCAACCCGGATGGAAATCCGACGACGCAGGTCATGGAGACAATCTTTGATCCGTCGGGCGGCAATTTGCCGTTTCCCACGAATCTCCTGCTGTCCGGTTCAGGTGATTTGACCCTGAATCCACCGGTCGCTGACCCGACGGACTTCGGTGACCCCGCCGTTGCGCTTTCCCAGCTTGACGGGTTCAGCACTGTGACGCCATGGACCTTTTCCTTCTCGCAGGACATTGATCCCAGCACGGTCAATGCGAATACGGTGCGGTTTTTCGAAGTCGAGTTCGTCTTTGGAACGATTGCGGTCGCTGGTATCAATCGTGAGCTGGTGCCGGGCGTCGACTACGTGGCCACCGTCGACCCGAGCGGTCGCACGATCGCGGTCGTGCCGCTTCGTCCCCTGCAGGAAATGACCGGCTATATGGTGGTCGCAACCAACGGGATCTTGGATTCGGTCGGAACGGCTGCAACCCCATCGCAGACCTATTTCATCACCAAGCGCTCTTCGCCGCTGGTCGACGGATCGGGCAATAGCACCGACACGCTGTTTGACAATGCCACGGCCCAGGCCTTGGAACCCTTGCGCCAGCTGACCAACGCGCAGGAAGCGGCGGCAGCATCGGCGGGCATCAACCCTGAGAACATCGTGCTGTCTTTCACTGGCACGACGCAGGCGATCACCCCCGTGCTAAGCGCGATGCGCTCGCAGGCCGAGCCGACGTCTATTACGATGGCCCAAGCCTGCCCGGCTCCAGAGGTCTGTCTCACAACCGCTGATGTTCTGCCGGCAGGTGCTTCTCCTGGGTTTGCCGATGTCTTCATCGGTATTACGGCGATTCCCTACTACCTCGGGCTACCGTCGACTGACGACCCGACCGCTCCATTGACCGATTTCTGGACTGCTGCGCCGGGGGCCTACGTTCCGCCGTTCGACGCACTGGGTCTGGACCCTACGTCAACCGCAGTGACCGTGGCCAATCCGTTTCCGGTTCAAACCTCCATGGAAATGATTCCGGTCATCATGACCGTGCCAAACGCCAATTCGGGCAACAGCCGCCCCCCCGAGGGCTGGCCAGTCGTGATCTTCCAGCACGGCATTACGGGCAATCGAAGCCAGATGCTCGCGATAGCCGATACGTACGCCTCGCAGGGCTTTGCGACGATTGCAATTGATCAGCCTCTGCATGGCATTACGGACGTGACCAACCCGCTTTATATCGGCAATACGCCGTTCGGCGCTGTTGCTCGCGAACGAACTTTCAATCTCGATCTTCGGAATAACGAGACTGGTGCACCTGGGCCGGATATGAATATCGATTCCTCCGGCGCCTGGTTCATCAATTTGCCCTCGCTCTTGACTTCGCGCGACAACAATCGTCAGGCGCAGGCCGACTTAAGCATTCTGGCCCTGAATATTCCCTTCATTGACCTGGATGGGGATCAGCTCGGTGACATTGATGCGTCTAACATCAACTTTACCGGCCAGTCGCTGGGGTCGAACAACGGAATTCCGTTCCTGGCCGTCGAGCCCACCGTCAATAATGCGGTTCTGTCGGTCCCGGGTGGCGGCATTGCCCAAATGCTGAACGGTTCGCAAACCTTCGGACCGGTGGTTCGAGGCGGCCTCCAGGCCGCTGGAATCGAGCCGGGTTCTGCTGATTTCAATCAATTCCTGCTGATCGCCCAGACCGTTATTGATTCGGCAGATCCGATCAACTGGGGGGCAACGACTGCACTGACCAACTCTGTCCTGCTCCATCAGGTTGCGGGAGATGTCGTGATTCCGAACGCTGTTCCGGGCGCACCGTTGTCAGGAACCGAACCGCTGATCCGGGTCATGGGCCTGGATGCGATTACCGAGGCAGGACAAACACTTGATCCTGCAGGCATCCGGGGCGCAGTGCGGTTCATTCAGGGCGGCCACGGCTCCCTGCTTGACCCGTCGGCCTCGCCCGCCGTGACCGCTGAGATGCAAACACAGGCCGCCAGCATGGTGGCGTCAGGTGGTGCTGCCGTTTTGGTTGGCGACACTTCACTGATCCAGACCGACTGACAGGGAGAAATTCAATGAATCGGCTCAAGAAAAAATCACTGCCCCAAGCCGGCCTGATGCGTCCCTGCCTGTTGGCAAGCGCCATCGGTCTGGCTCTGGTGGCCAATTCAGCCCAGGCGATCGACCTCAGTACCGATGAGGTCAGCATTCGCCTGGATACCACGATCAGCTACGGCGTCGGAATGCGAGTCAGCGGTCGAGATAATGACCTGGTTGGAAAGTCCCGGTTCAACCCGGTGATCTTTTCCGCGCCGCCGGCTGCACAAGAAGCGGCCCTGGGTCGTTTCTCGGTCAATTCTGACGACGGCAACACGAATTTTGACAAGAATGATCTGATCTTTAACGTTGCGCGCGTGACGTCGGAGTTGGCCGTCGACTACAAAAATTACGGCTTCTTCGTTCGCGGCAATTATTTCTACGACTTTGAGCTTAATGATGCGGACTTCCTTTCGGACCGCGCGAAGGAGCGAGTTGGGTCTCGCGCTCGCTTGCTTGACGCTTTCGCCTATGGTGATTTCGAGGTAGGCGAGCGGCTGCTTTCACTACGAGCCGGTCGGCAAGTAGTGAGCTGGGGCGAATCGACATTCATCCCCGGCGGGTTGAATGTGATCAACCCGGTGGACATCACGGCACTTCGTACAGCAGGTGCTGAGCTTCGAGATGCGTTTCTCCCCCTCAATATGCTCTGGGGTTCCATCGACCTTACGCCTAATCTTTCGATGGAAGCGCTGGCGATGTTCGAGTGGGATGAAGTGGAAGCCGAACCCGTCGGCACCTTCTTCTCGACGAACGACTTCGCGACCGCAGGTGGACGGTACGCAATGCTGAACTTCGGTTTGGTGCCGCAGCCGGTGATCAACCCCGATCTATTCGATTCAGTCTGTGGTGCCGGCAACTTCGGCGCTAGTGACCGAACTGACCTATCGCCTCAGCTGGTCGGCGTCGGTTGCTCTGCGGCATTCCCGCGAGCTGAAGACAATAATGCGTCCGACAGCGGACAATACGGTGTCGCCTTTCGATATTTTGCTGACTGGCTGAACGACACAGAGTTCGGTCTCTACTATCTGCGATATCACAGCCGTCTGCCGACGCTTTCAGGCCGGGCTGTGACCAGCAGTGATGTCTCGACGGGAGCCGTGATTGTTGAGTTTCCGGAGGATATCGATCTTTTTGGCCTGAGCTTCAACACCACCATTCCGGGCAACTGGTCCTGGGCGGGTGAGGTCACCTACCGTGACAACGTGCCGATCCAGATTGACGACGTCGAGCTTTTGTTTGCCGGCCTGTCACCGCTGAACGGCGCCCTCCCTGCCGAGTATGAACGCTTCCGTAGTCAATTGGGTTCGTATGACGCCGGCGAATACATTCCTGGCTTTGAGCGTCGCAAGGCCTCCCAGCTGCAGATGACCTTCACCAATGTTTTCGGCCCGAACAACATTATCGGCGCGGATCAGATCGCAATGGTCGCTGAATTTGGTGCGGCGCATTTCTGGAATCTTCCGGGCAGAGACGTGCTGCGCTTTGAAGGCCCGGGTACGGACACTGGCGGTGGTCCGAACCGATTTACCGGCGCAGGACGCAACCCGACAACCACCAGTGATGGGTTTGCAACGCCTTTCAGCTGGGGTTACCGAGTGGTTATCGCGCCGACTTATAACTCTGTGTTCGGGACACCCTGGAATATGAGCCCTCGTATTGCGTTCAATCACGATGTCCAGGGAGTGACGCCTGGTCCGGGTGGGGCGTTTATTGAGGACAGAAAACAAGCCACCTTCGCACTCAATTTCAGCTATTTGGCAAATCTGCAGGTCGGCTTCGCGTACACCAATTTCTTTGGTGGTGGTATCAATAATCTGCTCAGTGACCGCGACTTCGTCTCGGCCTCTGTCAGCTACTCGTTCTGAGGGGAGATCCGATCATGAAATCGATTCAAACCAAAACTCTTATGACCCTAGCCTTCGTCTTGTTATCAAGCGTGGCACTGATGGCCTGTTCTAGTGCACCTGAAACGCAAGAGGAGATGGCCGAACCAGCCCAGGAAGAAATGGCGGATCGCTTTGAGGCTCAACGAGCGGAACGTGAAGCCGCGGAAGCAGCTGAGCAAGCGCGGGCCGAGCGGATGGCCGCCGAGGCCGAAGCCGAGCGTGCCGCCGCTGAAGCTGAACGCATGGCCGCGGAAGCTGAAGCCGAGGCAGAAGCTGCTCGTCAGGCCGCCGAGGCTGAAGCCGAACGGATGGCCGCTGAAGCCGAGGCTGAAGCTGAGCGGATGGCGGCGGAAGCTGAGCGTCGGGCAGAAGAAGAAGCCGGAAGAATGGCCGCGGAGGCCGAGGCTGCTGAAGCGGAAGCCGCGCGCCAGGCCGCTGCTGCTGAAGCTGAAGCGGAGGCTGAGGCCGAACGTCTTGCAGCCGCCCAGGCCGAGGCCGAACAAGCTGCGGCTGAGGCCGAACAGATGGCAGCCGCCGAGGCAGCGCAGGCTGAACGGATGGCTGCTCGACAGGCAGCGGCAGCAACATCCGCAGCCACTACTGCCCCCGTAGTGCCAGCAGATTCTGGTGACTTTATCCTGGAGCGCACTCCTGAGAACGTTGCACGTCTGGGTAATGATCTCACTCCAATGGGCTCAATGAGAGCGGGTAGTGCGGATGGGCGCATTCCAGCCTGGGATGGTGGTATCGGTCTTGACGACTGGCCAGCAGGTTATTCACCAGGCGACCGTCACCTAAACCCATTTCCGAATGACGAGCCGCTTTATGTCATTACCGGTGAGAACTATCAGGACTATTCGGACCGTCTTTCGGTGGGGCAGATGGCGATCTTTGAGCGCTATCCTGACACCTACAAAATGCAGGTGTATCCGACACGCCGTAGTGCTGCGTTCCCCGAATTCATCTATGAAGCTACCATTCGCAACGGTTCGACCGGGCGGCTAGTTTCCGAGGGCGAGGGTGTGGTCGATGTCTCTGAAGGATTCCCGTTCCCGCTGCCGCAAAATGCTTATGAGCTGATGTGGAACCACAAGCTCAAGTACAAGGGCACTGGTGGCGTTCGTTACAACAACCAGGTTGCCCCGACATCAAGCGGCAGTTATCAGCTTGTCCGATTGAGAGAAGAACTCCTCGGTCCCTACTATGAAGAGGGGTCGACGATTGAGCAAACCAACAATATTCTTCTGTACTTCTTCCAGGAAGTCGAGTCGCCGGCACGTCTGGCTGGCAACATCCTGCTGGTCCACGAAACGCTGAACCAGCTGGAATCGCCACGACAGGCCTGGATCTACAATCCTGGACAGCGTCGAGTCCGTCGTGCCCCCAACATTGCCTACGACAACCCCGGCACCGCATCGGATGGACTTCGCACCAACGACATGACTGATATGTTCAACGGCGCTATGGATCGCTTCACTTGGGAGATTGTCGGCAAGAAAGAGATGTACATTCCCTACAACTCCTACGACATTCACAGTGGTGATCTTTCGCCCGATGACATAGTGGGTCCTGGGCATCTCAACGCAGATTTGACGCGCTACGAGCTGCACCGTGTTTGGATCGTTGATGCCCGGCTTCGCGACGGCACCCGCCACATCAACTCGCGTCGCACGTTTTACCTTGACGAGGACACCTACCAGATCGCGCTGATCGATCACTATGACCAGCGAGGTGAGCTCTGGCGCTCATCCGAGGCGCACACCATCAGCTATTACGATGTGCCGACTTACTGGTCATCCATAGAGAGTCATATGGATCTGCAGTCAGGACGTTACGTTGCGACAGGGCTAGACAACCAAGACCCGGTCAATACATTCAACGTCCCGCTGAGCATCAGCAGCTACACGCCGCAAGCGCTGCGGACTCGCGGTCGGAGATAAGCGGCGCGGCTAGACCTTTGGAAGGTCGACCGGACTCCGGTCGGCCTTTTTTTTACCCGCCTGCAAGACTTTCTATCGTGATTGGGCTGGGTGCCCCTTCGATGGGTGGCACGGTCTTATGGCGATTGAATGAGACAGCTGACCGGTCAGTTTTCAGATCAATCTAGCCAGCGAAAGCGAGACGGGATCGGATTGATTAGCGAGGGCCCTTGCAGCCGGGATCATGAAGTTCTGCTGCACGGCAGTCGATTAAAGAATCAGGAGAAAGACCGCATGAAGTCAACAATCGTCGCTCTGGCCTTGGTTACCCTGTGCGGGTCGAGCGCTGGCTGGACTCAAGACGTCCAACCCCGGCCCGCGGAGTCTGCCCGACTGGCGGCAGAAAGTCTGTTGCTGGATATCGAAAGCGCCGGTGAACGTTATATTGCCGTGGGCGAGCGCGGACATGTGCTTCTTTCTTCCGACGGTGAAAACTGGGAGCAGGCGGAGAATGTTCCAGTGCGATCGACCCTGACTCGGGTTGCCTTCTCGGGGGGTCGGCTTTGGGCTGTGGGCCATGATTCAGCCATTATTCACAGTCGCGACCTGGGGCGAAACTGGGTTTTGCAGCATTTCGATCCTGAAGCTGAGAAGCCACTTCTGGACGTCCACTTTTTTGACGCCAACAACGGCATTGCTATCGGTGCCTACGGCTTGTTCATGCGAACTCAGAATGCAGGGGACGACTGGGACACGCTGGATATGTCTGACTTGGTCACCACTGAGGATATCGACTGGGAGGCTATCGCAGCCGCTGAAGCGGGTGAATCCACAATGGACGAGGATCTTTTCGGTGACGATGTCCTGGTTGACCGTGGCTGCTATGAGTTCATGGAGTGCCACCTCAATGCCTTTCTTGACACCGGACAGGGAACTTGGATGATTGCTGCCGAGCGCGGCTACGGCTTTCGTTCTGTTGATGGTGGCATCAATTGGGAGAGTTTTCGCTTTCCCTATCCCGGCTCAATGTTCGGCCTGCTCCAGCTTCAGGGGGACATTCTGGCGTATGGGCTGAGGGGCCATGTTCAGCGTTCGGGCGATGGCGGTCAGAGTTGGGTTGAACTCGAGAATTCTCTCGTGTCGACTCTGAAGGGCGGCAGTGTTGACCCGCAGGGTCGAGCCTTGATGGTTGGCGCCGGCTCCGCGCAGCTAATTTACGATCCCGATAGGCGTGAGTTTGAACTTCAGGAGGACCGTCTCGGCAGTACCTATGCCGCAGTGGTTTTTGCTGATGATGGTAGAAAAATTCTGGTGGGTGAGGACGGAGTGAGCCATGACTGATCATCCTTCGATGGCGCGGCGAATCGCCGATGCGATTTTTGCAGTTCGCCCTTTGATCCTGCTGCTGTTCATAGCCGGAACCGCGGCGGCGCTTTTTTTCAGCTTGCAGCTTCGCGTTGACGCTGGCTTTAAAAAGCAGCTCCCGCTCGAGCATGAGTATATGCAGACCTTCATCGAGTATGAGCGCGAGTTCGGAGGCGCCAACCGTGTGATGGTTGCGCTGGTCGCACAGGAAGGCGACATGTTTACGCCGGAGTTCTTCGGAAAATTTGAGCGCATCAGTAATCAGGTCTTTTTCATCCCGGGTGTCGATCGGGCAAGCGTCCGCTCGATCTTCACACCGAACGTCCGCTTTGTCGAAATCGTCGAGGATGGGTTCGCAGGCGGCAATGTTATTCCGGCCGACTTTGCGCCTTCGCCGGAAATGTTCGAGCGCGTGCGATCCAATATCGTCAAGTCTGGTGAGGTAGGCCGCCTGGTCGCTGAAGATTTCTCAGGTGCCATGGTCTGGGCCAATCTCCTTGAAGAAGATCCAACGACTGGCGAAGCCTTGGACTATCAGGATGTCGCCGCCCAGCTTGAGAGCATTCGCACCGAGTTCGAGAATGGTCCGCATACGGTTCATATCGTCGGTTTTGCCAAGATTGTTGGCGACATCGCAGATGGTGCGCGCGGGGTTGTCACCTATTTTGGTGTGGCGTTCGCCATTACGGCAATTCTGCTGCTGTTGTATTCGGGGTCAATCTGGCTGACCGTCCTGCCCTTGGTCTGCTCGGTCACGGCCGTGATCTGGCAGCTTGGACTGCTTAGCGTCCTTGGATTCGGTATCGATCCGATGAATATTCTGACGCCCTTTCTAGTGTTTGCCATCGGGGTCAGTCATGGGGTCCAGATGATCAGCGGCTGGAACGCCGAGAAACTGTTCGGCGGGCACTCACCCGTCGGGCTGGCTCAGGATGGCGCGAATCTGAACGAGGTGCCGATCGTTTCCAGTCTTGAGGCGTCGAAAGCGACGTTTGCGCGCCTGCTCGCACCCGGATCGATTGCCCTGATCTCCGACACGATCGGCTTTCTGACCATCCTGTTGATCAATATCCGGATCATTCAGGAGCTCGCCCTGACAGCCAGCATTGGGGTGGCCGTGATCATTTTCACCAATCTGGTCCTCCTTCCGGTGCTGTTGTCCTACGTGCGCCTGCGAAACGAAGAGAAATTTAGGCAGCGACAGTTCGTCAAGGGTCAGCGACCTAGCGTGATCTGGAATCTGATCGGCAGCTTTACCCGGCCCGGCGTCGCCGCACTGGCAGTCCTGGTCGGTGTCGGTCTATTTGCGTTTGCCCTGGTCAAATCGCAGGATATGCAGATTGGTGATTCTGAGCCTGGCGTGCCGGAACTGCGGTCCGACGCCCGCTATAACCAGGACTCTCGCTTGATTGCAGACCGCTTTGCCCTTGGCACGGACCTGATTTCGATTATTGCCGAAACCGCTCCCTCGGCCTGCACCGAGTCCTACCAGGTCATGGAGGCCATCGACCGTTTCGCCTGGAATATGGCGAACGTTGAGGGCGTTCAGCAGGTGGTGACGCTGCCCGCGATCGCTAAGATTGTTAACGCCGGATGGAATGAAGGCAACATTCGCTGGCGTGTACTGCCTCGCAACCAGTTCATCATGCGTCAGAATCTGTCCGGGATCGAGACGGGTACGGGGTTGTTGAATGAGGATTGCAGCGCCATGCCGGTCATGGTCTTTCTCGAGGATCACAAGGCAGAAACAATCAATCGAGTGGTCGCTCGCGTCGAGGAACTGCAGGCTGAAATTTACGTCGATGAGCTGGGCTTTACCCCCGCAGGGTCTGTTGAAGCTGATTTCTCGTCGCCGGCCGGCGAGCGATGCGAGGATTGTTTGAGTTTCCGCCTGGCTACCGGCAATGTCGGTGTGATGGCCGCCACTAACCAGGAGGTGGCTGCCGCTCAGACTCCGATGCTGCTCTATGTGTACGGGGCTATTATCATCTTGTGCCTGCTAACCTTTGGATCGATTCGAGGATTTTTGCTGGTCATCGTTCCTCCGACCATTGCGGTCACCGCCACCTATTTTGCGGCACCCGCTTTGCTCAGCCAGTCGCTATTCGCTTGGGTGATCGCCGGCCTAGTTGCGGTTCTGCTGTTCCTGACCCGAGGCGGCAGGAGCACCTACTGCATTGTCCTTCCACTGGTTCTGGTGAGTTATTTGGCCTACAGCCTGATGGCTTATATGGGTATTGGATTGAAGGTGAATACGCTGCCGGTAGTCGCTCTGGGTGTTGGCATTGGCGTTGACTACGGTATTTATATCTTCAGTCGCATGCGCAGTTTCCTCAAGGATGGAATGAGCCTGGATGAAGCTTACCTTCGTACATTGAGGCTGACCGGCAAGGCAGTCTTCTTCACCGCTGTCACGCTGGCAGTGGGTGTTGGCACCTGGCTGTTTTCCGCGCTCCAGTTTCAGGCCGATATGGGCGTGCTGCTTGGCTTCATGTTCATTTTCAACATGATTGGCGCGATGTTGCTCCTGCCAGCACTGGCACGCGTCCTCCTAGGACGCAGCTACGCGAGATCCACTTAGGGCGCTAGGCACGTTGGAGACATGCTTCGGCCCTGAACTCGAGGGGTCGGGGCCGGGCTTGCTTTGTGCTTTCTGATTGTCGGTCCGTTGATGAGCTTCTATACTCTTAAACGTTCATTTGCATCAAAGGCAAACACGCCATGGGTCAGTCGCTGGAATCGACAGCGACTCTGCTTAAGCAGGTCGTCGACGGCAGTGATGAAGCTCGAGAGCGCCTATGTCGCCATTTTCTACCGATTCTGACTCGCTGGGCACACGGGCGCTTGCCTAATTATGCCCGTGATCTCTCCGACACCCAGGATCTGGTCCAGACGGCGCTGGTCCGGGCGCTCGACCAGGTCGATAGTTTCGAGTCGCTCCGCGAGGGCGCTTTTTTAGCCTACTTGCGCACCATTCTCCTGAACCAAATCAGGATGGAGATCCGTCGCGTCACCCGCAGAAACAGGCATGGATTCGCTGATTCCGAACTCGAGCCGACCGATCCGGAAGGCTCAGTCATGAGCGAGGCCATCGGTCTGGATGTACTGGAACGCTATGAGGCGGCGTTGATAACACTGACCGACAAGGCAAGAGAAGCCGTTATGCTCAGAGTCGAATTCGGATACTCCTTCCCGGAAATTGCCGAGGCGACCGACACGCCTTCGGCCAACAGTGCGCGCATGCTGGTGTCTCGCTCGCTCGTGCAGCTGGCCGAGGCGATGAAGTGAGCTCGCTTAACGGTCTCACGAACCTGCGCGCCCGGGGCTCGGCTCCTGGAGTGGACATTCGGGACTTGATCAAGATCTACACAACCAGTCCAGAGCAGAGCCTACGAAAAACGCGAAGAGCCTTGGCACTACTGCCATCGAATTAACCTTGAATGAGTCGGGGTCTGGTTTATGTCTCTCTGGAGGCCCGTGGCTGATATTTTGGGTTATTCGCTGATCGCGCCTTGGGTCGATGCATGGCCCGTTTTTTGACTCCCTATGGTTTAGGGCGAATCGGACCGATCACCGCAGACACTGCCCAGACGTGGGGATTCCACGGTGCCGGTATCCACTCGACCCTCCGCGCCCCTTCCCTGGAAGCGACGCCGTCGAAATCCGAGACGGCAGCGTGCTTTAGGCCTTTCAGTTTCGAGATTTTTATTGCCTTGGACAGTAATTTGCGCCCATCTTCGACGAGATTACGTTCGAGTTAGTCGTAGGGAACTGCATCTCCTTCAGCGCCTGCCGGCCGCCCGATTGCAGCGCCTGAAGCTTTTGCTATTTGCTCTGCAACGATTTCCATCTGCTCACGAGACCACTCTGCTGTTTCGCGCTTGTCGCTACGGGGACCTTCAATCAGGGCAAATGGTGTTAGTCCGCGCTGGTCCGTATCGAGCCAGCCGACCAGCAGTGGATGCCAGCTCGTCGAGGATGCGACCTGGATCTCACTGTCGCGTAGTGACCGCGCCACGAGTCGTACCTCCAGCGCGCGCAGTCGTGAAAGGCCCGCAAGACGGGAACGGCGACCCACGGTGATGATGAGCGCGTCATCTTTCGGCCGGAATTCGCTCTTTCGCATTGACAGAGGCAGCGCCATGAGCAAACAAAAAAGGGCTAGATACGCGCTGAAGGCCAACAATACTGTGTTGATCGGCCCAAAGGCCAGCGAACCGTCGTTTAGGCTGGGCGGCCCTATCCAGGCGACCAGTACCAGCGCGGCACCCACAAGAAGGGGGCCCATGGTCCAACGATGGCGTTGGGTCAGGGATAGTCCCCGGCCGTTTTTCTCATGGGCGATCTCAAGGCCCAGAGCCGATCCCGCCGCCTCCAGGGCGCGTGGATCTGAAAGCGGACGCCAGACTGATGCCTTGCTCCCTGGGGCGATCGATTCGGGCGTGGGCGGCGGCAGGCGTTGCGGGCGGCGGGCGATTACCCAGGCGATCAGAGCACAAGCCCCGAGCGGCACCAGAGAGATCGCCATCGTCGG
>JGI12109J20283_10164241_pt1 | contig 58090 bp, 51 predicted proteins | sample ElkSlonscriptome_12_FD_20283 | JGI IMG/M metagenome (IMG submission 20283)
AAAAGCTTATCCCCTACAATGCGCATGGCATTTTCTACAGCCGGACGTTGTGCTTGAACGGTAGAAGCAAAGCACAATATGAAAATGAGCCTGATACACTGCATCCCGCAAATCTATCTCAATCAGCCTAAAGAATCAGTTCTTTAACATAAGATTTACATCATTTTACATAGTTGTAAACCTTTGTAAGTTGATCTCAAGCTAGATTTGGAGCTGTTAATTTAAAAATCAAAGTGATGAAAATGAGCGTTTTAATTCTTGCTACCCTATGCTTTACAAGTCCAATCAGCAGGCTAGGGCCTCTTCCTTTGGCGAAGCAGTCGATAAAGGCAAAAAAAGAAAAATTAGAGGGTATACCTCCATTCCAAAGTCCGAATAAATATTTTGATGAATCAGAAGCAGTAGCGCATATTTTTAAGGGACTGTCATCGCGTTTCAAGCCCATTAAAAAGGAACAATTGAGCGCTGCTTTTTCAGCGCGGTCATTCTTGCCAGAGGAGCACTTGAACCGTATCGATGCTATCAATACGGTGGGGATTAAATTATTAGATGATGATCAGTCCTATGGGGTAGGGATCTTCTCGAAAGGTGATTTATTCAGCAGCGAGCAGTTGAAGGTGTTGAACAACATGCCCTATTCGACCAATTTCGTAGTGGATATTCACGCCGATAGACATGATCCAACCAAAGGAAATTTCAAAGGTGAAGATCATTATACTCCCCATTTTTCACTGGTGCCTGAGGTTCAGGCCGAATATAAATTAGGGTTGGGTGCCCTCTACGCCTTTCTTCGTGCCAATTGCGAAAAGGAGATCGATCTGATCGATGAGGACAAGTTAGGCCCCGGTAGGATTTATATAAAAGTGGGCATCGATGGCAAGCTCACTGATGTAGAGTTAAAGAGTTCTTCAAGACAAGCTGCCCTTGATCAACGAGTCTTGGAATTGATGCGTTCTTTGCCCGGCGAATGGAAGGTCGCAGAAGCTGCAGATGGAAGTAAAGTGGAGCAGGAATTGGTACTTTTCTTTGGAATTTTGGGTTGCTAGATGTGAGTAAGGATTAAGGCGAGCGGTATAGCGATCAACGTTTAGGGTTGGCTCATTGTGCTTCACTTCACAGGTAAGACACTGAGAACCGCCGGGAATTTACCGGTTCAAAATCCCTTAGTGTCCTTAGGGAAAGGTTTTGTTTCTTCGTGGTTAAGGCGGATTTGAATCAATCACGTATGGATTTTTCTAGGCAGGAAACAACTTCAAGTATTTAAGGTACTTTAAGTACTCTTAACTACCAATTCTTCCCACAACTTCCAATACCTCTTGGCTTAGCTTTCCATTCGTAGCCACGATCTCTTTGCCGTGCAGCCAGTCGCTTCCGCCGCCAAAATCGAAGATCTTACCGCCTGCCTGCTGTACGATAAATGCACCGGCGGCAACATCCCAGGGGTGGAGACTATATTCAAAGAACGCATCAAAGCGGCCACAAGCTACGTTAACCAGGTCGACCGCAGCTGAGCCCATTCTGCGAACACCCCGGCTATTTTGGGCCAAATGTTTCAACACTTCAAAATAGGCGTCGATGCGCTCATAATCGTAGTACGGGAAGCCGGTGGCGATCAAAGATTTCTGAAGCTCGGATTTGGTGCTCACCGTAATTGCTTCATTGTTGAGAAATGCCTGACCACCCTTCCAGGCATAAAAGCATTCGTCGCGGTTGACTTCATACACCACCCCTAGTACGATCTCCGATCTCTCCTCATCAAGCTCATCTATTGAGTCGGAGGCTGAAGATGGAGTCCGGCTATCCGTTTCAGAATTGGCTTTGGTGCTTTGAAGGGCAATACTTACCGAATAAATGGGTAAGCCATGCAAAAAATTCGTGGTTCCATCTAAGGGATCAATGATCCAATTGTATTGCTCACCTTTTCTATCGGAGGTACCTTCTTCTGCAATATAGCCTGCTTCCGGAAGTATTTCTGAAAGAGCCTCTACGATCATCTTTTCCGCAGTTTTATCCACGTAACTGACTAGTGAATTGAGTGATTTCTCTTCAATATCCGCCTGTTTCACTTTCTGTTCTTCGATCTTAATGAACATGCCCACTTGCCGGGCTAGCTCGACCACATCCATACAAAGCGATTGATAATCCATTTAGCGGTTAGTTTTAGCGTGATCTGGAATGTATTTTTCCTTATGCTTGCTGAAGTAGACCATGCCTACCATGCCGAAGAGAAACATCAGCACAGCAATGATCTCGGCCTGGGTAGCCTGAATGAATCCAAGATCGTAATCGGGATTGATCCTGATCTTTTCGATCAAAAAGCGTTCGACCCCGTTCAAGCTTAGGTAGAGGCTAAAAATAAAGCCGGGAATGGCTATGCGTTTGCGCAAGTTCCACAGAATCAGAAAAATGATGCCAGCCATCACGGTCTCGTAAAAAGGGGTTGGCCAGGCATTACCGGTAATGCTTTCATATCCCATCCGCTGGAAGTCTTCTTTGAGATTTACACCCAGTACATTGCCGGGGTAATCAAAAGCCCACATCCAGTCGGGTAAAAAGCTCATCCAATCGGGTTTGGGCGCATCGTTCGGCAAACCCCAATCCCCATCGCCGGAAAGCTGGCAACCGATTCTTCCCACCCCATAAGCAGCCATTAGTCCGGGGGCGCAAGCATCCGCCACATGAATCCATTTCAGTCCTTTCTTTGAGGCGTAAATCAATACGGAGGCCCCCCCGACGATCAATCCACCGTAGATGCTAAGTCCCGAAAAAGAAACCAAAGCCCCGATGGGATCAGCCATAAAATCGTGAATATTTTCCAGGTTATGAAAGACCTTCGCTCCGAGGATTCCTGCCACCGCCGCGATCAACGTCATGTTGCCCACCCATTCATGCGGATGTACTTCTCTTTCCACCATTTTCGGTACGTCGAGCTTTTGCTTGTCTTTCTCACGAAACTTCAGCCAGCCAAAAAGAATCGCGCCCACCAGACCTCCAAGAAAGTTGCCTTCTCCTGAAAAAACAAACGCCTGCGGATTCTCGGCAAAGAGGTCATAGGTAGTAAAAGCCCCGATCAACTTAAATCCAATGAGAAAGCCAATAAAGGCATTGGCCAATAGCTCGAAAAGGCTTGCTTTTTCCCCGACCTTTTCTTTAATAGTGGTGGAGGAGAGCCATCCCAACTTTTCTTTCCGCTTCAATTCTACGGTAAAGAAATAGGCGGCAGTCAAGAAAGCCAGGGCTACCATGAATCCAAAGGTGGGAAAGGGTAGGGGAAGTTCAATTCCAAAAAGGTCTTTGATCAGGTCGGCTAGGGTTGGATACATTGCGGNATTTTGTTGAAGGACAAAAATACTGAAGCCTTGCGGCTAAATGTGAATTAGGAATTAGGAATTATGAACTGCCATGGGAAACCAGAATCTATAGCCTATTACCTAATCAGAAGAATGAGGATTGAGATTTGTATTTTCAATCCTCTGGATATTTTTCCGCCATATACTCCAGAGATTTTACAACCAACTCTTCCAGCACCGGCATTTCCACATCTTCCAGCTTCTTAATATAAAGGCAAGATTTACCGGTCTTGTACTTTCCCAATTTGTCCATAAGTTCAGTAAAACGCTCGAAACCGGGCATGATGTAAACGGTAAGTGCTTGCTTGCGGGGGGAGAACCCAACTCTGAAGAAATCGCCTTCTCGGCCACTTTCGTACTTGTAGTGATAGCTTCCGAAACCTACCAGACTAGGTCCCCACATTTGGGGATCCTTTCCGCTAAGGCGCTTCATCATTTCAAGTACTGTATAACTATCGGCCTTTTTTTTATCATCGGGAACCTTGTTGAGAAAGCCCTCTACAGAAGCTTTGGTAATCTGGGTCTTATTTTGATTCTTAGCCATTAATATAGTTTTGATGCATTTTCATTTGATTAAAGTACGTCACGAATACTTTCATCTTTTTGAAAAACTGAAGCGGTAAAGGGGCAAATTGGGAAGATCTTAATTGCATTTTCTCTTGCGTATTCAACGGCCTTCACTACTAATTTACGACCAAGGTCTCTACCTTTGAATTGAGGTCGCACGTCGGTGTGGTCAACGATGATCTTGTCGTCTCCGGCCTTTGAATAAGAGATATACGCCACCGTCTGCGACTTACCATCTAGCTCATCGATGAATTCTAAAAAGCCTTTGTTTTCTTCGATGCGATGATTGAATTCCATATCCTGTAAATTAATTCAGACGATTAGGAGTGATCAAATGAAATTCGGGGATCTTGGCTTCAAATAACTTTCCGTTAGATAGTTTCTTCATTAGATAACTACCCCACATCATGCCAATGTCGGTGCTTAGATTTGAGAAGGATTGATATTCGTGAGAACTTCCTGAATCAATGATCGGCTGGACGCCGATCACGCCCTCACCTTTCACTTCTTTGTACTCTCCATTAGAGTCGAAAATGTACCAATGACGGCTGAGCAATTGTACACTTTCACTGGAATGATTTTCGATGCGAATGCGATAGGAGAAGACGAACTGATTTTGAATAATGTCTGAGTGCTCAGCTTCGAACTGACAGTCCACTTTGATTGATATGTCTTGCGTGATACGGGTTGACATAGAACAATATTAGCAAATTTTCAAATTCATTCCCTGCCGCCGGTAGAGATTTCACTGAATCCGACCAATCGATCATAGATTTCTCCCTGTTGTCGATGATAGACAAAGAATTGGTACTGATTCTCCGTTTCTGAATGGGTTCCTTCGATTGCGCTCATGTCGCCACTTTGCTTTTCATGAGGTAAAAAAACGTAGGCATAATTGTAATACCCCTGCTTGATCAAAGCGGTATTTCGGTACTCCTTGCTTACTTCAACATACTCCATTTTAAATTCAGGGAGAAATCTCCAATCAGATAGCGCCCCAAATACATAGACGTCACCGCCGCTTAACTCCGTCTCCCTTTTTAAGGTAAAATGCGCTTTTATGTAGTCAGCTTCCCGGTTTGCGTTCCTGCTGTCGTCTCTTTTGATCAAGCGATTGCCATTGAGGTCATTTTGAAAAAAATAGCGTTGGTAAGAACGTGGTTCATCAGGCAGGACGTACACATGCGTTTGCCCGTTTCTGATTTGGATCCCATCCACGTTCAGTGATTGATATCGCAGATCTTTGGTGTCGAAGAATCTGAACTCATTGTTTCCATCGAATAGATTCTCTCGCTCATAATTGTAGACCAATTCAGGAGTTTTCACGAAAAGTGGTTTAAGGTCGCTGATCGCATTATCCCAGCGCCGATTTTGGGTGACCATGACGCTTAGGTCATTGTACGGATCTTGAATCGGGTAAGTAGCGTGGTTGATGGTAAAATCAACTTCTTGCTTGTAATCCCGATACCTGGCCAGGGTGGCCATTTTAACCGTGCTATTGATGGATAGGCGCTGATCCACTACAAAAAATCTTCTTGTGAGGATCAGATCGTCCGGATCGTTGTTGCGATAAACTTTAAGCAGGTAATTGCCAGATTTGGTAAAGCGGATGTCCTGGTTGGGGAATTTTAAGTGATAATGGATGTAAGGGAAAAGGGTGTTGAAAGAATAATTATACTCTTCTATAAAAGCATTGAAAAATCCTTCAATGTATTCAGTGTTTACCAGACCGGAAGGTTGCCAATTGGCATTGCAGTGTACAAAATCATACGAGTAGGTTTGGAAATCTTTTTTGAGATCGTCGAAGTGCAATTCCAGTTGTTTCCCATCCCTAAGAAAGAGCACTGGGTAGCTTAAGGGTTCTCCTGAAATGTATAACTGCGGACTTTTAATGCTGGGACGGTATACGTGATCTTCATACCTAAGATAATCATCATCCGCATACCGCTCACTTGGCGTGGTGTTTTCTGATCTGTTCTTTTCTCTTTTCTTTTCCTTTTCGATCTCTTCATTAGAGAGAAATTTTGATTCATCAGTTACATTGGCGTAGTTCACCTCATTGCTTTTTTGGCGATTGCCACATTGAATGCTAATCAATAAAAAAGAGAAGAAGGTGAAGAAGATTAGAATTCGCTGACTCATGGGTTGTCTTTGACGACCAAAAATAAGCAAAGCACTTTATTGCTTGAAGCGCAATGCAATCAACTGAACGTTCGCCAAATTGACGGCAAAATAGCTTTGAATTAAAACCGCAAAAAACCGCTGAAAAGACAACTCCAAACCAACTTATGTATTATTTTTGCACCCAAAATTGAATCCATCTTTTTATGTCAGATGTATTGAAAATTAAAAGGGGAACGAACATCAAGCTTCAGGGAGAAGCGGAGAAGATCCTTACCGATGCGCCTCAAGCTGAAACTTACGCCATCAAACCTACCGACTTTGTGGGTATTAAACCTAAAGTGGTGGTCAAGGAAGGAGATGAAGTGAAAGCCGGCACGGTCTTGATGTACGATAAGAACCACGAAGAAGTGAAATTTACTTCCCCGGTAAGCGGCGAAGTGGTTGAAGTAAAGCGCGGCGAAAAAAGAAAATTATTAGAGATAATCGTACTTGCAGATCAAGAGATCAAGTATGAAGATTTCGGCGCAGCGGACCCCAGTAGCTTAGGAAGGGATGAGATCATCAAAAAATTATGCAATGCCGGACTCTGGCCGCTGATCAAACAACGGCCTTACGATGTGATTGCCAATCCTCAGGATAAGCCGAAATCGATTTTTATTACCGCCTATGATTCGGCGCCACTTGCACCGGATAACGATTTCATTTTTCACGGTCAGGGTGAGTTGTTTCAAAAAGGGCTTGATGCCGTGGCAAAATTGACAGAAGGCAAAGTGCATCTCTCTGTTGATGGTTCAGCCGGAGTGGACGAGGCTTTTACTAAGGCTAAAGGCGTAGAGTTGCATCGCGTGAGCGGGCCTCACCCGGCAGGAAATGTGGGGGTTCATATCCATCATTTTGATCCCGTAGGCGCTGGACAAACGGTTTGGACGCTAAAAGCACAGGATGTCCTCAGTATAGGAAGACTTTTTGAAAGCGGGAAATTTGACGCAAGCCGAATCATTGCCATCTGCGGACCTCAGATCAACGACCCAAAATACTACAAGACCATTTTAGGTACCACCACTAAAAAGCTTTTTCAAGATCTTGCCAATCACGATCAGCAAAATCGTTATATTAGTGGTAACGTATTGACCGGAGAGAAGATTCATGAAGATGGATATCTCGGTTTTTACGATTATCAATTAACTGTGATCCCTGAAGGAGGAGAACCGAGAATGTTCGGTTGGATCACCCCCAATCCTCAAAAATTCAGCGTTCATCGTTCTTTAGTATCCTGGTTACAACCATCCAAAAAGTACAGTTTAAATGCAGAAATGAACGGTGAGGAGAGGCCGTTTGTAGTCACTGAAGAATATGAACAAGTCTTTCCATTTGACGTTTATCCGGTACAATTGATCAAGGCCATCATGGTAGAAGACATCGAGCTTATGGAAGCTTTAGGAATCTACGAAGTGGCTCCGGAGGATTTCGCCCTTTGCGAAGTCGTATGTACCTCCAAGATTCCATCCCAAACCATTGTTCGCGACGGATTAGAAATGTTGCGTAAAGAAATGAGTTAACACAAAATTTTTAGAGATGAGTAACGCGATTCACAATTTTATTGAGAACAAGGTTAAGCCAAGCTTTGATGAGGGAGGTAAATTAGAGAAATTCTATCCCGCTTACGATGCATTAGAAACCTTTCTATTTGTGCCGGGTCATACTGCCAAGAGAGGGGCTCATATCCGCGATGCCGTGGATATGAAAAGAACCATGATCATAGTGGTTCTCGCCTTGATTCCGGCTTTATTGTTTGGTATCTGGAACACCGGGCACCAATACTTTTTAGCTACCGGAGAAGGTGCCGCTTTTATGGACAAGATCATTCACGGGGCAATTAAAGTGCTCCCCATCGTGGTAGTTTCTTATGCTTCCGGCCTACTGGTAGAATTTATCTTCGCCATTATTAAGAAGCATCAGGTAAATGAGGGTTTTTTAGTGTCGGGTATGTTGATCCCACTATGCTTGCCGGTTGAGATTCCCTTGTGGATGGTAGCCGCAGCAACCATTTTTGCTGTGATCATTGGTAAAGAAGTCTTTGGAGGAACGGGAATGAACATTCTAAATGTAGCCCTTACAGCCAGAGCGTTCTTATTCTTTGCTTATCCCACCTGGATGTCTGGAGACAAAGTATGGATCTCAGAAGGTACTGCTCAAGCGTCTAATTATGCGGATGGATCTACGGGTGCGACTTTGTTGGCGCAATCCACTGAGAAATCATCGGGTTTTGTCGATGCTGCAGGGGCCGCTTATGGCGATACCTTTATGTCGGCCTTTATGGGATTCATCCCGGGCTCGATTGGGGAGACCTCTACTTTAGCGATCTTGATCGGTGCAGCAATCTTATTGATCACCGGTATTGGAAGTTGGAAGATCATGCTTTCCGGAGTAATTGGAGCGTACACCATGGGATTGATCTTTAACGCTTTTGCAGTCAATCCATTTATGGAAGTTCCCGCACACTACCACTTGGTAATGGGTGGTTTTGCCTTTGGAATAGTCTTTATGGCTACAGACCCGGTATCTGCTGCACAAACCAGCACCGGAAAATACGTCTATGGGTTTTTGATCGGTTTACTCGGTATCATGATCAGGGTATTTAATCCCGCCTATCCTGAAGGCATCATGTTGGCCATTCTATTTATGAATGTAATGGCTCCTTTGATCGACCATTATGTCATTCAAGCCAATATCAATAGAAGACAAAAAAGAACAGTGGCAGTAGCTGCTTAATATCATATTAAAATGGACAAGAACACTAATAATTACACCTTTCTCTTTTCTGGTATCTTGATCATCGTGGTTGGCGCCACGCTCGCCTTTGCAGCGGAAAGTTTAAAACCGATGCAAAAAGAGAACGTCAGATTAGAGAAGATGCAAAATATTCTCGCTTCGGTCAAGATCAATGTGGACGCGACGGAAGCAAAAGCCACTTTTGATCAGTATATCGTTGATCAAGTACTACTCAATAATGAAGGAAATGTAGTAGAAGGTTCAGAAGTGGGGCCATTTGATGTAGACGTGGTCAAACAGTATAAAACAGAAGCGGTAGCTGACCGTTTTTATCCACTTTTCGTCTTTGAGAAAGGAGGCTTGCGCAAATACATCGTTCCAATGGCAGGAAAAGGCCTTTGGGGACCGATATGGGGTTATGTGGCCTTTGAAGAAGACATGAATACCGTATTCGGATCCACCTTTGACCATAAGACAGAGACTCCTGGTTTAGGAGCAGAGATCAAAGAAACTTGGTTTCAGGATCGCTTTATAGGCAAAACCATCTTCAATGAGGGAGGAGAATACATGTCGGTTGAGGTCGTCAAAGGAGGTGTGGATGTTTCCGGAAATAATCACGCAGTAGACGGCATCTCAGGTGGTACGATTACCTCCAAAGGAGTAGGTGAAATGATGGAACGAACCCTCAACGTATACGTACCTTATTTCAAAGGAAATATGCAAGCTGCTTTGTAGTGGCTTCAAAACTTAGTCAGACTTTTTACAAATAATATAACTTTCTAAACCATGAGTGAAACAGCAGAAGCCACAGTGCAGGAGGTAGAGGTTGAACCAAAAGAGCCTTTATTTTCATCTAAAAACAAGAGACTGCTTACGGATCCATTGAACGATGATAACCCGATCACCATCCAAGTATTGGGGATCTGTTCTGCCCTGGCGATCACCGTGCAACTAAAACCGACTTTCGTGATGTCAGTTTCGGTCTTATTTGTAATGATCGGAGGTAATTTGATCGTTTCATGGCTGAGAAACCTGATTCCTTCAAGGGTAAGGATCATCGTACAGCTGGTAATTGTGGCCGCCTTGGTAATCCTTGTGGATCAGGTGCTGAAGGCTTTCCTCTATGATGTGAGTAAACAGCTCTCAGTGTTTGTGGGATTGATCATTACCAACTGCATTATTATGGGACGTCTGGAAGCTTTTGCCCTGGGTAACAAGCCTTGGCCGTCTTTCTTAGATGCCATCGGAAATGCAGCAGGGTATGCCTGGATCATGCTAGCGGTGGCCTTTGCCAGGGAGTTTTTCGGATCGGGAAAGATTTGGGGAATGCAAGTGATCCCCAAGGGCGATGATGACATTTGGACCTTCACTGATCTAAACTTCTACAATGTAAACGGAGTGCAGTATTATGCAGACAATGGATTTATGATCCTTCCTCCAATGGCCTTGATAACTGTAGGGATCATTATTTGGGTGCAAAGAAGTAAGAACACGAAACTGATTGAAGAGAATTAAGAGTTAAGCGGCCAAAAGCCAGACTAAAAAGAATAATTATGGACTACATCAATATATTCGTCAAGTCGATCTTCATCGACAACATGATCTTCGCCTACTTCTTGGGAATGTGTTCTTATTTGGCGGTATCCAAAACCGTTAAAACAGGAGTCGGTCTCGGAGCGGCTGTGATCTTTGTGCTGGGTATCACCGTGCCGATCAACTATTTGCTAGAGAACTATGTGTTAAAAGAAGGCGCACTCACTTGGTTGGGTGACGACTTCGCCACTGTTGACCTGAGTTTTCTCTCCTTCATCATGTTCATCGCAGTGATCGCTTCTATGGTGCAACTGGTTGAGATGGCCGTTGAAAAGTTTGCTCCGGCCCTTTACGGTGCTTTGGGAATATTTTTACCCCTTATTGCAGTAAACTGCTCAATATTAGGAGGTTCGCTCTTTATGCAAGAGAGACAATACGCGAACATTGGTGAAGCTACGGTGTTTGGATTAGGGTCAGGGGTAGGTTGGTTTTTAGCCATTGTGGCCATCGCTGCAATTCGTGAAAAGATCCGCTACTCGAATGTACCCGCTCCGCTCAGAGGCTTGGGAATCACATTCATTTTGACCGGATTAATGGGAATTGCCTTCATGAGCTTCATGGGAATTGAACTTTAGAAATTAGACTTTAGAAACGAGATAGATATGATTTTTGCATTGAATGTTGTTACGATAGGATCTGCCATCGCCGTGGTGTTGGTAGTCATGATAATGTTAGTATCGCTGCTTCTTTGGGCCAAAGCCAAGCTCACTACCTCAGGCCCCGTAACCCTCAGGATTAATGGAGAAAAAACGGTAGAGGTAAACGCGGGAAATACCTTGTTATCCACCCTAAGTGATCAGAAGATCTTCCTTCCTTCTGCCTGCGGCGGTGGAGGTACTTGCGCCATGTGCAAGTGTCAGATCAACAGCGGTGGAGGTGAAATTCTTCCCACAGAGAAACCTTACTTCTCAAGAAAAGAGATTCAAGACAATTGGAGATTGGGTTGTCAGGTGAAAGTGAAAGAAGACATGGACATTCAGGTGCCCGAGGAGATCTTCGGTATCAAGAAGTGGGAATGTGAAGTCGTGTCCAATTACAATGTAGCTACTTTTATCAAAGAGTTTGTAGTGCGACTGCCGGAAGGAGAAACGCTCGACTTCGAAGCTGGGGGATACATTCAGGTGGATGTGCCACCAATTACCTGTGACTTCAAGGATATGGATATCGCACCACATCCAGATGATCCTGCTGGTCCCGATAAATTCAAGGAAGATTGGGACAAGTTCGGTTTGTGGGACCTTCAAATGAAGAATCCTGAAACGATCTTCAGGGCCTATTCCATGGCCAACCACCCTGCTGAAGGAGACATCATCATGCTGAATATACGTATCGCTACCCCGCCCTGGGATAGAGAAAAGAATGCGTGGATGAATGTAAATCCTGGTATTTGTTCATCTTTTGTGTTTACCAGAAAGCCCGGTGATAAGGTGACGATATCCGGACCTTATGGTGAATTCTTTATTCAAGATACCGATAAGGAAATGGTTTACATTGGCGGTGGTGCAGGAATGGCTCCTCTTAGAGCTCACATTTTCCACCTATTTCATACCCTTAAAACAGGAAGAAAGGTTTCTTACTGGTATGGAGGACGTTCTAAAAGAGAGTTATTTTACATCGACCATTTCAGAAAGATCGAGAAAGAGTTTCCAAACTTTAAATTTCATGTCGTGCTTTCCGAGCCTACTGAAGAAGATAATTGGAATGAAAAGAAAACGCTCGATGATGATGGTGATGGTTTTTTGGGCTTTGTTCATCAAGCTTTCATCGACCATTACTTGAGCAAGCATGAAGAGCCGGAAGAGATCGAATTCTATTTTTGCGGCCCACCGATGATGAATGCAGCCGTAATCAAAATGTGTGACGATTGGGGAATTCCCGAGGAACACATCAGCTTTGATGACTTCGGCGGATAGAGTTTAAATAAGGATATAGTGCACTGCTGTGTGCTTTAAATAATACAGATAGCCCTTTGCTAAAGCAAGGGGCTATTTTCTTTAAAGGCATCCACCAATTGCTTTCCGTAGCCTGACTTTATGTATGCTCGGGATCGTGATCGTTCTTTTTAACCAAGCAACTAAAGGGGATTTGAGGCAGCATCAAGAGGCCAATCCACTTCCAGCGTAGAGGCTTAGCTCATCATGATCCAACTGCGCCTCCCTAAACACACTTTGTAATTGGGCCCTTTGCTTATCGTCTTTACTTAAAAGTAGTTGAGTAAGAAAAAGCAATCCTGATCAGTATTTCGATTTAGGCAAGGCAGGTCCTTATGGATGATAAGCCCAACAACTTCAGTGAGTATTGATCAGTCCTTTCGGAAAAACGAATCGACGCGTAAATAGATTCCGAAGTGAATCCCATAATTCCTTACGTCAAAGTATCCCGACTCATCCGGACTGAAAGCATATTGCATTCCTGCAAATGCGCCGAAATTATCACCACGATAGCGAAAGTCCACTCCAAACTGCCCGACAAATTTTGAAGGATCATCTATTCCGGCCTCAATGGTAGTACCGCTCACAAAAGCACTATCCTCGAAGGCCTCAAAATCACTAAATTCCAAAAAGTTTGCTCTGGCACTCAAACCAAGATAGAGGTTGTAATTCAACTGGAATTGCATGTTGGCCTGAAGAAATGGGTTGGTGTATTCAGCTGAATACAAGCCATCAAGGACCGTAAATCCGGCATCTTCAAATAAAGAGCCACTTTTGCCGAATGCGTAACCGGCGTAAACTTGATAGAGTACTTCATTGCTTAAGCTGTCGTAGAATCCTGCAGAAAACTCGTAATTATTGTTCGAAACCTCATTGGTGATTTCCTCGCCATTCACGGTAGTAGTAGATTCAATTGTATTGGCAACCCCAGCTTCGGCCATAACCGCAAGATGCTTTACCGGACTCACTAGCAGGTATCCGTCAGAGGTGCTGCCAATACTTCCACCGACGATTACTTCACCCTTCTTTTCCACAATGGGGGTGGTGAGTACTGATGGTTTGTAGAAGGTGCACGACGACATCATAAAAATGGTGCACAAGACGAGGAAAAGGACATTGTATATTTTCATTTGGTCAGTTTATGAAAGCGAATATAGAAATAAAAATGAGGTGAAGAAGATGCGGTGAATTCGTCAAAGGGAACTATTTTTTAACCTGACTTAATTTATTTAAAGGCAGAACGACAATCTTTTTATTTCTTTGCTAGCGTGATCAAGACGCTTTACATAAAATTGAGAAGCAGTTACTGGCTAAAACTGTTTACCTTAAACTTAAGGACTCTATTAGGGATGGGCTTTTTCATTGGTGGCTTGAGAAAAGTAAATGGGCAACCGTTCGCCAATCCCGGTCAAGAAGGCCCATTTTTTGAATTTCTCGATGCCTTGCATGCAAACTTGATCTATTACGAATTCATCGGGTGGGCTCAAGTGATATCCGGCGCCTTATTGATCACTCAGCGCTATGCCACTTTAGGGGCAGTCATCTACTTCCCCATCAGTTTGAACATTGCCATTTTTACGGTTTTCAGTATCGGAAGTCTCACTCCGTGGATCGCTAGTTTGATGTGTGCAGGATGCCTTTTTCTACTTTTATGGGATTACCCAAAATGGCAGCATATTTTGGCTCCTGACCATCGTATCCGCGTGGATTTAGATCTCATGTGCTTCGATAAATTGCCAAGACGTTGGTGGATCAATGGTTGGCTGACTATTTTATTCCATTCATCGGTTCAACGATCTTGTGGTTCAATCACGGAATGGGGCACAGTAAAGTGTCAAATACGATTTTTTTCTGGCTGATTCTTCTCAGCATTTTAATCAATCTGATTACCAATGTGATCGATATCGTTCGTCGTAAAAAGGTTTAGAGGATTTTCGCTTCTCTTTCCATGATGGTTTGGCAAACAATTCGTTGAGCTTGAGATAGAGTCCGAAATGAAATCCGGTATTCCTCACCGTCACGATCTTCGAATACGGCTCTGCAAAGGCAAATTGAAGTTGAAAAAAGGTGCCTATATTTTTTCGTTCCTTAATAAACTCGATCGCCACTTGATGTACCCACTGAGCGCGCGATCTTAGGCTGAAGTCGGCAGTATTTCCGTTTTTGTTGAAGTAGTTGATGGCATCTATATTCAGGTAATTGAGTTTATACAATAGACCAAACAGTAGTTGATTCTTTGTGGCCTGGTGCAATGAAAATTGACCAAATAGGTTTTCGTAGCTGGCTCCGTAGATTCCATTATCCGCATAGGCAAAGGGAAAAAGCAAGATCACAGCTGGATCTACGGTAAGCCTCACGCCGCCGCTTTCACCAACACCATACCCTATAGCCGCTTGGATTCGGAGGTGGTCAGATATAATGGTATCGAAACATCCCAAACTCAAGTGATATTGAAAATTTCTGAACTTGGTTTCCATAGTAGGCGAGATGGAATCATTGGTCTTTCTACTTACACTGGAAGCCCTCCCTAATCCAGCATTTATGAAAAAGTGCTCTGCCGGTGAATAGGCGAGATTAGCGTCAAAGGTGCTTCCCATGCTTCCTCCGACTTGAATATCCCCCTTTTGCCTTAGAAAGGGGTTCTGTATGCTAGAGGGACGGTAAAAAGCGCATGAGCTTAGCCCGTAAAGCAAAAGAATTACACCGATAAAATAGATTCCGGTTCGAAGGCTGCGAATTAACTTCAATTGATGAATAAAATTGGACAGAAAAGTACGTGTTTAAATGATTGGATTTCAAATACATGTATTAAGCAAATGTAAATTTCTCCTCAAATGGATACCCTCTTCAGAACCAAAAGATACGATCAGTGTTTATTGTACATCATTTAATGGTTAGTTAGTAGAAGAAAGGAGCTGTACGAAGGTGCAGCTCTTTTTTTATGCTGGTTACGCATCCTTATTGCAAAACCGGAAAATCACTAATGACAGGCCAATTCATCTTTTGCCTAAGCGGTCATTCTTCACCAAGAAGCGTCTGTTAAAAGACGCTTAAGCAATCACCTTCAAGCTATTAGGCACCACTTTCACTTTCAAGGTAGAGCTCTCTTTAGGTTCTCCATCGATATGGTATAAAGAGGGGTTGATTACCTCAATCTTCTTTGCGCGAAAGGATTGGTAATATTTTGACTGGTCCAATTGTTTATTGAATAGCTTAAAAATAATATCACCCACCATTGCATGAGGGAATTCCTCTAAAATGCAAACGTCTAGTAGTCCGTCATTTACCGATGCATTAGGCGCAATCCAGGCATTATTGCCGTATTGACCTACATTAGCGAAATTGATCAAGAAGGCTTTAGTATGCATTTCCTTACCGTCTATTCGCAACTGGTATGATTGTGCCCGGAATTTAAAAAATTCAGTGGTCGAAATCTGCATGTAACTCCATAGTCCTCTTTTGCCAAATTCGGCAAAGCGTTTACCGACCAAGGCATCAAAGCCCAAACCTACGGTAGAAAGAAATACTTCATCATTGATCAGTCCAGTGTCGATCCTTTGCACCCGGAAGCGGTTTATGCAATTGATGGCCTCCTGAAGCTTTAAGGGAATCTCCATATGTCTCGCAAAACCGTTGCCAGAGCCCATCGGAATAACGCCAAGACAAGTAGTTGTTCCGACCAATCCTTTAGCTACCTCATTGATGGTGCCATCTCCACCTACGGCAATTACTGCCTCAGCGCCTTGATTAGCTGCTTCTTGAGATAATTTCGTAGCGTGTTCCGCATGTTCAGTAAAATCAATTCCGTAAGTAAAGTCGGCCTTCAGGTGTCGTTTCAGTTCATCAACCACCTTTACTTTTCGTTTTACGCCCGCAATCGGATTGATGATAAAATGAATTCGCCNTTTGCTCATTTTGGACTAAGCTGGTTATTGATCAATGCCTCTTGATATTGCTGAATGACTGCCTTTAGCTTCCTTTCCATGCGCTCTGCCGTAGCTAAATTTTCTGCAAGCAAATTGGTTCTCATTTGCGGATCTTCCCTAAAATTGTATAAAGCAATGCTCTTTTCACCATCAAATTGTAGGCTATAATCGCCTTGGATAAATTGAAAGGTCTCGTTGATGTAATTGACAGCAAATGAGTTAGATTGCTCCTTAAATAGCGAATTTCCAAAGCTGACGATCTCTCCCTCGTGGTTCAGATAATCCACAACAGTCGGAAAGATATCTGTTTGTTGGGCAATGGCCTCACTTTTCCCGGCTTTGATCTTGTTTTGATGGTAAAACAGTAGAGGAACACGATAAATTCCGCTTCGACTTGCATATTTGGGATCCATGCTCTGAGCCGTATGGTCGGCAGTGATCACGAATAGGGTATTCCCAAACCAGTCTTCTTTGGATATTTTTTTGAAAAAGTTTTTTAGAGCAAGGTCTGCATAGGCTACACTTTCTAGAATGGGAAGTTCACCCTTTTCGAATTTGCCTTCATACTCAGCTGGAATAGAGTAGGGATGATGCGAGGAAAGTGTGAAAATACCGGCAAAAAAAGGTCGAGGCCTGCCTTGCAGATCCTTCGCCACAAATTGCAAGAAAGGCTCGTCAAAGATCCCCCAATTCCCATCGTAATCACCATCGTGAGGGTATTGATCAAGTCCGATATATTCATCAATCCCGGCCATCTTGGAAAAAGCATCAAATCCCATTGTCCCATTTGCCCCCCCATGATAAAAATAGCTGCTGTAGTCTTTGTCTTTTAACACAGAGGCTATACTTTGAATTCGATTAGAAGCATACTCACTTGAAATATATGAAGTATTGCTCAAGGTGGGTATGCCAGAGAGAATGGCCGGTAAAGCCTCGATCGACTTCTTTCCGTTGGCAAATGCGTAGTGGAAGGATAGCCCTTCATTGATCAAGCTATCTAAAAATGGAGTATAGCTTTTTTCTCCGCTAATTGCTCCCACGTATTCTGCAGAGAAACTCTCCATGATCAAGACGATCACGTTGGTGCCTTCATTGGTTCCTCCGCTATCTGCGCCTAGCATCAATCTTGGTGAATAGATGGCATTCAGTTGATCTTGGTTGGTATAATACGCTTTGGCTTCTATACCCGGTTTGCCATAGGATTTGATCAGGGTAAAGGGTGTATTCACGACCAGAGGAATGTTAACGGATTTGGCGTATTCCCCTGCTTGAATAACGCTCAACGGCTTATATTGAAGCCCACCTCTAAAACCTATACCCCAAATCAGAACAGTGGGTAAGGCAAACCACAAGTAAGGGGCCAGCCGAATAGCCGGAACGGTTTTCCTCTCAGTTTTAAGGTAAAGTTGATACGTGCCAAGGATGAGTAAAATTCCGATTAGGATCAGATAATAGTAATCACTTAGAAAAGTGGGTAAGAGTTTAGCCACATCCGTTTCCAGCCCGCTAGTATTAAAAAGGTCAGCGGTGGTACGTTTGAAGGTGAATTTAAAATACTCGAAGTCCAAGACATTGGCAAGTACGGCAAGGATGGTACTCATTAGAAATAAGATCCTACTGATAAGCTTGCTTCGAGGAAAGCACAAAAACGCTAAAGCAAAAGGGAGGTATAAAATGCTTACCGTCATCCAGTCGAAGCGGAGTCCACCCCACCAGATGCTTGGCTCAAGTTGACTAAAATAACGGTAATTAAAGGCGTAAAAGCCTAATCGGCATAGGGTAAAGAGCAGAAGAGCAATGGCTACCTTACTGTAAAAAGACCAGTATATTTTCCCAAGCTTCTTCACAGTTGCGAAGATAAGGCTAGTCTACAAGAATCCGCAGTCCCGGGACTAGATTCTAGGCTCCTTCTTTGACTCATTCAAAGCACAATCTCCACAGTCGTGATCTTTTACCGATGAACGCAGTTTTCTGTAAAGATAAAATGCGGCTGCGATCGCCAGTAAAATAAGTAAAATCTCTTGCCAGTTCATGCTGTTGATAAATGTGATTTTGCCTTCTGCAAAGTTAGGTATTATCAGATATCTTTGCCCCACAATCAAAGGCTTAGCAGAAGGTACTCATGGCATTTCGTTACGATAAGAAAGACAGCAGCAAGGAAGAGTTGATCCACTTGTATAAAGCTATTCTAAAGCCTCGAATGATCGAAGAAAAAATGTTGTTGCAGCTTCGCCAGGGAAAGATCTCAAAATGGTTTTCCGGAATCGGGCAGGAAGCAATCTCGGTCGGCGCAGCAGAAGGCATTGAGCCCGATGAGTTTATCTTACCCATGCACCGCAATTTAGGGGTTTTCACCTCTAGAGGGATAAGTCTCGATCGCCTATTTGCTCAATTTCAAGGTAAGCTTAAGGGCTTCACCAAAGGAAGAGACCGTTCTTTTCATTTTGGTTCTTCAGCTCATCACATTGTAGGCATGATCTCTCATCTTGGATCTCAACTGGGTGTGGCAGATGGGATCGCCCTGGCCGAAAAACTGAAGGCTAGCAATAAGTTATGCGTAGTATTCAGTGGAGATGGAGGTGCTTCTCAAGGAGATTTTCACGAAGCGTTGAATGTGGCTGCGGTTTGGGATCTGCCGGTGATCTTCGTGATCGAGAACAACGGCTACGGTCTAAGCACTCCCTCTGATCAGCAATTCCGCTGTAAGCAATTCATAGATAAAGGACTGGGTTACGGCATTGAGGCACATCAAGTAGAAGGCAACAACGTCTTAGCGGTTTACCACACAGTGAAGGAGTTAGCGCAATCGGTGAGGAAGCACGCCCGCCCCATTATGCTGGAATGTCTCACCTTTAGGATGCGCGGGCACGAAGAAGCTTCAGGAACCAAATATGTGCCTAAAGCACTGATGGAAGAATGGGCCGCCAAGGATCCGGTAGAGCATTACGAGCAACAGCTGCTAGATTGGAAGTATTTGAAGCCACAAGACATTGAAAACCTTCGCCATGAGATCAAGGATGAGATCGAAGAAGGACTTAAACTTGCTTATGCTGAGCCCGATCTCGAAGCAAATACCGGGCGCGAGTTATCAGACGTTTATGCCCCATTCGACTTCAGCGCAAGAGAGGCTGAGGGAGGTACAAAAGAAATGCGCTTGATCGATAGTGTGCATCAGGCGATGGATTTGGCCATGCAAAAGCATGAAAAACTGATTCTGATGGGGCAGGATATTGCCGATTATGGCGGTGTCTTTAAAGCTACAGAGGGTTTGCTAGAAAAATACGGAGAAGCGAGAGTGCGCAATACACCACTTTGTGAAGCGGCTATCCTCGGCTCCGCCCTGGGTTTATCCATTAATGGATATAAGTCGATGGTTGAAATGCAATTTGCCGATTTTGTTTCTGAAGGCTTCAATCAGATCGTGAATAATCTTGCCAAGGTACATTACCGCTGGGGCCAACATGCCGACGTAGTGGTTCGCATGCCAACCGGCGCCGGCGTTGCTGCCGGACCCTTTCATTCGCAAAGCAATGAAGCCTGGTTTACCCACGTGCCGGGTTTGAAAGTAGTCTATCCTTCTAATCCTGTGGATGCAAAAGGTTTATTACTCACCGCTTTCGAAGATCCTAATCCGGTTTTATTCTTTGAGCATAAGGCCCTTTACCGAAGCATTTCTGCGGATGTGCCTGAAGCTTACTACAACCTGCCTTTCGGTAAGGCAGTATCTGCATTGGAAGGTACAGAGGTCGCCATCATTAGCTATGGCATGGGCGTACATTGGGCAAAGCAGGCGGCTAAAGAGCTAGGGCTTTCCATTGAGCTTATCGATCTGCGTACGCTGGTTCCCATTGATTGGGAAGCCGTTATCTCGGCAGTCAAGAAGTGCGGTAAAGTCCTTGTATTGCACGAAGACACCTTGTTTGGAGGAATAGGAGGCGAAATCGCGGCCTACATCTCTGAGCATGCCTTCGAATACCTCGACGCACCCGTTAAGAGAGTCGCATCCTTAGACACGGCGGTACCTTTTAATCCAGACCTGGAGCAGGATTTTTTACCAAAAGAAAGATTGATCACTGAACTGCAATCCTTAGCAGACTATTGATCCTCTCCTTGTTTTACCGGTCTTACTGACGATATTTTTCTAAGCCGTTGAGCCTTCTCAGCTCGTCCAATTTTTCGGTGAGGAGCTCGCTGCCTTAAGAACGGATCTATACCTCATATTAATGATGGTTACAATCATTAACTGAGCACTCGCCCGACAACCATACCAATCGTCGGTTGATCTAAAAAACAGCCTCTACTTGATACCCTTCTTGTTTTAGCAGCTTGATGAGTCCGCTTTTCGACCCTAAATGAGCAGCGCCCACTGCGAAGAAGGTTGGCTTTTTTTCAGCTTGTTTCACGATGGTATCGATCCACTTCCGGTTTCGCTCGCCCAGCATGACTTCTTCCATATCGGCATACTCAGGAAATTCATCGTTCATGCGTGCGATTTGGTTTAGGTCTTCCTTCAGGTAGGCCTTGGTGATCTGGCGCATCAAGGCCTTGAAATGTTGCTCATCTTCGATATACTTCACCATCCAACTTAATTGTTCTTCAACTGACACCGAATCAAACAAAGAGATCTGATCTTCAATCTTTTCCAAACCGTGAATTTCCCAACCCTTTGATCTGGCCTTTTTCAATAAGGTCGATTCAATTGAGCCCGCAGTATCGCATTCGATCGCCTTGGCGTACATCATTGAAATAAGTACAAAAGGTTTCAAAATTCCCAGTTGACTAAGGTCAGTGCCGTAATGTTCTTGAAAGTAAGCGTTCACCAGGCTTTTCTCTCTTTCATTCATTTTTCCGCTGATGTTAACCATGTTCGGATTAAGCGACTGCTGTTGCATGCGGCTCATAAAGTCTGCCTCGTCCAAATCGAGTTCCAAGGTAAGCTGTTCACATTTGGCAAAGGCCCGTTCAACCTTTTCACTAAGCCTGATTTGATCCTGGCAGATCATGTGGATGGTTCCAAATAAGTAGGAAGGTTTAGCCAGACCATTTTCTGAAACTTTCCATAGCAGTGAACTTTCTTGGGCGCCGCACAAATTGACCAAGCTGATCAAGCAAGCCAGCAAATAGATTCTAGAATATTTCATCCCTCGATTTTTTCCATTTTGAAATTTCATAGATGGGTTGTCTTTTATTGGTGTTGCCAGCACTTTTGGCTTTGATCCGTGGTGGTGCGCTTGCATTGCTTACCACTTTTGGTGATTCCCACACATCTTCTCACAGACGATTTTTCAATTTCTTTCTCAAAGTCGTAACGCACTTCCCAGTCCCAAAGATCCGGATCAGACTGAGACTCTACCTCATTTTCGATGGTGTCATTGAGCAGCGGGAAAAAATCGACAGCGCTGCGCAATTCCAACTCATTGACCGAAAGAATGAAAGTCTTCAGCGCTGCATTGCTTTTTTGATGGGGAAGTAAAAAAGCAAGACTGAGGTACCCACTGTCTTTTTTGATGAGTAGTGCTTTGTAATAAAATTGAGGAATGGCCATTTGGTTGGGGCCAATCTGCACGTGCGGACTATCCACAATGCTTCCACTCACTACTTGAATTCTTTTATACTCCATTGCCCAGTGGCGAACCTGAGCCTCCAGTTTTTTCCAGATGCCACGGTTGAACGAAGGGTGTTGTGGCGACATATTGGAGTAAAAGAAGGATTCTTGCATGCTGCGGAGACTCCAGGCCATGTCGGCTGCAGGAGCCATGTGCCCGCGATCGTATCCGGATCCTTGGTAATCCTCATCTGTCGCAGAGCCGGTCTCCACTTTTGGATCTTCCCTAAAATAATTGCTGCGTTTCACGATGGGGATGCATTCATTCGCAGTAAGCTCGTAGGCTACCCAATCAGCTTGTTCATAGTCCTCGTTGTATTGGATTACGAAGCCGTAGTGTTCGATACACTGTTTATTACTGTCAATTGCCGGGAGAAATAGTTCTTGTCCGGTTGAGAACAAGGCGGAAAGACTAAAGAGAAGAGACAGGAAAGTTCGAAAGAGTTTGATCATTGAGCCAGCAAGATATAAAATGTGCTAATAATATCTTTTCTTAAGGTAAAGCGATAATCGCACCAATAAGATCAGCGCGGGCACCTCGATCAAAGGACCAATTACCGCGGTAAAGGCTTGTGGGGAATGCAAACCAAAAATGGCTATGGAAACCGCAATTGCCAACTCGAAATTGTTGCCTGCGGCGGTAAAGGCAATGGCTGCGTTCCGATCATAGGGAATACCTTTAGCCTTACTGATAAAGAAGCCGATCAGGAACATCACGGCAAAATAGATCAACAAGGGAACCGATATCTGAATGACATCGTAGGGCAAATCGAAGATCATCTCAGCCTTAAGCGAGAACATGAGCAGAATGGTAAGGAGCAGAGCGATAAGCGTGATCGGACCAATTCTTGGAAGAAATTCATTTTCATACCAGTTTTCGCCTTTAAGTCTGGGTAAGATCAGTCGACTGAGCCATCCTGCAAGAAAGGGAATACCCAGATAGATTGCCGTCGATCTTGCCACTTCTCCGATGGATATTTCAATGGCGCTCCCTTCAAAGCCAAGTAAAGGGGGGAGGTAGGTGATGAAGAACCAGGCGAAAAATGAATAGGTGAAGACTTGAAAGAGTGAATTCAGTGCCACCAAGGCCGCACCATATTCTGCGCTTCCTTCAGCCAGGTCATTCCACACCAATACCATAGCAATGCACCTCGCCAGACCGATGAGAATTAAACCGGCCATATACTGGGGTTGGTCTCCCAGAAATAGCAAAGCCAGGGTAAACATCAAGATCGGCCCTATGAACCAATTTAGGAGAATGGAAATGCTCAGGCTTTTTAGATCTAGCAAAACCTTAGGTAGTAGTCGGTAATTCACTTTAGCTAAAGGGGGGTACATCATTAAGATCAGTCCTATGGCCAGCGGAATATTGGTAGTGCCGGCGCTCAGCTCGTCAATGCCCTCTGCTATGGCCGGAAAGCCGGCTCCCAGTAAAAGACCTAAAAGCATGGAGACAAAGATCCATAAGCTGAGGTAGCGATCTAGCGCACTTAGTTTTTTCATGGCGTCATAAACGCTTTTTAACTTCGTTGAAAAGATAGAAGATGTCAGCCCCGATGCTGCGAAGGCATTCATCATAGGTTACCTTTTCTCTTACCGTGCCGTCGGATGCTTTAGGGTCGGCATAATTTAAAGCGACTTTTAAAACCGAACCTGGAATGACCGGACAAGATTCTTCAGCCTGAGCACAGCACATCACGCAGGCAAAATGATCGGCTTTCTGACTGATCGTTGAATACAATTTGGAATAGAGGGTAAGTTCAGAAAACTGCAGGTAACTTTTTAAGACGTATTTAGGATTATTGAGGTCTTCTGTTACATTTTCGATCTGAATTCCCATGCTTTGAATGGCTTCTATGGTTTGAGTGGCACAAGAGGTGACTTCTGTCCCTCCGGAATGGACGCTAATCGGTAAGCTATAGTAATCGGATAGGTAATGTGCCCAGAATTGCGCCATTTGAGATCTTCTGGAATTGTGGGTGCAGACAAAAAGTAGGTTGCCTTGCTCTCCGGATTGAATCGTCTCGCTTAGATAGCTTATTAATGGCAGGAACAATTTTTTCCTTTCATTTGGCAATTTCGTGCGTTGGTACTTCGAGATGAATTCTTCCTCTATTCGATCGGATAGGGCCTTAGCGATTCGCTTTTTCATTGATTTTCGATCAACAACAATTTGAGTTAGGTTGACAAAGGGTTTGATTCTTTTTGAGTTCGGCAAGTTTTGCTTTTGGCTTTTCTATGCCGCACCCATCCTTGGCCAGGCAGTCGGTTTGCAAGGCGATCATTTCAAACCCTCCCTCTGTAGCTTTTAGACCGTACTTCTCAATAGTATCTCCTTGATATTCTACTTCCATTTCAAGGTCTCCCAAAGCCAGTTTGCCTTCGCAGCTTTCTAGGATGGCTTTGGTTTTCGCAACCGACAGGCGGTGCTCAAAATCCTCGGCAATGAAAAGTTGTAAACTGATCTTGCTTTCCTCTCGATATTCTCCCCCACAGTCAATGAACGATTTGCTCACTTTTCCTACTTCGGTGATGTGATAGTGGGGAGCAACGATTTCTCCTGAAGGCAATTTGAAGGACAATCGGTTTAAGGTAGACAGATGGGCTTTGAATTGACTAATTCTCATCGTATTTGTCATTATTAATTTACTTGCTTGCTAACAACAATTTGGCAACTGGTCAGCAGGGTAGCGGTCGAAAAATTGGCTGAGTTCATATTGAAGTGCTTTCCATTTAGTGGGATTGATGCAGTAGGACATGCGTACACCTTCAATGGTGCCTTGAATAAGACCAGAATCCTTTAGTTCTCTTAGATGTTGACTGATGGTAGCTTGAGCCAGACCCAGCTCATCGACCAGGTCACTGTTGATGCAATGCTCAGTTTCCAACAATCGTTCAATGATGGCAATTCTAGCCGGGTGTGCTAAAGCTTTGGCCACTTTGGCCAATTCATTTTGTTTTTCGTTAAAGAGTGCAGTCCGCGTTAAGCCCATACCTAAATATTATATTGCAATATTACGATGAATATGTGCCATTCAATTTAATTTATGGTAATTTTTTTGGGCTCATTCTTTTTGCAATTCGTAGGTGGCGCCCATTTGGGTGAAGGTCATTTTTGATTCTTCAGGCTTGAATTCCATGGTAAGTCCGGCTCTTTCATAGCTGAACTTATGATCGCCCAATGGCTCTAGCATAAATTCAGGCTGTCCGGTAGCTTGCGCCTTGAGTAGATTGTTTTCTGATGAAATGCTGATCTTCAATGGAAAGGTCTCGGAAGAATAAGTGCCTTCGTATTGCGCTAGCTCTGCTGCACTTAAGGTAATGGAGTGACTGAATTCAGGTAGCTCATATTCTAATCCAAAGTAGATGCTCAGTACGCCGATCATCAAATCATTGATCGGACTTTTCATGCCGTTAGAGGTGTAAGATATCGACAGGCCTTGGTCTACAAAGTAGAAGGCATTCGAATTAAAGCCATCAATTCCACCGGTATGCCCATAGGCGATTTTTTCATAGAATGGAATGGTAAACATGCCCAATCCGAAATTGTCCTTGAGTTTCATCATTTGAGTCAGGCTATTTTCTTTTACCAGCTTTCCGTCAAATAGACATACTAAAAACTGGTTCAATTCAGTGGGGGTGGAAACTACTGCTCCCGCGCCTAAGGGTATCGACATGTCGGTTTCCATGGCAAGTTTCCAAGGGTTTGCCGGGAAATAGGATAGCGCTTCATTCTTCTCGCTTTCAATCGCATTACCCACTTCGGTCCGCTTTAAGCCGCAAGGCTTGCAAATACGCTCAGCCAGCAAGTCGCAATAACGGGTACCACTTACATCTTCCAGGATATAGGTGAGTAAGATGTAATTGGCATTGCTGTAGTCGGCTTTGCTGCCAGGCTCAAATTGAGGCTCGTAAGCAGAGATTTTTTGGAGCATTGCTTCTTTACTGATCGGTTTAGTTTGCCATTCGAGGTAGTCTTCTGCGGCAATTACATTGAAGATGCCACTGCGATGCCTTAACAAATGGGCAATGGTAATGCGTTCTGCATTCGGAACCTCGGGGTAATACTTGGCAAGTTTATTCTCGAGACCTAAGTTACCTTCTTCGACCATGTGCATAATTAGCACTGCGGTAAACATCTTCGAAATGGAGCCGATACGGTATTGGGTTTTTTCATTTGCAGCCAGCTTCTTTTCCACATCTGCAAAGCCAATGCTATTGGAGTAGACTTCGCTTCCGTCTTGAAATAGACTGATGCTGCCCATGCCCCGATGGTAGTTGTCGAATATCGAAAATAAGCTGTCTAACTTTTCTTTATTGAAATCCTGCGCACAGAGAAGCTGAGTGCTCAGTAGCGCTAAGCCTACGATCAGGATCTTTGGTTGATTTTTTTTCACGGGTCAAATCTTTTTTTGAGTGCCTTTTCTGTTCTATAGATCAGTATGATAGAAATTAAGATCAGCCATCCAACTCCGACAAAGGTTTCAGTAATTTCTGACAGCTGTAAAAATCGTCCCAGTGAAGAGGCTGCCATGCAAGCCAAACCGAGGTAGATGGATAGCTTGGCAGAATATTGATGTGCATAATCCCAATGGGCCTGATCTTTCATGGAGCTCGGCGTTCGAAACCCATAAATGGAATTGATTGATTCCGGTGGCTTTACTTTAAACAAAATGCCTATTGAAATGAGGATGATGCCAAAGAAGATCGACATGCTGGCAAAAGGTCCATCAATAAAAAGTTCAGACATCTGCTCTAATTTTACTGGTGAAAATATCGCGGTAAAATGAAAATAGCAAATGTTTTTGATAGGCATTGAAGTAGGCGTGGTGCTTTAGTCCACGATAATTCATTCATCATCCTTACTTGAAAGGTTTCTTCTTGATCATGCCTCCTTTGGTATCTTTTATGGTATGCATCACGATGAAGGCGGAGGGTTCGATTTTTTGCACTTCCAGATTTAGCTTGTTGATTTCTAGTCGGGTAATTACCGTGTAGACAATGTCCACGTCTTGATCCTGACCAATAGCGGTCATTCCTCGCTTACCCTTGTAAATCGTAACTCCTCTACCTAATTTGGTAATGATCATTTTTCTGATCTCTTCACTGTGATTGGATACAATCGTTACTCCGATGTATTCATCCAAGCCTTCAACCACAAAATCCAAGGTTTTTGATGCCGCCAAATAGGTAATCATTGAATAGAGGGCGATGTCGATTCCAAGAAAGTAGGCTGCACTGAGAAAGATGACGATGTTGATGATGACAATGATGTCGCCAATCGTAGTCCCGAACTTTCGGCTGAGAAAAATGGCCAAGATCTCGGTGCCGTCAATAACTGCGCCGCCTCGGATCGAGAAGCCAATACCGGCACCCAGAAAGAAACCTCCAAAAACAGCCACTAAAAGGTTGTCGTCGGTCACATTGGGAAACTTCACCACAGCCAGTATGATAGACAAACCTGCGATGGCAAGCATGGTCTTCATGGTAAAACGTTTCCCGATGATCCGGTAGCCTAGATAGATAAAAGGAAGGTTTACTAAAATGATCAATACTGAGAGTGGGAAACCACTCACGGCAGAGATCAGCAGCGCGATCCCGGTTGCACCGCCGTCGATAAAATTATTGGTCAATAAAAAACCTTTGAAGCCAAAAGCGGCCGAAAAAATGCCCAAGGTGATCAAGGTGCTATCCTTAATGCCGGCTAGCACGCCAACCCTGATCTGGCGGTAAGATTTCGCTAAACGATAAGAGGACAAATTACTAGGTTTCGATCGCTCTACTTGATCTACTCCCTGCTTTTCTTGATCTTTAAGATGCCTCTTTAAAATGATGGAAGCCCAAAATGGATTCATGCTTTAAAGATACAGAAGAAGATTTCAGAAAATAGAGATCAGAATTTATTTAAACGCTAGATCATATACACGATAGGTTATCAAAGACAATGTAGCGTTTGATCAAGCTCTTAGGTCTATATTTTCATGGATCTTATGCCTTCGCAGACTCGACCTGGCTCATGACCGCCTTGTCGAACCAACGATCGCTGATCAAAGCTCGAAGAAAGATCAGAGGCTTCGCTAGCTTCCCTGCGGCATACCTTGTTTTTGGTCGCTTGGCGCGAATCGATTTGGAAATGGCCTTTGCAATAACGGAGGGCTCTGAATATTGTCCCGGTTTTTCGTAAGCGCCTTTGGTTGCTTCGGCAAGGGACGCAATGTTTTTCTCGTAAACCGTGCCTTTTGCCCGTTCGAGCATGGGGTCGTACATGACATCTGCAAACTCTGTTTTGATGATACCGGGCTCAATGATGACCACGTTGATCCCAAAATCACTTAGCTCTAGTCTTAAACAGTCGCTCCAGCCCTCCAATGCGTGTTTGGTGGCGTGATACCAGGCCCCAAAAGGCGTATATACTTTTCCACCTACTGAGCTGATGTTGATGATGGTTCCGCTTTTTTGCGCTCTCATTTGAGGGATGACCTCCTTAGTGATAGCGGCCAATCCAAAAATATTGACCTCAAACTGCCTTTTGGCGTCTGCTAAGCTCACATTTTCAACCGGACCATATACGGCGTATCCCGCATTATTGACCAAGACATCAATACGATCCTGTTCTTTCATGATCTGCTCCACACAGGCTTTGACATCTGCTTCTTTGGTTACGTCCATTTGTATCGCATGTCCGCCTTGCTCTTGCAGGTCTTTCATCTTTTCAATTCGTCGAGCCGCTCCGTATACGATGTGGCCATCATTGATCAATTGTAAGGCAGTTGATTTGCCAATTCCGCTGGAAGCACCGGTAACTAGGATAACTTTTTTCATGAAGATTGATGTTGTTGAAACAATTATGCAGCTGCAATTTGAATTTATCCTGCTAAAGTAAATTTTACTGGGCGCTTAATGTATTCAAATCGATAGTATTTTGATCTTTGGCCCTATTTGATAATCGCCAAAACCGGCGGAGATTTAGTAATGCTGAACTGCTTAAGCCTACGATCAAGCCGATCCAGATACCTTTGGGACCCAATTCCATTTCAAAAGCGAAGAGGTAGGCCACTGATAAGCCTAAAATAATATAGGCAATGAAAGTATAAAAAGCAGGCCACGCAACGTCTTGAATTCCACGCAGTGCGCTGATCACTGCTACTTGCAATCCGTCGGGAATCTGGAAGATCGCCGCAAGGATTAGCAGTTCTCCGGCCATTAAAATCGTGGCTTCATCCTGAATGTAGAGCTGTGGAAAGAAGAAACGCCCCCAGATCAAGATTAAACCCGCCAGGCTCATAAATCCGACTGAGATGATCATGGCCGAAGATCCCGCATACCGCATTTTATGCCAGTCCTTGGTCCCATAATGCTTCCCGATCTCAATGGTGCCGGCAATCGCAAAAGCGGATGTCAGCATGAACGAAACGGTCACAATATTCAATGCGACCTGATGGGCGGCTTGCGGCAATTCGCCAAATTGACCCATCAAGACCGTTGAAGCGCTGAAGAGGGATACTTCAAAGAACATTTGAATGGCCGTGATGCCGCCCAAATTAAGCACCTTGATTAGCGGGCTGAGCTTAATTTGACTGATCTTTGATTCAATTAAATAGGGTCGATACCGATTGGAGTTCAAGGCCAAAAGCAACCAAAACCCCAACATGATGATCCTGGAGATCAAGGAACTCAAGCCAGCACCGTATACCCCCATTTCTTCTACTCCCAATTTTCCGAAAATGAAGATGTAATTAAGCACGATGTTTAGCGCATTACCCATCAACAGTGCGTTCATTCCAATGGCTGTTCTGCCTAAACCATCTGAAAAAGATTTGAAACCCAAAAAGATCATGAATGGGATCATGGAAACTACGGATAAGCGTAAATAAGGAATAGCCAGGTCGACCACGGCCTTGTTTTGACCCAGCTCGTACAAAAATGGGATAGTGATCTCTGTGATTAATACAATGAGTATCGCAAAGATCAGGTTGATCAATAAACTGTTGCTTAGAAATTTAGAAATGCTTCGTTCATCGCCCCTCCCGAAAGCCTCAGCGACCAATGGGGTGAGGCCTTGGCTGATCCCATATCCTACCACGAAGAATATTGAAAAGATGGCAATGCCGAGCGAGATTGCCGCCAATTCGGTGATGCCAAGTTGGCCGACCATGATGTTATCACTCACCATCACCATTACGGAACCCAGCTGACCGGCGATCAAAGGAAGCGCGAGTTTGAAATTACCTTTAAGACTTTTAAGAAGTAAATTGAAATTTGGCATCCGTAAAATTTGCAATGGGCAAAATTCGCGAAAAAGATCATCCTTCGACCGATTTGCAATTCATTCGCTCGTGCGATTATTGAGAACGTGTGTATCTTGAGCCGTTTTAAACTACATATGAACAAATTGATCGTGCCTTGCTTAGCCTTCCTTATGTTGGCTACCGGGACCAACCTTTCCGCTCAAAAGAAAAAGAAAAGATCTAAAGACACGCCTACCACAAGCAAGAAGAGTAATGAGGGAGTAAAGGAGTATGCAGACTTAATCACCGCGGAGACTGAGACCGATAGCGGTCTTTTCATTGTGCATCGCAAAAAGAACGACCATTACTTTGAGATCCCCTTTTTTCAATTGAAGAAAGACATCCTATTGGTGAGTCGAATTGCAAAAATCCCTCAAGGATTAGGCGGAGGCTATCTAAATGCCGGCTCGAAGTCTAATCAGCAAGTGGTTCAGTGGAGCAGGGAGGGAAACAAACTTTTGCTGAGGTCAATTTCCTACACCAATGTGGCCGACCAAAATTTACCCATTCACCAATCAGTGCAAGTAAATAATTATGCGCCGATCCTTGCAGCTTTTGAGCTAAAAGCATTCAACCAAGATTCTACTGCCGCGGTAATTAAAGTGAATGATCTCTTCTTGAAGGATGTCGCTGCATTGAGTGGCCTTACTGCAGCTTCACGTAAACGATATAAGGTAAAAGGCTTGGATAAGAAAAGGTGTTTCATCAGTCGAATGCAAGCGTATCCAAAAAATGTGGAAATCAGGCATGACCTCACCTACAATACCTCTAAGCCACCCTCCGACTATAAAAGTGGGACGATTAGCTTGCAAATGAGTCAGTCGTTTTATCTGCTTCCCGAAAAGCCGATGCAAGCCAGGATCTTTGACGAGCGGCTTGGTTGGTTTACCGTTAAACAAATCGACTATGGTTCTGAAGCGTTCAAAGCTGAGGAAAAGAAATACTTGCGCAGGTGGCGATTGGAACCAAGTGACCTGCAGGCATACGCCAATGGGGAATTGGTGGAACCCAAACAAGCGATCACCTATTATTTAGACCCGGCTACTCCCGAGAAATGGAGACCATATATCAAGCAGGGAATTGAGGATTGGCAAATAGCCTTTGAAAAGGCCGGCTTCAAAAATGCCATCGTCGCAAAAGACGCCCCTTCCAAAGAAGAGGATCCTGATTGGAGCGCAGAAGACGCAAGGTATTCCACCATTCGGTATGTGGCTACCACTACCCGAAATGCCATGGGCCCTTCGGTGAGCGACCCAAGATCCGGTGAGATCATCGAAAGCGATATTGTGTGGTATCACAATCATTTGCGCTCATATCGAAACCGCTATTTGCTGGAAACAGGGGCGGCAAATCCAAGAGCAAGAACCTTAGAAACCCCAATGGAGGATATTGGAGAAATGGTACGTATGGTGATCGCCCACGAAGTTGGTCATGCCCTAGGTCTTCCTCATAACATGAAAGCCAGTTATGCCTATCCCACCGACTCATTAAGATCGGCCAGCTTTACCAATCAATGGGGTTTGGCAACCACCATCATGGATTATACCCGCTATAATTATGTGGCTCAGCCCGGCGATTCCGGCGTGAGATGGGTGAGGATGCTAGGTCCATATGATCTATATGCCATCAATTGGGGATATCGATTTATCCCTGAAGCTTCTTCTGCAGAGGAAGAGATCGCCACCTTAAATCAATGGATCGAAGAACATGAAGGAGATCCCGTCTACTTGTTTGGAGCTCGAAACTCGTTTGATCCCAGCTCTCAGACCGAATCGGTAGGGGATGATCCGATAAAAGCAAGTACCTACGGTTTGAATAACCTGAAGATCGTAGCGGAAAATCTATTTCAATGGACTACCAAAGAAGATGAAGGCTATGAGGATCTAAGTGAACTTTATAGGGAGCTAGTTTACGTATGGAGAAATTATGTGAGACACGTTACCACGATGGTGGGTGGAGTCTATGAAGAACTACTTAGCAGTGATCAAGAAGGTTTACGTTATACGCACCTCGATAAAAAAGAGCAAAAAAGAGCCATGCAGTTTCTGAATCAAGAGGTGTTTAGTAGCCCGAATTGGCTATTGCAAAAAGAGATTGTCATGAATATTGGGCCTTCTAGATCGGTTGAGCGGCTGCAAAAGATGCAAGCCCGTTTTTTGACCTCCCTTTTGTCGGAAAGCAGGCTGCAAAGAATAATAGAAAATGAAAGTTTCAACGGAGCAGAAGCCTATTCGTTAAATGAAATGCTGGAAGATTTACGAAAGGGATTGTGGTCTGAGTTGAGGACCAATCAGCCTATTAATATTTACCGTCGCAGTCTGCAAAAGCAGCAGATCGAATTGCTTGCCAAGCTATTGGATACAGATGCGCTTGCGTTGATCGATGCCACTTCATCAGCGAGAGCCGAGTTGAAAGAAATTAAAGCCATGAGCATGCGGTCTGCCAACAATTATTCCACTGCGGAAAAAAATCATTTGCTGGCAATGGCTGACTTATGCGAACATTACCTAACTTGGGACAAAGATTAGCACAAGGTAAAATTCTAAATGATGATACAATGAGTTTATTTAATAAAGTAAAATGGATCTTAGGAATTCTAATGGTGTTTGGAATTATTGCCGCAACCAACCTGATCGATAAGAACAGCTACATTCGAATGAAAAAGTCGGTCGAGAACATTTACGAAGATCGTCTTGTGGCCAAAGGTTACATTTTTGAGATTTTAGTGGAGGTCAATGAGAAAGAAGTGGCCATAGCCAGAGGAGATACGGCCTATTATTCAACTAAGAATGAAAGCGTGACATTGAAGATCAACGACCTGGTTGATCGTTTGTCGAACACCAAGCTAAGCCAAAAGGAAGAAAAGGTACTGAGAGACTTCGCCTTGCATCTTGAAGAGCTTGAGCGATTTGAACGTGAATACCAAAAGAATGGGTACGCAACGGATGCTGAAGTAGTGAAGCAACTTGAACTGATCAATCAGGACTTGAGTATACTCTCCAGCATTCAACTGGAAGAAGGAGAGCGGCAGCTCAATATTGGTCGCAAGGCCATAGAGGATGTAGAGCTTTTTACGAAAATTGAAATTTACGTCTTGATTGCCTTGGCCATTATGGTCCAGATCATTGTGATGTACAATCCTAAGCGAAGGTAAAAAAGCGGGTAGTCTGTGCGTTAGGACCTTAATGATGATCATTCAAATAGCGCTCGGGGATACCTGAAATGATTAAATTCATTGATTGTTTTAATTTTTTGATCTCAGTCGCAGAGTAGTCGTGTTCGATTGGCTGAATACCCTGTTGATTTATGGTTGAATACAAACTAAGGAATGCATCCCCTTTACCGAGCTCATCCTTCAGGAAGTTGGGAATAGCGACAGAGGAGGCTACTTTTAGCTCTTTTCCTCCCATTAAAGCATAAAACAGTTGCATGGCGCAGTATCCCACGCCATATATGGTGGCTGACTGGGTGGCTTTGATCTCATCAGCTGCCGACTTCATTTTTTTTTCAACTAGGTGCAATTGATCCTCATCAATCAGCTCTTCAATTTTTTGCCCATTTACGGATGAGAGAGAAGTGGAAAGGAAGGCAGTATTACCGTGTTCACCCAGCACTACACTATCTATTTCTTTGAATTTTTGATCAAGCTGGTGAATCAGATAGTTCATGCGAATTGTGTCGAGATAAGTGCCTACACCGACGATCTGATGTGGCGCTAGGCCAGTAATTCTATGAGCGACCGTAGCAATGATCTCTACCGGATTGGCAACCATGATGATAAAGGCCGAGTCCTTAGCTTTATAGTTTTGATAGACCGATTCAGTAATGGCTATGGATTCGGCACAGGTAGTTATTCTGCTCTTTCCTTTTGGTACTGCGGCTCCGGCGCAGTGAAAGATAAGATCAGAATCATTAAGTAGTTCAGGATCATTGAAGTGGATCTCATGTTGAGCGAAGAGTTCTAGTCCGTGTTTGAAATCTAGAATTGCACCCTTCACATTTTCATCATGATCGATCAAATTGAGCTTTAAAGAGAAATTGGCATAAGGTAGAAGTTGAGCGCAGATAAAGCGACCAATATTTCCAAAGCCAATGATGCTGATGGTTTTTTGTTGCATGACTAAAAATCAGATTGCGAGATTTAAATTTAATCATACCTGCCTGAATATGGCTTCTAAAAGGCGGACCCAGTTCTCGGCCCTCGTCTTTGGATCAAAACATCACCGAGATCAGATCATCAACCGACATCTTGTGAAAAAACTTTTCAATGTCGACAGTTGCTAATTTGTCTTTAATGGCCTTTTCCTCATGTGGAATGTCGGTGAGCAGGGATTCGACTTCTGAAATATCTTTAGTCCCAAAGAAGTCACCATAGATCTTAACTGCTTTGATCATTCCTTTCTTCACTTCCAGATTCATCTCTAAAGTGCCGCCCTCAGTGCGCACCCCTTGACGAAAATTGTAGTTTGGCGAGTGGCCAAAGTTCCACTCCCATTTGGCATATTTTTCATCTCTGATCTTTCGAATGGCAGCCAGGTCTTCTTCACTGAATTCATACCGTCTTGCCCCGGGATTGGTGTCGATGACATGTTGCATGATCCGTTCGGTAAAATCTTCCAGACTGATTGGCTTTTCCAAATGGTCGGCCACATTGGTTACTCTTTTTGGTATGGATTTGACCGCGCGATCTTTGTATTTCAGCGGGTTGATCTTTAATGCCCCACTTACGTCTTTCATTTCGGACGAGTATAGTATGGTGCCGTGATGCAACACTTTGTTCTTGAATACATGCTCGGCATTGCCGGAGAATTTTTTACCTGCTATTGTGAGGTCGTTCCTCCCTTCGAATTTTGCATCCACGCCCAGTTTTTGAAGCACCTCAATGATGGGTTTAGTGTATTTTTGAAAATCCACCATCTCAGTGTTCTCCCCGGTTTTGGTAAAGCTAAAATTGAGGTTTCCAAGATCGTGATAAACCGCACCACCTCCCGATAATCGACGGACAACCTTAATGTCTTTCTCTTTTACGTAATCCACATTGATCTCCGCCAAGGTGTTTTGGTGCTTTCCAACGATTATCGCATTGTCGTTTCGCCACAACATAAAACAGTCTTCCTCAATATGCTTGAAGATATACTCATCAGTTGCGATGTTGAAGTAGGGGTCGGTTGAATGATGGTGGATACAGCGCATTAATCAATAAAGAGTTTGGAATTGCGAATTGAGAATATCAAAGGTAGGCGCTTTTTTAATTTTCATAGTTGAAACAAGCAAGGTGAAAAGAAGGTTTTGTTAAGCCTCTTGACCCTTTCGCCGCATTCCATACGGGGATCGTTCCATTAGTTCTTTTTTTGATTTTTCTCTTGATTATAAACGCAGCTTCGTCTTGATTTTGGATACCTACACTTACACACTTTGATCATTTAATTCCTAAAAGGACTTCCCTTCAAAATGCGCCGCATTCTTCAATTCCTGAATTCGGTGCATGGAATAATTCATCAGGTATTCATTGGCGGTATCCTTTTCTTGTAAATACCTTTCGTAATAGGTGAGCGCCACTTTTTTGTCTTTATAATAGCTGTCGTAATTCCTTGCCAAGTGATACAATAAGATCTTATTCTTTGACTCTGAATAGGCTACCTTGTAAGCTTGGATCGCTTTGGCCGTTTCACCGGCTTCCTCAAAATTGACGGCGAGCTGGGTGTAGTAATTCCCAATGTTTTTACTGACACTCAGTTCAATGGCTTTTTCCAGATAAGTGCCTGCTTCTTCATTATCTCCGGAATCGCGATAAGCCAATCCCATGTAAAAGTGCACCAACTCTGAGCCTATCTCCACTTCGGCAACCTTGCCAAGAAGCAACAAGCATTTGGGGTAATTCTTTTCATGATAGTTCGCGATCCCCGCTATTTTTTGCACCACCAAGTTGCTATCTCCTTGCATGAAGAGCTCGTCCGCCAGATCAACCAAAGCCTGATATTTACGCAAACGGTATAGGGTCTTGATCCGACTTCGCTTCAAAAACTTCGCTTCAGGTGCGATCTGTAATCCTTTTTGCAAAAGACTATCGGCAAGTACCGGTTGATCTAGTTTATTATACAAAAGAGCCATTTTGTCAATGGCTTCAAGGTCTTCGGGATTTCGCTGGTGTACTTCCTTCCAGGCTTGAAGCGAAAAGGGGAATGAGGCATTCTTATAAGCCGATCTCGCGGTTAGCTTCCAGTAGTAAACGTTCTCTTGCTCAAGCTTATTCAGCTGAATGTATACTTGGAGCGCTTTGGGGTCCTCATCGACTTTTTCAAGAATTCTGGCCTGCTGCAGTAAGTAAGCGTGATTACTATCGGCCCGGTAAAGCGCGGTATAGGAATCCAGGGCATCGTAAAGTTTACCAAGCTTCTGTTGTGCTTCCGCTAGATGGGTTCTTTCTGAAATACTCAGGGTGTCGTATTGAAGTAATTTCTCCACCACCCGGTCATATTGATGATGTATCATCAGAGAGTCAATACCTTGCTGAGCGTTCGATGGGGTGGCTGCAAATAAGAAGATTAGGAAGGCGACTGCATCTTTACACATCTTACAAAAATAATTGAAATCTCAATTTTTCGATGCTCTTCCAAGCGGTTGTTTTTTTATTCAAGAAGACGCTGCAATTTGGCTGCAGCCTTTCGATTTTTATTGGTGAATAGGGAAACCATCACCATCTCCTTTTCACGTGAAGTGAGGTGCCAACTTAGCGAGATCTTGCGCTTATCGTCTTTGTGCAACTCAAAATTGAGTAGATCTACCGGTCCTTCGTACCATTCCTTGGTGTATTCAAGCAGTTCATTGTTATTGAAATCTTGTACTTGGAAAAGATTTCCGTAGAGGCTACCAAAGGGAGAGCTTAGGTCTTCGGCGATTCCTCTCCGCTCAATATCTTCTTCTTTCAGTTGCTGAACCCCGTTGCGAAACTGGATCACCACTATTCCTGAGGTGTGGCTTCTTAGCCAATCCCGCATATTGAAAATGTATTTCGATAAGGTTTTGATTCCGTAATTGTCCCTTAAGCCCGAGTCGAACACTTCAATTCTCGGATCGGTGGGCATATCTACTAAAGGCATGATGTAAGGAAAAGTTGCATTCATTCTCAGGATACTGAGGTAACGTGAACGCTCTGCCTGCTGGTCTTTAAAAAGCCTCATGAATTCCACATTCTCTTCCTGAATATTGGAACTCGCCGAACTATTGCTCATAAAAGACAAGGGTACATTGGAGATCATTAGCCTGCGGCTGTCGTTGATGATCGAGGGGCTGAAGATCATAAAGGGGATCTTGGCCTCCCTTTCAGCTTGTTTATAATAGCCAATGGGCTTGTCGAGTAAGCCCCTGCTATTTTTATCCAAGGTCTTCTCAAATACATACCCTCGATCTTTCCAATGCGATTGCCCTTCGTAAAGAAAACTTTTGGTTCTTACAAAGATATCATTGACCGTGAGGGTAAACATGACCGGGTTCAAAAGGTCTTTACCCATATCCCAGCGATATTTTTTCGAATAGGGNTCAATGCGGCCTGAATCCAAAGACTGCTTCCAAAGCTCTCTGAAATATGAGGCACCGATCATACCTCCGGAAGAGCCTGTCATCATGATGCAGTGATTCATCAACTGGCCTTCAGTCAGGCTATCGAGGTGTTGCATAGCCAAGAAAGACCACAATGCCGAGCGAGATCCACCACCACTAAAGGCAATAAAAACGGCCCTCGGCTTTTTATTTTTTTGATAATTTTTCTTCCCCCACTTAGACAGCAACTGCCGATTGAATTCGAGGTCTTTATTGATCATGTGTCGTTTTTCGACTTTCGAATTAAGGTTAGGTGGGTAAGGTGCCTCTTTTGCTTCATAATCCAGGCCATACAGTCGGTTGATGTAGTAGAACTGTTCATATTTTGAAATGTAATTGACCAGGAAGAAGCCTGCCACTAGCACAATAACGGTCCAACCTCTTATCCAGCTTCGAAGTGCCGACACAAACATGATCAGCATGGTGAGAAGCAATAAGAAGGAAGCTGCCGCCGGAATAATGAACTTAGGGTCATCCCTAAAGAGTCCTAGAATGAGGATGGAGATGATGACGACAATTTCGAAGAAAGAGGCGTTGATGTGATTTTGACGAAAGACCTGAGTTAGCATACTTTTGTCATAATGCTGATAAGGTCTGGTTAACTTGAAGCTCAACTTGGAACCAATGTAGGTGTCGACCCTCCAGCTTTTTTCAAAAGATTCCTGCTTATACCATTCTCTTTTTCTCTTTTGCAATAAGATTCTTGCAGGTTCCCCTTCATTACCGTCAGAGCTTACCACTTTGCCAATCTCTTTCCCAAAAAGTTTTTCAAAATCTTTATTGGTCATCAAGAAGTAGGTCAAGGCTAGGATGACGAAAATGAAGTAACCAAATACAAAGCTCAATTGCCTCAAAAGCACCTCTTCCCGGTTGAATCCCTCATTTTCTAGCAGGAACTCAGACGAGAGATACACGAAGCACACGATGAAGGCCAAGGGGATGGCGGAATTATTAATGCAATACTTGAGAAAAGGTTTGGATAGGGTGGCTAAAAAGGGAAAGCGAAAACCGTTCATAATGTAACTGGCGATATTGAAGGCCATTACAAACCCGCCCAGTGCAAAACCAAAGATCCCGAAGCTCCAAATGCTAACTTCACCAAGGTACTCAGGAGCCAACAAAAGAAAAGGAACGCCGAATTTGGCACCAAACTGTCCGTAGATGACAAGAAAGAGAAAAACCCAAAAAATGAGGAGTTGCTGGTTTTTTTTGAGGTGAACAAACAGTAACTGCAGAGGAAAGAAGTACAGCATTTTCTCCCACCACTTTCTGGGGTCGCTACGTTTCTTCTCCTTTTCGTCCTTATTACCCATAGGCGCTCATCCTGTATTCCAAGATTCTTTTTTGTGGATCAAAGGTGGCCAATTCGTTTAAACCAAGCTCATTTATTGCAGACTCGATCAGTTCGGATTCTGTCGCATCGTCATTAGGATGGTAATGCCTACCACAGGCAAGGATAGCTTCCAACGGTATTAAGCCGATCAGCTCAGAACCGCTTACCTGGGTGCCGGATTCTTCAGCCAGGATCCTGCAGCTATCGAATACTTTAAAGAGCGGAGTGTTGAGGTAATTGGTCAAGTTGATGGAGACCTGAACTTTATCAAAGTCTGAAATGTGCCAGGCGATTGCTTTCACGGCCTTCAGTTTCATGGCGCGTTTGGCCATGATGTGCTTACTTTGGTGTTTGGGCCAGCCAGACTCTCTGAGTGAATAGGCAATTTCTCTTCCTACCGCAACTGATTTTGTGCTGAGGTTCACATTGAAGGCCAATAGAAAGTCCCTCACTCCGCAAACCGTACCACCCGTTGCGGGATTGAACGATTTACCAATATCGGCTTTCCAACTTTTCTGCATTCGCTCTGCCAAATGCTCATAGCCTCCACTTCGATGGTTTGCTAAATTGCGCCTTTTGGCATGCTTTGCGGAATCTTCATAAAAGAACACCGGGATGCCCAACTCTTTGTTTAAGCGTTTACCGAATTCTTCGATCATGGGAATTAAAGCTTTTTTGCTAATGCCGCTGATGGGAACGAACGGACAAACATCTAAAGCGCCCATACGAGGATGCTCTCCGCCATGATAGCGCATATCGATCATTTCTGAGGCCACCTTTGCCGCCTGAAAAGCCGCTTCAATGACAGCTTTAGCCGTCCCAACAAAAGTATATACCGTCCGATTGGCAGCTACTCCGCTATCGGTATGCAAAAGATACACCCCATCGGTCGACTTGATCGCCTTTTCAATTGCCGAAATGGTGATCTGATCTCGTCCTTCTGAGAAGTTGGGGACACATTCCACTAACTCTTCCATAACCCTTAAAGATAAAGCGATTTTTTTCAGAGATCCCCTTTATTTGAAAAAAGCTTTGATTTTCCCTTTGATGAAATCGCTCACTAAATAAGCCATCAATTTTCCCCATTTCGGAGCATCTTCTCCCGACAGTAAAGGAGCAGCTTCAGTAAGGTGGAAGTAAATTGAATTGTGGCAACAAGCCGAACGATATGCATACATCCTGGCTTGGTTGGGTGATACCCCCGAGCTACTCATGGCAGAGCTGGGGAAGTGCTGGATCCCGTCGCAATCAAGTTCCACTCCAAAAGCTTTACCATACACAAACTCCAAACCTTGCTTTACCATATTCTTAAAAGTAAGATTACCCTGAATGATACCATAGTCGAAAGAGCGGTAATCTAACCCCTTGTCTTTTCTGAAGGTATCGAGTACTTCTTTGGAATTATAATTTTGATGCAAGGCACACACATGATATTGGTCCAGATGGCCTTCTTTTCGCGCATAACTGAAGGCGTTTCCGGAATGTCTTCCCTCCAACAGTCGATAGTCTGCATGGGGATCAAGGTTGATACAATTGATTGATTTGCCGATAGCTAGGGCGCTGCCTTTTAATAGGCCATAGGCGTTATTATGGCCTCCACCGATAAGAATAGGGATCTTGTTTGCCTTTACCACCGTTTCGATCAATTCACTTACTTCCCGATCCAATTCAGCCACCAAATCGCGAAGCTTATCGGTCTGCTTCGACTGGTAATTTGGGTGATCCCGAACGTCGATCTCACCCAATAACATAATAGAAGTAGCGGATAAAAATTGGTTTTCTTGGGTATTCAAAAAAGAGTTGAGGAAATATTCCCAGCCACTTTCTGCCCCGGCTTTACCAAGGTTAGCCCTTGGTCCGGCGTCTTCGGGTACCCCGATGATCACAAAGCGTGCATCGATCTCATCTAAAGCAGTATGCTGCAGTTCGGATCCAACCTTGATGCGTTCACCTAGTTTTCTTTCCCCTTCTCTCGGACTTAATCGCGCTTCAAGATCACTCCTTTCAAATAACTTAAGCGGCATGATGGTATTCTTTTCCGTTGATGATCACCTGATCGATATGATTTTCACCGAATGAGTAGGGGAGATAGGCTAGAGACGGGATCTCTTTAGTAATGATCAAATTTGCAAGTTTACCGGCTTCAATCTCACCCACTTTATTGGTCAATTCCAAGGCAAATGCACCATTGATCGTGGCTGCGTTAATGGCTTCTTCAGGGCTCATGCCCAACTTAATGCACGCCAAGGCCACCACCAGGTTCATATTGCCTGAAGGGGAGGAGCCCGGATTGAAGTCGGAGGCTAATGCCACCGCCGCCCCTGAGTCGATCAACCTCCTTGCCGGCTGGTAGGGGTCGTTCAGAAAGAAGGGTGCGGAGGGCAATAAAGTGGCGATGATCTCACTTTTTCCCAGCCACGCAGCTTCCTTTTCATTGACTACCTCCAAATGGTCTACCGATAAGGCACCTTCTTCTATGCACATTTCAATCCCTCCCATGCTATTGAATTGATTGGTATGCACTTTTGCCTTAAGGCCGTATTCTTTTCCTGCCTTAATGATCTTGCGACTCTCCTCCGCATCAAAGGCCACTTTTTCGCAGAAGACATCGATGTAATCTGCTAATTCTTCTTTGGCGATCCGAGGCAGCATTTCATAAATTAGCTGATGGATGTATGTTTTGTGGTCGTCTTTGAATTGGGCAGGATAGGCGTGTGCCCCCAAAAAGGTAGATTTGATAGGGATGGGAGATACTTCTTTCAAGGCTTTGATCACCCTGAGCATTTTGATCTCTGAGTCAGGGTCCAGTCCGTAGCCGCTCTTGATCTCGATGGCCCCGGTACCTAGGCTGATCAATTTCTTCAGTCGTTCCCGGGCAGATTCGAATAGTTCTTCCTCTGAAGTGTGTCGCAGCTTTTTGGCGGAATTCAATATTCCTCCTCCGGCTTCGGCGATCTCTTCATAAGATTTCCCCATAATGCGCATCTCAAATTCCTCTTCTCTGCTTTCAGCAAATACCAGATGAGTGTGTGAATCTACCCAGCACGGCATGACGTACTGACCCCTTGCGTCGATGGTTTTGCTCCAGCTGCTCACTGCAGGGCATTTGTCCATGCTTCCAAAATCGTGAATCAGATCGTCAACAATGTGGATGTAGGCATTATCGATACGTGGTAAGGTAGATAATTCTTTTCCCCTTAGCGGATCAGCCGCAGTTCTCACTTGCAGCAAGCTTTTGATATTTTTAATTAGCATGGCTCAGTAATTTTGGTCTAGTGAAGAGATTTACGAATGTTGAATTTAAGACTTTATAAGAAGGGAAGCAAAACCCTTGAAGAGCCAAGAGCTTAGATTTTCGAACGTTCTAAAATCTAAAATCTCAGATAATGATCCACCAACACCAATGCCGTCATGGCATCTACAATAGGCACCGCGCGGGGTAGTACACATACATCGTGGCGGCCTTTACCTTTTAAAGTGGACTTTTTTCCACTGCGATCTACGGTCGATTGATCTTGCATCAAAGTGGCCACCGGTTTGAAGGCCGTTCGAAAATAGATCTCTTCACCGTTGCTGATTCCGCCCTGAATCCCTCCCGATAGATTAGAAGAGGTGTTGATCCTCCCATCCACCATCTCAAAAGGGTCGTTGTGGGCTGAGCCTTTCATTTCGGTGGCGCAAAAACCTGAACCGTATTCAAAGCCTTTGACGGCATTGATACTCATCATGGCCTTGGCCAGGTCTGCGTGTAGCTTATCGAAAACGGGCTCCCCCCAACCGACCGGAACGCCTTGTACCAAAGTTTGAATGCAACCGCCGAGGGTATCTCCCTCAGCCTTCACCTTCTCGATCAACTCTTTCATTTCTTTGGCTGCGGAGGCATCCGGACAACGAAGATCGTCTTGGTAGATTTCTTCAAGTTTTAGCTCACTAAAGTCTTTCACTAAACTTACAGTACCCACTTGTTGAACGTAGGAATAGATCTTCACCCCTTGTAGGTCTAATATTTGTTGAGCTATAGCCCCGCCAACCACCCTGCAAGCTGTTTCTCTTGCAGAGGATCTGCCCCCTCCTCGATAGTCTCGGTGTCCGTACTTTTTTTCATACACGTAGTCGGCATGTGAAGGGCGGTAGGTATCCTTTAGATGGGCGTAATCTTTCGACCGTGCGTCCTGGTTGGGAATCAAAAATCCAATGGGCGTACCTGTGGTCTTGCCCTCAAAAATTCCTGAAAGGAATTGCACTTGATCGCTTTCTTTTCTCTGGGTAGTCAATTTAGATTGCCCCGGCCTTCTTCGATCCAGGGCCAATTGCACTTTTTCTAAGTCGAGCGAAATGCCCGGAGGACAACCATCGATCATGCCGCCAATGGCTTCCCCATGTGATTCACCAAAGGTGTGCAATTGAAATGCCTTGCCAAATGTGTTTCCCTTCATGAAGCGAAGATAAGCGGAAATTAGATTGACTCACATTCCTGCATGGCATTCACTTTTAGCTTCGTAATTTCGGACTTCACTATTCCTTTTTTGAATGAAGAAGTTAGCCCTGCATTGGCAGATTATTATTGGATTGTTTCTCGGCCTTCTTTATGGCCTTTTGGCCGCTAATTCGGGTTGGCAAGAATTTACAGCCGATTGGATCGCACCCTGGGGAGAGATTTTCATCAATATGCTCAAAATGATCGCCGTTCCCCTGGTTCTCATCTCTCTGGTTAACGGGATCTCTGGCTTGAAGGATATCGCTCAACTTTCTTCCATGGGAGGAAAAACCATCGGGATCTATTTGGTCACCACCGTGATTGCTGTGACTATTGGTCTTTTAGTGGTGAACGTCATTCAACCGGGAAAAAGTTTTTCTGAAGAAGTGAGGAATGAAATGGTGATTCAGAATGAAGCAAAAGTGAAGAGCACCGAAGAAAAAGCGCAGGCTCAAAAAGACAGCGGACCACTTCAGTTTTTGGTCGATATGGTCCCGGCCAACATCTTCTATGCTTCCGGTGATAATCGTAACATGCTGCAGGTAATCTTTTTTGCCTTGCTTTTTGGAATTGCGCTGATTATTGCTCCGGATGCATCAAAGACCCAAGCGGTAAAGGATTTCTTCGATGGGGCGAATGAGGTGATTCTTAAAATGGTTGACATCATCATGTACTTTGCACCCATAGGGGTCTTTGCCTTGCTCGGTAATATCATGGTGGAGTTGGCCGGAGAGGATCCGGCAGCTGCGGTAGAAATCCTAAAAGGCTTAGCCATCTATTCACTTTCGGTCTTGATCGGTTTGGCTTTAATGGTTTTCGTGATCTACCCATTGATCCTGAAGTTTTTGGCCGGATTTTCCTATCGTCAGTTCTTTAAAGGCTTGGCTCCGGCCCAATTATTGGCCTTTTCTACCAGCTCCTCTGCAGCCACTTTACCCTTAACGATGGAAAGATGCGAAGAGAAGCTAGGGGTGTCAAATAAGGTCGCCAGCTTTGTGCTGCCTCTGGGAGCCACCATCAACATGGATGGCACATCTTGCTACCAGGCTATAGCGGCAGTGTTCATTGCCCAGGTGTATGGCATGGATCTTGACCTCTCTGCGCAGCTTACGATCGTGCTTACGGCCACTCTAGCTTCCATTGGTTCGGCAGCTGTTCCCGGCGCAGGCATTATCATGCTGGCCATTGTGCTGGGCTCAGTTGGGGTTCCGCTAGAAGGGATCTCACTCATTTTTGCCGTTGACCGCCCGCTAGACATGTGCAGAACGGTAGTGAACGTAACCGGCGACGCTACGGTAGCGACCACGGTAGCGTTTACGGAAAATGAACTGATCCCGAATCCTGTAGAAAAATAGTTAACTTAAAAGCCGAAAAAAACCAATCAATCCCAGCCATGAAAACTTTTTTAAAGATACTTGGAGCGCTCGTCATACTTGTGATAGCCGCGATGATCATTTTACCAATCGTATTCAAGGACGATCTGGTTGCACTCGCTAAGGAAGAAGGTAATAAAGCCGTAAATGCGAAAATTGAATTTGAAGAGGTGAGATTGAGTCTGTTCAAATCCTTCCCCAATTTCTTTTTCGCTATCGAAGGACTTAAAATTACCGGGCTCGATGAGTTTTCTGAGGTAGAATTGGCCCACATTAAAGAATTGGATCTGGTGATCGATCTGATGTCGGTGATCAAAGGCGAAAGCATCCAACTGAAGCGCATCGGCATCATTGAACCCAAGATCAACATTCTTGTGCTGGAAAATGGAAAAGCAAACTACGACATTGCTAAAACCGATAGTACTGTGGTGGAAGCGGAAGACAGCGAAATAGAACAAGAAGGTGCGGCATTCAAAATGGATCTTAAAGAGATCAGTATCGTGGATGGAATATTCATATATGAAGATCGCTCCATGCCTATGGCTATGGGGCTTCATGATCTGGATATTAAGGTCAGTGGCGACATGACCGCTGCTCAAACCAACCTTCAAACCCATGGTGAAGTGGCAGACGTAGATTTCTATTACGATGGCATTGGTTACATCAGAGACGCCAAAGTGATCCTGGATGCTGGTATCGGGATGAACATCGATCAGATGAAGTTCGATTTTCTCGATAACCGGTTAAAGGTCAATGAACTTCCACTAAGCATGGAAGGTTGGCTTGCCATGCCGGAATCTGCCATTGACATGGACCTCACTTTTGCGGCAAGTGAAACAGAGTTCAAGGAAATCTTATCGATGGTTCCTGCCGAATTCACCAAAGATCTTGAAGGTGTGGAAACGGCGGGTAGTCTCGCCTTGGATGGGTATGTGAAAGGGACTTACCTTGATTCCCTTTATCCTGCTTTTGGAGTGAACCTTCTGGTAAAGGAAGGGATGTTTAAATACCCGGATCTGCCTAAGTCTGTAGAATCGATCAATGTGAAAGCGAAAGTGGAAAGCGCAGATGGAGATTTGGATCACACCATCGTGGACGTCAATAATTTTTCTTTTGTGATGGCCGACAATCCATTTCGCTTCGACCTGTATGTTTCTGAGCCGATCTCGGATCCCTTCATCCGTTCTCATATGGATGGAAAGATCGTCATCGATAACATCAAAGACGTCATTCCACTGCCTGAAGGGGATGAACTTTCAGGAACCTTCCTTGCTAAGATGAATCTAGAAGGGCGCATGTCTACCTTGGAAAAAGAACAATATGAAGAATTCCAGGCAGAAGGAAATTTAGAGGTAAATGAGTTTCGGTATACCTCTGACTCTTTAGATTATCCCATAAATCTGAAGTACGCCAAATTGAAATTTACCCCGGCTTTTGCTGAGCTAAATGATCTGAACCTCTTGATCGGCAAAAGTGACTTGAGAGCGAACGGTAGACTCGAAAATTTTGTGGGTTACGCACTCACGGATCAAGCCACTTTAAAGGGTAATCTAAACCTTGCATCTACTACTTTAGATCTAAATGAATTATCCGGAAGCGATCAAGAAGAGGTGGAAGAAGTGAATAAGACTGAAGAGGCCGATAGCAGTGAAAGCATGGCCGCATTGCTTTTGCCAAAGAGAATCGATTTCACAACTACGGCGCGCATCGGCGAGGTGATTTACGATGATCTGAATATCAAAAATATTGAAGGGGCCATCCTACTGCGCAACGAAAAAATGAGCTTACAGAATACCAGTATGGAGCTTTTAGATGGGAAAATGACCATGGACGGTTACTATGAAACTACCGACAGCTTACGTCCAAGTTTTGATTTTGGGATGGACATTAGCGATTTTGATGTGAAGCAGACCTCTGAAACGTTTGTCAGTATAGAAAAGCTTGCTCCCATCATTAAGCACAGTAGCGGTAAATATTCAGCGAAGATGAAAGTTGGCGGAGCAATGGACTCAGGCATGAACCCCATTTACGAAAGCTTTAATGGCAAGGGTGGTCTACTTACTCAGAACGTGATGATCGAAGATTTCAAGCCTTTGGTAAAGATTTCCAAAGCCATCAAGTACAACGACCTCAACCCCCTGGCAGTAAATGACGTGGATATCAAATTCACCATTGCCGGAGGAAAAGTATTTGTCGAACCCTTCGAGCTAAAAGTGAGAGATTCAAAAGTGACCATCAGTGGCTATAATTCTCTGGATCAAAGTATCAACTATACCCTCGACTTTGAGATTCCCAGAAAAGAGTTTGGCGGTGCAGCCAATTCTGCATTAGATGGATTGCTTTCACAAGCCTCTTCTAAGGGCGTGGATGTAAAGATGGCTGATAATATCAGTATTGCTGTTAAGGTAGAAGGTACGGTTGAAGAGCCGATCATAAAGACTGATTTCTCCTCTTCGGCAAAAAAGGCCAAAGAGGCCATAAAGGATCAGGCTAAAGAAATGCTTGAGGAGAAGAAGAAAGAGTTAGAAAGGATGGCCAAGGAGGAGGCTGAGCGGAAAAAGAAAGAGCTTGAAGATCAGGCCAAGAAGGAATTAGAAAAGCAAAAAAGAGAGGCCCAAAAGAAGATCGAGGAAGAAGCGAAGAAAAAGTTGAAGGGACTCTTCAAATAGCAGCGGATTTGAGTTTATTTGCAGCGAGAGGAACAAATGAAGGGGAAATCAATGCATAAATCATTTTGGTCTTACAGTTTGCTGACGATCTGTTTCTTATTATCGGCCGCTACACTCAATGCGCAGTCGAACTGCCCCAAGCCCAATAAGAAGGCGAAAAAATTATTTGATAAGGCCGCACAGTATAAGTTTAGAGGCCAGCAAGGTTACCAATTGCTTATCGATGCCATCAATCAAGATCCTGATTTTGTGGATGCGCTTTCGATGCTTGCCTATCTCAATACCAAGCGTGATCAAAAGAATCAGCAGAAACTAAACTTAGCAAAAAAGTATTATCAGAGGAGTTTTGATGCGTGTGAGGCCTTTCGAAATTATGAGGCTGCGCTCTGGCTAGGGAAGTACTACTATGAGTTAGGGGAGTATGAATTGGCTTATCCATTTTTAATGCGATATACTCAAAAAGCCAAGTCTGAGCCCGCCAATAAGATGAAGGATGCTGTTCAACTGAGCAAGCGGATCGAAAAATATCGGGAATTATTCGATAATCCGGTACCTTTTGATCCTAAGATCGTGGAAGGGGTTTCTTCCAAAGAAGATGAATATCTTCCCATGTTATCACCAGATAATCAGTTTCTTTTTTACACGCGAAGAACTCAGGTGGATTCCAAGAGTGTTTATGGTAAGCAAGAGAGGGAGCTATTTATACAAAGTCGCAAAAGGTATGATGGCACTTTTTCAGGCGGAATTCCACTCCCTGAGCCCTTCAATCAAGGCGCTTATCAAGGGGGAAGCAGTATTTCTGTAGATAATAAATTGCTCTTTATTACTATTGTAGAGCAGCTGCCCACCAGAGATGGCGTATTGTATTCGAATGGAGACATATATTATGCTGAATTCATAGGAGGCAAATGGTCTGAACTAAAGAGTATAGGTGAACACATCAACGGTGCTTATACCTGGGAAGGACAACCCTCTATTTCTGCGGATAATCAAACGCTTTTTTTTGCTTCTGCCAGAGGGGAAGACAATTACGGAGGCATGGACCTTTATAAGGTAAACCGACTTGCCTCCGGGAAATGGGGTAAGCCAATTAATTTGGGCCCCACGATCAATACCAGCGGCAATGAAAAGTCGCCCTTCATGCATTCCGATAGCTATACGCTCTATTTTTCTTCAGATGGGCACCCTGGGGTGGGCGGACAAGATATTTTCTTTAGTAAGATCAATGAGTTCGGAAAATTCGATACTCCGGTAAATATCGGAGTGCCGATAAATACCAAGCTAGACGAGCATGGCTTCATGGTGAGTACAGATGGGAATTACGGATACTTTTCTTCCAACCTGGCTAAAGACGGATTGGATATTTACTATTTCGACTTGCCGGAACAAGCTAAACCGAAAGAAGTGGTCTTTCTGAAAGGAAAGGTGGAAAGTAATGATCCCGATGCGGCGAAGGGAATGACCATTGAGTTGAAGAACATGGCCACCAATCAGGTGGTAGAGGGAGTGGTTGATGAGGCTACCGGTGAATACGTCGCGGTGATCGCTGCCTCAGAAAAACAAGATGTGATGATGATGGCCAAGAAGTCAGGCTACGCTTTTACTTCACAGTACATCAATTCAGACGAAGACGTCATCGGGAAACCCAGAAGAGCAGAACCGATGCCCTTTGAACCTATCGAAGTGGGAGAAACCTACCGAATCAATAATGTGAACTTTCCCACAGATTCATATTCGATCGATGAGCAGGTCATGAACATCCTTAATGAATTTATTGCGTTCCTGGAAAGCAATCCTTCGGTGAAGGTGGGGATACACGGGCACACAGATAATGTAGGGAATGAGCAGAGTAATTTAATGCTTTCCACCAATCGGGCGAAAGCGGTGATGAATTACCTTATCCTAGAAGGAATTTCCGCTTCGCGTTTAGAATACAATGGATTTGGAGAAAGCAAACCTATCGCTTCCAACCAAACGGCAGCCGGAAGAGCGAAAAATCGGCGTACAGAATTTGTAATTCTTTCCAAATAGGAGAATTCTGTACTTTTGCCGCCTAATTTATTACCAAAATCAAACATGATGATAAAAAGAACAATGGTTTTGGCCGCGATCACAGCTACTGTATGGGCTTGCGGACCAAAAGCAGGAACTGAGCAAAATGAATCCACCACAGATTCAACCCAAACGGAAGTAATGGAAGAAGAAGCTAGCATGCAAGACATGGAAGCGGATTCCATTCATTTTGGAGAAATGATTGACGCAGAAGGCGTAAAATCCATGGCCGACCTAAGCACGGAAATGGACGGCAAAGACAGTCTGAACATCAAGGTGGCAGCAGTGGCCAAAGATGTATGCAAGAAGAAAGGATGTTGGATGAAGGTAGAAACCGCTTCAGGAGATATGATGCGCGTGACCTTCAAAGATTATGGTTTCTTCGTACCTAAAGACATCAGCGGGAAAGAAGTGGTGATGCAAGGTACTGCATTCAACGACACGACCTCAGTAGAAGACCTCAGACACTACGCCGAGGACGGCGGTGCGAGTGAAGAAGAGATCGCTGCAATCACAGAACCTGAGATAGCAACTACCTTTGTGGCTAGTGGGGTGATGATCAAATAATGGGACAACCAAAAATAAGAACCCCGAAGCTTCTTGCTCTCGGGGTTTTTTTGTGCCTTTTTTTATTCTCGCTCAGACAATAATCTCCTTATATTCGCGTACTTCTCTTATTTCATGGTGAAAAGATTTTTAGTTTTCTGCTTAATCTCTACTCAAGCAATATCCCTAGTTGCCCAAGTCACCGGGAATACCACCTATAATTTTCTACGATTAAGCAGCTCTGCAAGGGTAGCGGCTTTAGGCGGCAATCAAATTGCTGTAAAAGACAATGATCCCTTTCTAGCCGCAGAAAACCCTGCCTTGCTGAATGAAGAAATGAACGATAAGCTGTCGTTGACCTACCTCGATTATTTAAGCGATATCAATTATGGCTTTGCTTCTTACACCAAGCATTATGATAGTGTGGGAACCTTCAATATCGGAGTGAATTATATCAATTACGGAGACTTTACTGAAACCGATGCCGGAGGGAACGAAATAGGCTCATTTAGAGCCGGGGAGTATGCTTACTTCCTTGGTTATGCCTACCAACTGGACACCAACTTTAGTGTTGGAGTTAATCTTAAAGGAATTTATTCTTCATTATACGATTACCAATCGTTTGGCATTGGGGCAGACATGGGGCTTACCTATTTTTCTGAAAAAAGAAGGTTCACCATGGCATTGGTAGCTAAAAACCTTGGCAGGCAGCTTACCACCTATACAGAGGCAGATCAAAGGGAAGAATTGCCCTTTGAAATGCAACTGGGCATCTCAAAGCGGTTTAAGCGTGTGCCGTTGCGAATTGGGGTGATTTGGCAGCATTTGCAGGTTTGGGATTTGAATTATGAGAACCCCAATGAAGCAGTAGAAGAGAATACCCTGCTTGGTGACGAACCTGAGGAGGACAATGAGAATCCTTTTTTCGAAAATTTGAAACGTCATCTAATTTTCAATGCCGAATTCCTGATCTCAGAAAACTTCAATTTTAGGTTAGGCTATAATTATTTCCACCGAAGAGAATTAAGAGTGGAAGAGGAACTGGGCACGGTTGGCTTAAGCTGGGGATTGGGCTTTCGGATCTCAAAATTTCATTTGAGCTACGCGCGTTCCGCATTTCATCAGGCAGGTGCCACAAATACCTTCTCGGTATCTACCCGACTATCGGATTTTATCAATTAAATTCGCGGGATGGAGAAAGAACCCATCATCATTGCAATTGATGGCTATTCATCATGTGGAAAAAGCACGCTGGCCAAAGCATTGGCAACCCGTTTGGGCTACGTCTACATGGATACCGGTGCCATGTACCGAGCGGTAAGCCTTTACATCATTAGGCACAGTATACCGATTCAAGATCTGAAACCTAAAGAGATCAAAGAGATCCTCAATTACATCGACATTCAATTCATTTGGAACGAGAATGAAGGCCAATCTGAGACCTATTTGAACGGAGAAAACGTAGAGCAGGAGATTAGAGGTAAGGAGGTGTCTGAGAAAGTGAGTGATGTGGCGCAGATCAAAGCGATTCGAGATCGCATGATCGAGCTTCAAAGGAAGGCAGGCTTGCACAAAGGCGTAGTAATGGATGGAAGAGACATTGGTACAAAGGTATTTCCAAACGCAGAAGTCAAGCTTTTCATGACCGCAGATCCCGAAATCCGAGCGAAAAGACGCCACGACGAATTGACCGCTAAAGGGCAGGAGATCAGTCTTGAAGAAGTGAAGGACAACATCAAACTTCGCGACTACAACGATACCAACCGTAAAGAGAATCCGCTAACTAAAGCAGAAGATGCGATCGAACTCGATAATTCCTATCTCGATCAGCAAGAACAGCTGGATTTCGTATTGAAGCTACTTGCGGAACGTTGAGACCCTATCGGGTCTACAGCCAGGTATGTCGCCATTCAAGGAAAAAGCGTAAAGCACACTCGTATCGATTGGATTATCTTGCATGCCTTTGGGGTGCATGCCAATTGATTGTTTAAGAGGCATCAGTTTCCAAGCCGGCCAGTACTTCCTCTTTGGTTGTATTGGTCTGGAAAAAAGTAAGCAAACGGTCTAATACCCGATCTACCACTGCATCCGGACAAGAAGCACCTGATGTTAAAATGATCCGCAAAGGACGTTGATCCCCCAAATAATGTTTGCTGCTGAGCATCACTCTTCTTCTGAAATCATAATGCCTGATCAGTTGGTCTGACACAATTTCTTCGGCTGATGAGATAAAGTAGGTGGGTAGTTTCTCTTCACAAAGTTCCACCAAATGAGAAGTATTGGAAGAATTAAAGCCACCCACCACGATGGCGAGATCTGCTTCTTCTTCAAGTAATCCGTAGGTGGCTTGCTGATTGTCGTTCGTCGCGTAGCATAAGGTATCCCGACTATCTGCGAAATGATCGGAAATACTTTCTTGTCCGTACTTACTGATCATCACCCCTTTGAAAAAATCCGCTATGGCTTGAGTGTCTGATGCGAGCATGGTAGTCTGATTCACTACACCCACGCGCTGAAGGTCTTTCTCTGGATCGAACCCTTGACTGATTTGCTCGCCAAAATAACTTTTAAATTCAGATAGGGGAAGGTCGCCGGTGATGAATTTGCCCAAGATCACAGATTCTTTCATGTCTCTGACCACGATCGATTTCGCGTGATCCGAAGAATGAGAAAAGGTGGCTCTGGTTTCTTCATGACGTGGTTTGCCATGAATGATCACCGTATATCCCTTGGCGCCCAGTTTATCAGACTGCTTCCACACCTTAGTGACAAACGGACAGGTGGTATCGTATCGTTTGATTTCGATCCCTTTACTTTTTAAAATCTCCATGGTTTCCAAGGTGGTACCAAAAGCAGGAATGATTACGATGTCTTCCTTACTGATCTCCTCCCAGGGTATAAACTGATTGCCTTGGGTATCCATAATAAATCGGATCCCATTCGCTCTAAGGTCATTGTTTACGGCAGGATTGTGAATCATCTGACTAAGCAGATAGATCTTCTTGGAAGGATTTTCCTCAACCGCTTTGTAGGCGATCTCAATGGCATTTTCTACACCGTAGCAAAAGCCGAAGTGTCTCGCTATTAAAAACTCTACCTCACCAAACTTGATCAGGGTAGGACGAAAATCCTTCTTTCTCGGGTCTGAGATCTTTCTTTTTTCCTTGATCTGACTGATGAAAGAGGATCGGTAAAATGTGGGAATATCGAATTGCTTCATGACTGATTGAGGACAAAAATAAACATAGGAATTGTAAAGATGTTGCTCCTTTTTCTACTTTCGAGACGCATTCAGCCAATTGGCAGAGAATTAGTATTTTTTGTTATCTTTGCGGCCCTCTTTTGGGGAGCCCTATAGCCGTAGTTTAGGGCTTTTTAAAACCACTTTCGTTTTAACTCGGTCTAGAAAACGAAATACAAAACAAAGTCATTAATGGCTGATTCAAAAGAAAAGGCTGCTGAAAACAAAGAAGCAGCGCCAAAGGCAGAAGAAAAAAAGACTGCTACTACCAAAAAAGCAAAAGCTTCAACCGAAGCAAAAGCTGAAAAGTCCTCAAAAACAGAAACGAAAGAGGAAGTAAAGGCAAAGAAAACAACCAAGCCTAAGCCAACTCCGAAGAAAGATCCCGTAGAAGCGAAAGCAGAAGAGGCCAAGCCGGCTGAGAAAGAAGCCAAGAAAGCTTCAAAAAAGGAAACTACGGCGAAATCTAAAAAAGTGAAAACGACCGTTGCAAAAGAGGTTGAAACACGAGCTGAAGCAATCGTGAAGGACAAAACCACAGAAGCGGAAGAAATCACTGAAAAGGAAGAGCCGAAAAGTCGCGAAGAGCGTCAAAAAGAATTAGAGACCTTTCGAAAAGACTTCAATTGGGAAGCGATCGGCAAGCGCGACGATGTATATTCTAAGGATGAGCATGAAAAGCTCGAGAAGATGTACAATGAAACACTCACTTCGATCGAGGAGCAAGATGTGATCGACGGAGAAGTGGTGAGCATTTCACCAAGAGAAGTCGTGGTAAACATTGGCTACAAGTCAGACGGAGTGATCTCCATGTCTGAGTTGAAGTACAAAGACGATCTTAAAATAGGTGATAAGGTTGAGGTTTTCATCGAATCTCAAGAAGATAAGAATGGTCAATTGGTGCTCTCTCACAAAAAAGCAAGAGCGTTAAGAGCGTGGGAGAAAGTAAACGAAGCACTAAGCACACAAGAAGTGATCAAAGGTCATGTGAAGTGCAGAACCAAAGGTGGACTGATCGTAGACGTATTTGGTATCGAAGCATTCTTGCCAGGTTCTCAGATCGATGTGAAACCGATCAGAGACTACGATATGTACGTTGATAAGAGCATGGAATTCAAGGTGGTGAAGATCAACAAAGAATTCAAGAACGTGGTGGTTTCTCACAAAGCACTTATTGAAGCCGAACTTGAAGTTCAGAAGAAAGAGATCATCTCTCAATTAGAGAAAGGACAAGTGTTGGAAGGTACTGTGAAGAACATTACTTCTTACGGGGTATTTATCGACCTTGGTGGAGTAGATGGTTTGGTACACATCACTGACCTCAGTTGGGGAAGAGTAAACCATCCTGAAGAGGTGGTTCAGCTTGACGAGAAAGTGAAGGTGGTAATTCTTGACTTCGATGATGAGAAGAAAAGAATTGCACTTGGCATGAAGCAATTGGAGGGTCATCCATGGGATAAGCTCGACGATAAAATGCAAGTGGGCGATAAGGTAAAAGGAAAAGTGGTTGTGGTTGCCGATTACGGTGCCTTCGTTGAAATTCAGCCGGGTGTTGAAGGTCTGATCCACGTTTCTGAGATCTCTTGGTCTAACCATCTGCAGCCTGCTCAAGCCTTCTTCAAAGTAGGTGATGAAGTAGAAGCACAGATCTTAACCCTCGATAGAGAAGAGCGTAAAATGTCGCTAGGAGTGAAGCAACTTACTCCGGATCCGTGGGAAGGCATTTCTCAAAAGTTCCCTGTAGATTCTAAGCATGAAGGAAAAGTAACCAACATCTCTGATTTTGGCGTATTTGTCGAGTTGGAAGAAGGAGTAGATGGTTTAGTTCACATTTCCGATTTATCTTGGTCTAAGAAGATCAATCATCCAAAAGAGGTTACCTCGGTAGGAGAAAAAATGGAGATCGTGATTCTGGAGATCGACGAAGAAAACCGTCGTTTGAGCCTAGGATACAAACAATTGGAAGAGAATCCATGGGAAACCTTCGAGAGCGTCTTTGAAATTGGTACCATCCATAAAGGAACCGTTTCTGAAGTGAATGCGAAAGGTGCTACAGTGATCATGCCTTACGGTGTGGAAGCTTTTGCTACCAAGCGTAATCTGCAGAAAGAAAACGGAAACAATGCGGAGAAAGACGAAGAGCTTGATTTTAAAGTGATGGAGTTCAATAAGAACGCCAGAAAGATCATCGTTTCTCATACGCAGATCCATAAGGATGTGGAATACGAAGAGAAGTTGGCTAAGCGAAGCAAAGCCAAGTCTGATCAAAAAGCCACTAGCAGAGCCATGAAAGACATGAAGAGTAAGCAAGAGAAAACCACTTTAGGTGACCTTGATGCACTCGCAAGTCTGAAGGACGAGATGGATAAAGACGACAAGAAGAAGTAGTTCTTTTTATCTCTACAGATCTAATAGCCTGGCGTGTTTCGTCAGGCTATTTTTTTGATGTAATTCTTATTTAGAATATGGACTCTAGGTTCTCTACTCTCTGAGATAAAGATACATCACGGCCATTGCCGTATGCTGGTCTGTGGTATCTGTACAGTGGTAAGCGCTGATCAATTCATAAGCGTGATCTTGGTAAACCGGAATGCCGGATTCACTGCGGTAATAGTCGATCTGTTCAAAACCAAAATTCAAGCTATCCTTCGTGAAGGAGGCTTGGTAGAGTAAACTGTCTGTGGTTTTGTCCCAAAGTTCCAAAGCTTCGGCAAAAGGATGCAGATGCACGCTGATCAAGTGAATTCGGCTATCTTTCTCCAGATCTAGCATACGGCTCACATCTGTGCTTAAGGTTTCCGGTTCGTTAGGCAAGACCCAATGACCCGTATATTTTCTGCCATATTGGTCTTCATAAGGGTTGTACTTTTCATCCTTATCATACTCAAGCGAATGATCAAGATCGGCCTCTACCGTGCTTGAACTGTCGGGGTGTAATTGGTATGGCAAGCATTTTTGCGGCATGCCATAGCCTCCGTCGTCGCCACTTAGCTGCTTGGTCACAAAAACGGATTGCTGGTAGAGCGCTTTCATGCTGTCGGGTGGACCTACATCCTGATGATAGAGAATCTGAGCGTGTTGTTTTGTATTGATAAAGAGTTCCGGACGGTTGTGGTTAAGCACCTGTGAAACCACCTCCAAGGGTTGACCGGCCGGTATCGGGATTCCAAATCCATCAGGAAACCTAAGCTTAGTCTGTCCTTGAGTCAGGGTGAATATACGATGATTACCCCCAGTAGTGTTGAGTTTCCATGGGAGTTGTTCAGGACTGGCATAATTAAGGTTGTTATGGCACATGAAGCTAGAACCCAAAGCTACTCCGCTTTCAGCTTGCAGCACTTCACTTTGATAGCCGACAATCCAAAGTAATTCTTCACTTTTCCCATCAATTTTGACCGTCTGGGTTTGATACGGGCCCTCCATGGAGCGGTAGATCTTATCAATCAGTAAGTCGGAGGAGTAAATATCTCGACTACTTGGCCCAATGGGGGATACTTTTTTTGGAGACGCATTGCGTTTGTACCAGGAAGTGAAGTCCTGATTCGTTTCGCTACAAGCAGCAAGGCTAAAGACCAAGGAAAAGACAAAGTAAAAGGACTTTGGCACGGTTGAAGTTGGCATTACTTTTTCTCAGGGCCTTGATCCCCAGCTTGTCGTTTTTTGGCCTTTTGCTCTTTCATTGCTTCGCCGATCTGATTGCTGGCAGTGAAGCTGGCTACCATATTGTTGAGCATATCCGAACCCGCTTGGGGAGAATTGGGCAAGAGGATCAGATTGGTGTCGGTTTCTTCGCCTATAGATTGGAGGGTGTCATAGTGCTGGGTAACAACGATCAAAGCTGAGGCTTCTTGGGAATTGATGCCTACCTTATTCAAAACTTCAACTGATTCTTCCAATCCTCTAGCAATCTCTCTTCGCTGATCTGCGATGCCCTGTCCTTGCAGACGCTTACTTTCGGCTTCCGCTTTCGCTTTTTCTACGATCAGAATTCGGGCAGCATCACCCTCGAATTGTGCAGCGATCTTCTCTCTTTCTGAGGCGTTGATCCGATTCATGGCAGATTTTACTTGAGCATCGGGATCAATATCGGTAACCAGGGTCTTAATGATATCATATCCATAATCCAACATGGCGTCGTTGAGCTCGGTCTTTACTGCAATAGCAATGTCGTCTTTCTTCACAAAAACATCGTCGAGCTTCATTTTGGGAACTTCGGCACGCACCACATCAAATACGTAAGAAGTGATTTGATCTTGAGGATAATCCAGTTTGTAAAATGCATCATATACTTTCTCGTTGATCACTTTGTACTGTACGGAAACTTTGAGTTTTACGAATACGTCATCTCTGGTTTTCGTTTCTACGATCACATCCAACTGTTGTATTTTAAGACTTATTCGGCCGGCAACCCTTTGGATCAAGGGGATCTTTAACTGTAATCCGGAATTTCGCACACTGCTGAAACGGCCAAAGGTTTCAATGATAGCCGAAGTTTGTTGCTTAACGATAAAGAAGGAGAAGAAGAGAATAACTACTCCAATGATGAGAAGGATGAAGATTGGGTCCATGGCTTTTATTTTTAGTGAAGATAGATATGAATTATGAGATATGAAAGAAGATAGCAGAGCTTAGATTTTAGTAGGT